>JAEEGF012119016.1_pt1 | contig 14783 bp, 14 predicted proteins | sample 9134171 | NCBI WGS metagenome assembly JAEEGF01 (sample SAMN16246542, study PRJNA631951) | gut metagenome | biome: gut microbiome; feature: rumen; material: AP-attached | host: Bos | place: Iran: Karaj | collected 2018-10 | reverse complement strand
CTTTGCGGCAAAGCCACAAAACTTCACTGTGAGCGCAGCGAACAGCTTCACTTGCGCCGCGGCGCAAACTTCACTGAAAGGAAACGATTATGCAAGAGTCAAAACTCCGCGATCAATCTATTGATTTTGCCGTCGATATAATAAACCTTGTCAAAGATTTGAAATCAAAACACGAAACCATAATCTCAAACCAAATAGGTCGTTCCGGAACGTCCATAGGTGCGAATATACGCGAAGCGCAGTATGCGCATGGCAAGTCAGATTTCATTGCAAAACTGCAAATTGCATTGAAAGAAGCGAATGAAACCGGATATTGGCTTGAACTGCTTTATAAAACTGACTACATTGGAGAGCAAGCGTATAAAAAGCTCGATTCCGCCTGTGCGAGCATAAGGGTAATGCTGATCGCATCCATAAACACCACAAAGCAGAATTCGGATAAAGAACAATGATCTATTTGCTTCGGCACGGAGCCGATGACGATATGCGTTTAGGCGGTTGGAGCGATGCAGGATTATCGTTTGTCGGTATCGAACAAATCCGGCGGGCAAGCGAAAAGCTCTCGTCCGGTGACTATAATATTCAACATATTTTTTCAAGTGATCTGCCGCGAGCAAAAGAGAGCGCAGTAATAATCGCCGAAAAACTCGGCTTGCACGTTACATTTATCAAAGATTTCAGAGAAACGAACAACGGCGATCTGGCAGGCATTTCAAAAGAGAAATTTCAGTCGGATTATCCCGGTTTGTTTTACAGTTCGCTTGAATGGAATCAACGATATCCAAACGGAGAAAGCCCGGTAATGTTTTTTACAAGGATAAAAAACGCTTGGCATTCTTTATTGCGTGAGGCTGGCGCGTTATCCGGAAACACGTTGCTTGTAACGCACGGCGGAGTGATAGACGTTATTCTTTGCCTTGAAAACGGAGAAGCATATACAAACAAACGTGTTCATTATCACATAGATTGTGGGGAAATCATTCGAGCAGTGTAATTATTCTCGGTGTACTTTTTGGTGCTCTTTCTATGGTTTGGTGGACTTTTAGTAGTTCTTATACAGGAAAGAAACCTGATTTGTCCGCCAAATCAGGTTTCTTTCAATGATATCCGTTCCTTTTTCGGAACGGGTGATATCCCTTCGGGATGATATCGCACTTCGTGCGATGATATACGCCTACGGGCGTATAAGGAACGGATATTATATCATATTTGCGCAAGCAAATATATCATGCCGCGCTTTGCGCGGTATATCATACTCGCGAATGTGGGTATATCATTGAACGTGAAAAACAGGTGCCGGTTTTTTTCCGGCAACATTCCCTGCGCGCAAGCATTTCACGGTGCGGGAACAAAATAGCGCGTTTTGCAAAATAATCATTGACAACAGGCAAAAATTATGATATACTCACAAAAGCTCGGTGGAAGTAGCTCAGTTGGTTAGAGTATCAGGTTGTGGCCCTGAGGGTCGTGGGTTCGAGTCCCATCTTCCACCCCAGCAAAAATGGCACGCGCAAGCGTGCCTTTTTGCAACTAAATCCGTCCTCCCAATTCCCCGAAACGAGCGATACGAGTTTTGGGGAACGGGGTCCGCGATTTCACTAAGTGTTTTATCATCCCGCAAGAATCATTTCGTCTTGCTTTTTTAACAAAAACATTGTATAATAAAAGCGCGAAAAGCGGTATAAAGTCATTGTGCCGAATTTGCGCGGATCTGCGGGAGGAGAAGATGGGAAAAGTGAAAAATGCTCTGGCGTTTGCCGGAAAGCTGTTGTTATACTACGCGGCGATACCGTTTATCGCATGTCTGGTCGGCGTCGTCTTCTATTTCGGGTTGCTCGACTTTGTGGTCGTGCCCGCCGCCATACTCTTGATATATATCTTCATCCGGTGGAAAAAGCTCCTCGATATGCGCGAAGCGGCGGTGATGAACATCTGGATGTTCGCCGCGGTGGCTATAGTGTTCGCTTTTACCGCAGTCATTTCAAAAGGCGATTTCACGGGCGCGTCGCGGACGATCATCAGCGTGGTCTGTTTTCCGTTCATAATCGTTCCGTATTCGGATTTTACCCTTATAATCGTAGCGCTCGTCACCTATTTTATCGCGGCGCTCACCTGCGCGATCTGCGCGGGGTTCCGCGTTAAGGCGGCGCGTTCGGTCATAGGCGTGATCGTCGCCGCGGCGGCGTTGTTCGTGGGGTTCAGAGCTTACGGCAACAGATCGGAAGTGAGGTACGCCGGGCACGGATTTAAGTATATGCACGGCTATTCGAGCACCGATTTCACTGATTACACGGTCTACGCTTCCAAATCCAAGCTCGTGACCCCCGACACGGATCCCGGCTATATGATAGAAAACGAAGAAGAAATGCCGGTGATGGACGGGGCCGAGGCGTGCTATCCGCTTTACGCGGCGTTCGCCAAAGCCGTTTACAAAAATATAGACGTCATCGAGCGCGAATACATACAATCCGGACAGGATTCGGGAGCAAACGGAAAGATAGTCACGTTCACCAACACGGTGGTAGGATTCGAACGCCTTGTGAACTGTGACGCCGATCTGTTTTTCGGCGCACGGCCCTCGAAATCGCAGCAGGAATACGCAAAGAATGCGGGAGTGGAGCTCGTCATCACGCCCATTGGCAAAGAGGCATTCGTGTTCTTTGTTGAAGACGACAACCCCGTCGATTCGCTGACGAGCGAGCAGCTCAGGGCGATCTACCACGGCGACGTCACTAACTGGAAAGACATGGGCGGCAAAGACGAAGAGATCGTTGCGTTCCAGCGCCCGGAAAATTCCGGCTCACAGACAATGATGCAGTATTTTATGGGCGAAACGTCTTTGATGGATCCGAAAAAATACTACGTCGCCGATATGGCGGGCGTTTTGGACGTTGTCGCACAGTACGCCAACGAAGCCGGCGCTTTGGGATATTCGTTCCGCTACTTTGTGGAAGAACTTCAGCAGGAAAAAGGCGTAAAGCTTATATCTGTTGACGGGGTGGCGCCCACTTTGGAAAACATAGAAAACGGCACGTATCCGCTCACGGTGGATCTGGTACTCATAACCCGCAAAAACAACAAAAACGCGCGTGTGGAACAGATGATAGAATTCATCCTTTCGGAATCCGGTCAGGAGATTATACGCAAGACCGGCTACGCCGCTTTGGGAAACTGAAAAGAAAAAGACCGAAAATATTGAAAGGCACGGACAGATGGATATTCTGGAACTTAAAAACGTATCGTTCAGCGTGGCTGACGAAAGCAGCGCCAAAGAGATAGTGCGCGACGTGGATCTGAGCATACCGTACGGCAAGCTGATCGCCGTCACCGGCCCCAACGGCGGCGGAAAATCCACGCTCGCCAAGCTTATAGCGGGTATTGAAAAGCCCACCGAAGGCGCGATATTCTTCAAAGGCGAAGACATAACCGAAAGATCGATAACCGACCGCGCAAAGGCGGGGATCGGCTTTGCGTTCCAGCAGCCGGTAAAATTCAAGGGCATACGCGTGCTCGATCTGCTGCGCATCGCCGCGGGCAGAAAGCTCACGGTCGCCGAAGCGTGCGAATTCCTTTCGCTGGTGGGGCTGTGCGCGCGCGATTATATAGACCGCGAGGTGAACGCCAGTCTTTCCGGCGGCGAACTCAAACGCATAGAGATCGCCACCCTGCTTGCGCGCAGGACCGAGCTCGCCGTGTTCGACGAGCCGGAGGCCGGCATAGACCTGTGGTCGTTCAACAACCTTATAGACGTCTTCCGCCGCATGCGCGACGGTATGGACGGCGGTTCTATTATCATAATTTCGCATCAGGAACGTATATTGAACATAGCCGACGAGATAGTGGTGCTCAAAGACGGCCGCGTGGCAAGCCGCGGCAGCCGCGACGATATACTGCCCACGCTGATAGGCACATCCGCCGCGGTGAACTACTGCGTTAAGATCGATCCCAACGGGAGGTGACGGCATGAAAGAACTCGATACCATTCAAAAGCGGCTGCTCGAAGAAGTCGCCGACCTTCATACCGTACCCGAAGGCGCGTACAACATCCGCGCAAACGGCGAATCCGCCGGGAGAAGATCCACCGAAAACATAGAGATAACTTCCAAGACCGGCGTGAGCGGACTTGAGATACGCATAAAGCCGTTCACCAAGAACGAAAGCGTGCATATCCCCGTGGGGATAGCGGAAAGCGGTCTGAAAGAAGTGGTCTACAACGATTTTTACGTGGGCGAAGGCGCCGACGTCGTCATCGTCGCCGGCTGCGGCATAGATAACTGCGGAAACCAGGATTCGCAGCACGACGGCGTGCACCGCTTCTTCATAGGCAAGGGCGCGCACGTCAAATACGTGGAAAAGCATTACGGTTCCGGCGACGGCGCCGGAAAGCGCATACTCAACCCGGTGACCGAAGTGTACCAGGAAGAAGACAGCTTTGCCGAAATGGAAATGGTGCAGATAAAGGGCGTGGACGATACGCTGCGCACCACCAAAGCCGAGCTCGCAGGAGGAGCAAAGCTCATTGTGCGCGAACGTCTTATGACGCACGGCGAACAGAACGCGGTAAGCAAATACGAAGTAGCGCTCAACGGAAAAGGTTCGAGCGCCGACGTGGTTTCGCGCTCGGTCGCGCGCGGGGATTCGCACCAGGTTTTCGACGCCAAGATAGCCGGCAACGCCCCCTGTAAGGGACATACGGAATGTGATTCTATCATAATGGACCGCGGACGCATACTCGCCGTCCCGGGGCTTGAAGCCAACGACACCGAAGCCGAGCTGTTCCACGAGGCCGCCATTGGCAAGATAGCGGGCGACCAGCTCATAAAGCTGATGACTCTGGGGCTTACCGAAGCCGAGGCGGAAGAGCAGATAATAAACGGATTTTTGCGGTAAGACCGCCTTTCGCGCAAAAACGCTTGACAGACACTTTTGCGAATAGTATAATAACACCGCTCCGCAAAACACGGAGCGGATAACGGGATGTAGCGCAGCTGGTAGCGCGCGTGGTTTGGGACCACGATGTCGCAGGTTCGAACCCTGTCATTCCGACCAAAGCAATAAGGACTCCCCTTGCGGGGGTCCTTATTGCATTGATAAAGCAAAAAACAGGGTTCGAAGGGCGCGTGTTGAATGACGTGCCGGTGGGATAATACCCCGAAAATTCTTTCAAATTTCCGGGGACCCCCATCTGTCAGACCGCGCCACCGCTCCGCCCGCAGGCGGGCGAACCCTGTCATTCCGACCAGAAAAAGCCCGACGCGCAAGCGCCGGACTTTTTCAACTCTATTCGCCTTCGGCGAGTTTAATTGCGTTGCAGTGTTATTCGGCTGACGCCGAGTGTTATTGCGCTTCGCGCAGTTTAAGGCGAATAGAATATCACTTCGAGCGAAAGCTCGAAATATCACTTTTCGCGCAGCGAAAAATATCACATCACGCGTCAGCGGGATATTTCACTCTTGTAAGGTAGCAGGCTCGGTGAGTCTGCTCGTTTTTTCAGCCGGTATTAACGGTTACGCAACTTAAAAAAGTGTGTAAACCCACTATGACACTTTCACGGCTTCGTCGTGTAAAGAAGTCAGTGGTCTATGCGAGGCGGTTTAACGACAGTGCAGATTTATGCAAAAGTCTCCCTGCACCCGGTTAATACTTCAACGCTGTGACGGTTGTGACGGTTGTTTGGGTTATTACCTAACAGGCGAGAGAAAAAAGCGTATTGCGTTATTGTTTTCATAGAGACGATTTGTTATAATACTATTGCAGCTGCAGAAAAAATTATTAAGGAGCCGCATGATTATGTTGCATTTAGCTGAGAATTTAAGAAAATACCGATTGGTAAAAGACCTGACGCAAGAAGACGTCGCAAATTATCTCAATATCACCCCGCAGAGCGTTTCAAAATGGGAACGCGGAGAGACCTATCCTGACATCACCTTGCTTCCTGCTTTGGCGAATATTTTTGAAACAAGTATCGATTTGCTTATCGGCATGGATGAGGTACGTTCTGCCGATGCGCGATTACAGATACACGCAAAAGCCAATGATCATTTAAGAAGCAATCAGTTCGATATGGCAGAAAAAGTATACCGTGACGCTTTGTTGATATATCCGAATAAACCGGGAATGATATTGGGACTTGCGGGAGTTTTAGCCTTGCAAGGACAGACAGAAGAAGCTATAGCATTAACTGAAAAAGGGTTGCCCTTGTCACAAAATGAAAAGCAGAAGGCGACTCTGAGAGCAACACTTTGCTTTCTTTATGCAAAGATCGGACAGAACGATCGCGCGGCAAAACTCGCTTCTGAATTGCCGCACACAAGGGAAAGCCGAGAAGTGATCTATCCTCTTATAGTATCCGCCGATCACTCTGATTCGTTCGATGAAAATATCAGAACACTCATTCTTGGGGAAGATGTTTGATGTGTATCGTGCCGGATATCATCATAAAAACCACTTGCGTTATGAACACTCAGACCAACACAAGAAGGGCTCCCCTTGAGGGAGTCCTTTTTGCGCAGTTGAAGCAGAAGCAGGGTTCGAAGGGCGCGTGTTGAATGACAGCCCGGGCAGCAATAAATAAAGGAAAAAAGGAATAAATCTGCTTTTTGTTTTACACGGATCGATTTTGAGGCTTGAAATTACAAAAGCGGCATGTTATAATATAAGTAATTCAAAAAACAGGAGGTCACACATGAAAAAAATATTAGCGCTCACGCTTGCACTTTTGGTGCTCGTCAGTCTGGCTGCTTGCGGAAGCTGCGGCAGTTCCGGCAACAACAGTACAAACAATTCCGCCGCTACCGGCGATGATCAGCAATCCGGAAATGAATCCGGCACCGGCAACAATTCGCAAAGCGGCAGTACCGCCGAACCGGCAAAGCTCAGCGCCAGGATCAATTTGATTGACCTTGACGACAGAGATCCGTCCGTCCTTCGCGGCGTGGCCATCAAAGGCAACTGTGCCGGCACTGCGGGCGACTTCAACAGCAAGGCGAAGTCCCTTACCGACGTCCGCTGTATTTTCGAGCTGAATGAGTGGGTCGAATTCTACCCGGATACCGACGCGACCTACGGGCTCAGAGTCTGGATACTCAAGCACCGCGACGATCAGGAATATTACAACACCTGCAAATTCAGCGACCTTATGCCGAACTTTGCAAACTATTGCGATCTTCATTATCCCGAGGATGAAGAAAATCCGGATGAATGGAACTGGGGCAGCTTCTACCTGAATAAGGATGAATGCGAACCCGGCTATTACGATTTCGTTTTCACTTATGAGGGAAAAGCGATCGCCACCCTGCTGACCCGTTTCTATAACGAAAATGAGCTCACCGTCAAATCCGACGCGGAGCTTGAAGCGCTGATGCACGAATGACCGGCGCCGCGTTTTAAGAACGTTTTTGAACGTACAGGAACGACGCGGATCTGATCCCCGGCGGCAAAGCCGGCGCCTGTGATAAGTCACCAAAAAAAGCAGCCTTTGCGGTGTACTTCGTAAGGAAGTACACCGCAGCTAAATTCGCCTTGCGGCGAGCTAAATTGGGCTTCGCCCAGCTAAATTTGCTTCGCAAGCTAATTTCGGCTTTGCCGAGCTGAAAAAGGCGAATTTAATTTAGCTGTCCCTATGGGACAATTTAGCTATCGAACGCAGTGAGATAATTTAGCCGCGAGCGACTGCGAGCAATTTAGCTGTTTTCAAAATCATTCTTAATATCAGAGCGGTTAGAACAAGCTGAAAGAAAATAACCCACTATGACACTTTCTGTAATCGAAAGACGTCAGAGTGGGTTTGTTTCTTCTTTATGTTGCCTCTCTCTTGGGCTGCTTTTTCCAATGATATACGTTCATTGCGGGAGCGGATATCATCTTGCGGCGGTAAAAGAATATATCACACACGCCTGCGCGAGAATATCGTTTATCTCACTTCCCCGCAAACTTTTCGCGCACGGCTTTGCAGCGCATGGCGAATCCGCGGATGGAAGCGTTGTCGAACCCGGTGATGCCGGAAGAGTACGTATCGTTCAGTGGTTTCGCGAAACGCTCCGGAATATTCGACGCGCCGACCAAAGCGCCCATGAACGAACCGACGGTGGCGCAGTTGCAGTCGGTGTCCATTCCGCAGGTGAGCGAAGTGCAGATGGCGTTTGCGAAATCGCCTTTTGCAAAGAATATGCTCGCTATGCACACGGCGGAGTTGTTCAGCGCGTGGACCGCGTTGTATTCGGGCATTCCGTTTATCACGCGATCGGCGAGCTCTTCGCGGCTCTGCGCGGTCTCGCCTATCTTTTTGGCTTCGAGCGCCGTTTCGTAAAAGCGCGAACGTTTTGGCACGAACGAAAGCGCGGTATCGAAGCACTTGTTTATATCTTTTTCGGTAAACGCTGCGGCAATGAACGCCGCAAAGAACATCGAAGAATAGACGCCGTTTTTGATATGCGAAAGGAACGAATCCTCGTACGCCATCTTCGCCGCAGCCGCGGGCAATCCCGCCGCGCAGTAAGCGTAGCCGTCTATGCGGATCTGCGCGCCGATCCATTCGCGATAAGGGTTGCGGTATTCGTTTATGCGCTCTCTTTTGAGTATTTCGAGCGCGTGCTCGGGTCTTCCCCACGGGCCGAATTCATCCACCGAGGCAAAGTTCAGGTACACCTGGTTTTCGGCAGTGCATACGTAGCGGTAAGGGATGGAATACATCCAGTGCGCGCCCACGTCGTAACTGTCGAATTTAAAGCCCATCCTTTCGCAAAGCAGCAGAGCCAGAACGGTAAAGCGGATATCGTCGTCGGGAGGCATGCCCTGTATCTTTTCGTCGGTCGCAAATCCCTCGTTGCGTTTATCGCCCGATACGGTGGGGACATAGCCGTCTATGGGATATCTGCCGGCGTTTTTGAACCAACTGCGTATGCCTTCGCCGTCCCACAGTTCGACCGGCTGGCCGAGCGCGCATCCGGCGCATCTGCCGAGCCACGCGCCGTGGAAATAGTCGTCGTCCACAGGCGACACTTCGCCGTCTTCTTTGAAGGCCGCTTCTTTTTTTATGCCTTCCAAGTCGCTGGGTTCGACATACGAGTAATCTTTGCGGAACGGAAGCGCCATAAGTTCGTCGTAGAGCGCGGAAAGTTTCGCCTTGTCGCCCGCGCACCCGGCGATCAGTTTTTCGCATTCCGCCCGGTCGATGACTCTTCCCTCTTCGACGAGCTCGTCGAGTTCTTCGCGAATAAGTATTTCGATCTTCTGATACCCTGCCATAATGATGCCCCTTTTTAGATGATCGGTTTTTCGGAAGCGCGTTTTCTTTGCGATATGATGTATAATTATACACTAACACCTGCCGTTTGTCAATGGATCGGGCATAAAACAGGGCTATTTTGCTAAAATTACGCATTTTCGGCTTGCAAATAACAAAACGACAGGTTATAATTAGTAAAAAGGAGGATTTATAAATGCCAAAGAAGATATTTGCCGTGTTCCTGGCGATTCTCACCGTTTGCGCCTTGCTGTGTTCCTGCGATATGGCGGCGGGCCACGGGGATCAGTCGGACGCCGGAACGAATTCCGACGACCCTGCCGTCGGCGACGGCACTTCGTATTCGGATTTTATGACCGTTATGACCGAGATAAAGGGGTACGGCGACAGGATAGCGGAGACGGGGCTTTCGGTACAGAGCGAATACTATTATTCGTTCGCCGGCGCTTCGGTGAGCGCTTTCCGGTTTGCCGTGGAATACATACTCTGGCTCAAGGGCGAAGGCGAAACGTTCGAATCGTTCACGTCAGGCAGCCGCTACACCGGCTGGGAAAGGATCGCCGAGATAAATTATTCTTCGCCTTACCCGAGCTACTTTGAAGGGCTGATACTGGAAGTGCAGGGGATGACCGAAGAGTGTTTCGACCCGTACGCTTCGGCGGCGATAATGCCGATGTTTCCCGAGGAGGGGCTGGATTTTTACTATCTTAAATCGATGAGCGTGGAAAAGCTGTACGGGCTGCGCGATTCGCTGCGCTCGCTCGAAGATTCGATATACTCGGCGTACACGCCCGCGCTGACCGGGCACGAGTGGGACAGGCTGTTTTTCGACGCCGAATATCTCGTCGCGCTTTCGTATCAAAGCGTTCAGGCGGAAGACTATGCTTCGGCGCTGTATTGCGCGAAACAGGCGCTCAAAGCGGATCCGTTTTACGCGACCGCGTGGCATAACGCCGTGATGTGCGCGCTGTACGCGGAAGAGACGGAGCTTGCGGGCGGATACATAGACGAAGGGCTGGCGCTGTTCCCCGAAGACGGACAGCTGCTTGAATTCAAACAGATGATGCTTGACATAGCGGAAAGAATGGAGGCGGGAGAATGAAAAGGATAGTTGCGATATCGGCGTTAGTGCTCGCGGCGGCGCTGCTCTGCCCGCTTCTGTGTTCGTCGCTTTACGTTTCCGCCGCCGGCGGATCCGGGAATATGGCGCAGATAGCAGGCATAGATTACGACCGCATAACTCAGAAGACCTACGGCGGGAAGAAATCGTATCCCGTGGAGCTGAAGCTTGGGAGCTTGACTTTTTCCGGCGAGCTGTACGGCGACTACGGGCTCACCTACAAAGAACTTAACGACATTATTTACCGCACGCTGGAGGATAAAAACCTCACCGTCGAGCGGATAGTTACGGTAAAGAACATCGCCGCGCGCGCGCAGAAAGACGCCGCGCTCTACTGGGGCGACCAGGTGCTGGAGGGGCTGCTTTCGTACCTTACGATCCCGTTCGTGCCTGTCGGCCCGGGCGATTACTATTCGTACAAAGTCCACGGCGAAATAGAGCCGGGAGTAAAATCGGCGATATTCAACGCGTCGAAAGCGTCCGCCAAAGAGGCGGTGCGCAGGGCGGCGAATCTTGCGGGAAAAGTGGGGCGCGTGGGGCGCGTGGCTTCGACGACGGCGGGGCTGCCCGGTCTGGGGCAGATAGTGAACACCGCGATGGTAGGCTCTTCCTGGCGCGAAGGCAGCAAGCGTTTTGACAACTACCAAAAGCTTTTGGAAGACAACCTGGCTTTGATAAACGATTTCTATTCGACCTGCAGTCAGCGCGCCGCAGATCTTATTGAAGGCAAGGACGAGCAGAACACGTGGAAGATAAAGTTTGACAAAAGAAAGAACTACCAGACTTACAACTGCACGTTCTGGGGGATATCGGGCAATCTGATGAGCTGCACGTTGAGCGGCGAGCTTTCGAGCGCGGACAACAGCATCACCGGCGCGTATACCGGAACGCTGTGGCTGGAATTTGCGGCGGAGGATTTTTCGCCGGTGGAGAGCAATTTTGAAAAGACTTCCGGAGTGAAAAGCGTGCTGAGCCTGATATATTCGACGGGCGGCTACCAAAAGACCGCCGACACGGGCGGCAAAACGACGCTGAAGTGCGAAACGCAGGGGCAGATCACCTTTTACATAGAAAAGACCGAAGGCAGGGTGACCCCGAACGTCGTGGGCGATCTGGCGGGCGATAAAGAGATAGAATTCTCGTTCGACCGGCACATTGAATGGCGCGACGAGTCGTACGCTTCGCTCGGCGCACACGGGTTCACCGAAGCCACGGCGACGAGCGGCAGCATAGATTCGGTCCGGATGAAGACTTTTTCAAACGTCTATACCGATAAAGGCGGCGGCGAATCGAAAGAATCGGACGAGACGTATTCCCAAGATCCGGGCACCGTGTTCGCGCCGCTGGAAAGCGATCCCGTGATTATTATCTATTTTTCGTAACAGACGGTAAATACGCGCAAAAGGCACGCGGAAGCGATGCGCTTCGTAAAGAAGTACGCAGCTTTCGTGTGCCTTTTGACGTCAGGCGGTTTTTGTGCCAGACTCAGTCGAGCGGCACTTTGAACACCTTGTTCGCAAATCTTGGGAACAGGGGCGAAAAATCTATGTATTTATCGCACAGTCTGCCGAACAGGCCGATCATAGGCGCGTTGACCGCGGCGATGATGAGCGTTCCCGGCCCGATGAGCGAAAAGTCGAATCTGCCGAACAGCGCGAGCATAAGCGCCACGGCGACCGTGAGCGACGACATATCGTATACCCACTTGACCTTGTTCATATTGTATTTTTTGACCGTGCTTATTTCTTTTACCGCAAAATCGTACGCCTGCTGAGGCAGATAGCTGCGCAGCATAAGCGCTATGGAAAAAGCGGTGACGAACGCGCCGACTATCATATAGATTATCTTCAGATACAGTTCTTCCGCCGGTTCGGCGCCCAGAAGAAGCCGCCACATATCGAGCGTGAAGCCGTATATGAGCGCGGTGACGAACGCAAGCGGATATGATATGGTGATGCGCTTTACGAAAAGCGCGAGCAGCAGAAGCAGCACGCCCTGGACAACGTATTCGGCAAAGCCGAACGTGAATACGGGCGTGACGGGTTCGAGATACGAAGACAGTATGAAAGCCGGCGCGACGACGTGCGACACGCCGAGCCCGCTCTTTGCGGATATGGCTACTCCAAGGGCGCAGAGTACGATCCCGACGGCGTAAGCCGCTTCGCCGAACCGGCGCACGGGTTTAACGGATTCTTCCGACATAATTGCTCCAATTTGTTTTTGATTTTTGACGCTGCGCGGCGCGTTCCGGCGCCGCCTTTTTAATTATAACGATATACGGCGGAAAAGTCAATAAGCATAAGCGCGCCCGGCGCGCGTTTTTTGCTGTCCGGCGCGGCAAAAAACCGTCAACGCTTTTGCGCGCCAAAGTATTGGCTCTTGATTTTCCGCAAACGTTGTGGTATTATTATCATATAATTTAGAAAAAACAGGAGCGGAACGCGGGTATGAAGATAACTTTTCTGGGCCAGGCGGGGCTGCTTTTTGAAAAAGAGGGTCTGACCGTTATGTTGGATCCGTACTTTTCGGATTCCGCGGCAAAAGAAGACGAACGCAAACACAGGCGTATACCGGTGGATACTTCCCTTTTGAAGATAAAGCCGGACGTGCTGATCTTCACGCACGACCACACAGACCATTACGACGAGAAGACCGCCAAGCGCATACTTCCCGGCTCCGGCGGCGTCACCGTGCTTTCGCCGCGCTCGGTCTGGCAGAAGGCGCGCGGATTTGGCGGCGACAACAATTACGTGGTGTTTGACCGCGGCACCGAATGGACTCAGGGCGGCGTGCGTTTTACCGCCGTGAAAGCGGTCCACAGCGAGCCGTACGCCATCGGCGCTATTATCGAAGACCTCGAAGACGGCCGGAAATATTATATCACCGGCGACACACTGTATTCCGAAAGCATTTTTTGCGATATCCCGCGCGATATTTACGCGCTGTTCCTGCCGATAAACGGCGAGGGCAACAATATGAACGAACTCGACGCCATGCGGTTCGCCGCGCGCGTGGGAGCGCGCTTCACCGTCCCGTTCCACGTGGGATTGCTCGACGACAAGACCGACGTATGCTTTGTTTGCGAAAACAAAGTCAGCCCGAAAATATACGAGGAGATAATACTGTGAAAGTTACAGACGTAAAAGCGTTTACCGTAGACTGTTTTCGCACCAACTGGGTGTTCGTGAAAGTCTATACCGACGAAGGCATAGACGGCGTGGGCGAAGCCACGCTCGAATACAAGGAAAAAGCCCTGCTCGGCGCGGTGGAACACATAAAGGATTATCTCGTTGGCAAGGATCCGCGCAACGTGGAAAAGCATTTCCACGATATCTACCGCGACGCGTACTGGCGCGGCGGCGCCGTGCTGATGTCGGCGCTTTCGGCGGTAGAGACAGCGCTGTGGGATATCTTAGGCAAATCGCTCGGCGTGCCCGTATACGCGCTGCTCGGCGGAAAAGTGCATGATTCCGCGCGCATCTACGTGAACGGCTGGTTCGCCGGCGCAAAGACGCCCGCACAGTTCGCCGAAAAGGCGAAAGAGGCGGTGAAACGCGGCGTGACCGCGATGAAATGGGATCCGTTCGGCAAATCGTATTTGCAAATATCCAATAAAGACCTCGACACCGCGTTGGAATGCGTCGCCGCGGTGCGTGACGCCGTGGGCGAAAGCGTGGATCTGCTTATAGAAGGCCACGGGAGGTTCGACGTGCCCACCGGCATAAAGATAGCGAAAGAACTGGAACAGTTCAAGCCAATGTTCTTTGAAGAGCCCACTCCGCCCGACAATCTCGAAGCGCTCAAAGCGGTGCGCGAAAAATCGCCGGTGGCGATATCGGCGGGCGAACGGCTATATACGCTGAAATCGTATAAAGACCTGTTCGAAATGCGCGCGGCGGATTATATACAGCCCGACGTTTCGCACGCGGGCGGGATAATGGAGCTGAAAAAGATCGCCGCCGTGGCGGAAGCGTACTACATTCCGTTTGCGCCGCACAATCCTTCCGGCCCGGTCGCCAACGCCGCCACCCTGCAGCTTGCGGCGTGCTGCCCGAATTTCTGCATACTCGAAATAATGTACAGCGACGTCACATGGCGCAAAGACGTGACCGACGAATCGCTCGAATATGCGGACGGGCGCATAAAGATACCCGAACGTCCGGGCATAGGCGTTGAAATAAACGAAGAAGAATGTCTTAAACATCCGTACAAGCCGCACACTCTGCGCCACTACACGGGCGCGCTCACCGATATCCGTCCGCCCGAAACAGAATTCTATTTTTAAGGAGTTTTACCGATGTCCAAAGCTATTTTTGTGACCGGAGCGGCTTCCGGCACGGGATATACGATAGCCTGTCTGTTCGCAAGCCGCGGGTACGACGTTTTCATAACCAGCCGCACCGGCGCGGAAGCCGAAAA
>JAEEGF011793705.1_pt1 | contig 14789 bp, 15 predicted proteins | sample 9134171 | NCBI WGS metagenome assembly JAEEGF01 (sample SAMN16246542, study PRJNA631951) | gut metagenome | biome: gut microbiome; feature: rumen; material: AP-attached | host: Bos | place: Iran: Karaj | collected 2018-10 | reverse complement strand
CTATTATGCCATATCCTAGCCCAGCACTCAAGCCGCAAATGCGCCGCACGTCATTTGAGTTTCGCCGTCGCCGCGGGAGTGGGCGAAGTTCTCGCTTGCGCCGCGGATAATGTATTGGTACAATATGCGCATCCATTTTTCAAAAGGACAAACAGCAATGCTCATCCGCACACGTTCATACGCCCGCGCAGGGTTCCTCGGCAACCCTTCGGACGGCTATTTCGGCAAGACGATCTCGTTCGCGTTCAGCAACTTCGCGGCCGAGATCCTGATGTACGAGACGCCTGAGCTGGGCTTCGTGCCGGGCGACGTGGACGACGCCACCTTCTCTTCGCCTGACGACCTTCTGCGCGACATCCAGCTCTTCGGATACTACGGCGGCATCCGCCTCATGAAGGCCGTGGCCAAGCTCTTCTTCCTCTACTGCCGCGACAAGGCAATCCCCCTTCCTCAGAAGAACTTCACCGTCCGCTACACATCCAACATCCCGCGCCTCGTCGGGCTCTCTGGCTCCTCTGCGATCTGCACCGCCATGCTCAAGGCCCTTCAGCAGTTCTACAACGTAGAGGTTCCACTTGAATACGCCCCCACTCTCTGCCTCGAGGCCGAACGCGACGAGCTTGACATCCAGTGCGGACTCCAGGACCGCGTGATCCAGATGTACGGCGGATGCGTCTTCATGGACTTCGAGAAGTCGCTAGTCGAGTCAACCGGCTACGGCCGCTACGAACGCCTCGACCCCGCCCTCCTTCCGCGCCTCTACGTCGCCTACGACCCCAAACGCGCCGAGGTCTCGGGAAAATACCACAAGAAGCTGCGCGTCCTCTTCGAGGAGAAGAAGCCTGACATCCTTGCCGCCATGGGCGAGTTCGCCGACATCGCCCAGCAGGGCCGCGACGCCCTCCTATCCGGCCGCACGGACCTTCTTCCCGCACTCGTCAACGCGAACTTCGACCTGCGCGACCGCATCTTCAACGTGGCCCCCGCAAACCGCGCCATGGTGATGGCCGCCCGCGCAACAGGCGCGTCCGCAAAGTTCGCTGGATCCGGCGGCGCGATCGTTGGCACCTACGAGGACGAATCCCAGTTCGCTCGCCTTTCCGCCGCACTGTCGGCAATCGGCTGCCAGACCATCAGGCCCGAGATCGCCTGATGCCCGCCTCGCGGCGGCACGACTATACCCCTGCCGCCTTTGCCCTTCGGTCATCTTGGACCTGGCTGCGCGTAGAAGTAGCCCTTGCGCGGGGCGGTGGCGATGCGCGGAGCGTCAGTTCCCAGTTTCTCGCGTAGTCGGTGGAGGGTGACCGTGAGCACGTTTTCGCAGCCTTCGAAGTCTACGCCCCAGAAGCGCGTGATGAGGTAGTCGCGCGAAAATATCTCGCCGGGCTTCTGGCGCAGACAACGGAGAATCTCGACTTCGCGCGTGGAGAGCTCCACCACCTCCGAACCATGCACGAGGCGGCAGTTGGCTGCATCAACCGTCCAGGAGCCAAATGTGAAGTCGCCCTGCGTGAGACCGTCCTGCGCGGATGCGCGGCGCAGAGCGGAGGCGATGCGCGCAAGCTTGACGCGTTCGGAGGCCGTCTTCGAGATGTAGTCGTCCGCACCAAGGCCAAGGCCGATCAATTCGTCCGCGTCGCCGTCCTTCGCGGTGAGAAAGAGAATCGGCAAAGTCTCATCCTCCGCACGCACAGCCCGGCACACGTCATAGCCGGAAAGCCCGGGCATCATCACGTCAAGAAGAAGAAGGTCGGGGCGGCGCGCCCTGAACATCGCAAGCGCCTCCTCGCCGTCCTTCGCGGCATTCACCTCGTAGCCCTCGCTTTCGAGCAGGGCCACAAGCCCCTCGCGTACGAATGGCTCGTCCTCTGCGAGAAGTATCCTCATCGATGCGTCACTTGGCCGGCTTCGGCTGAGGCATTGCGGGGTTTGCAGCTTTTGCAGGTGCTGCGGGCTTGGCCGCGGCGGCTGCGGGCGGCTGGGATTTCTTGGGCTGGGGCTTCTTCGGAGGCGGCGCGGGGAAGCCGCGGAAGACGAAGCTGCCTGCGGGCACATAGTGGTCCCAAGCGAACGCCTGGTTGTACTTGTTGGCTGGCGAAACGGTGGTGCGCAGCTTGGGATTCTGCACGGACGAAGCCCAGATGACGATGTTCGTTGGATTGCAGGCCGTACGACGCTTGGAGATGGCGGCAACCACGACGGAATTGGAGCCCGCCGGAATCACATTGGGCTTGAACTTGAAGAAATCGTTCTCCTCAATGCGAATCTCGCCGTCGAAGCCATCACGGCGCACGATCTCCACGGGCATGTTCGCGCGCCCCCACGGCCTCAACGCGAAGCCACTGCAGTTCGCCCACACCTCGAAGCGCGGCGCGGGACGGTGTATGCGCAGCGTGTAGAAGTACGCGCCGCCGCCCTTGCGGGATTCGTCCATGACTTTTGCCACGTACTTGCCGGGCGCAAGCTTCACGGTGCCTATGGGATCGCACTCCGCCTGTATCACCGTGCCCACGTGCACCGTGTTCGTGACGTCGCTGAAGCGCGCAACCGTCTTTCCCGCCTCGTCCACCACGCACACCCTCGCGTCGAGAGGCGAGCCCACGCGGCGCGCAAGCAGGTCAAAGACGTATCTGCCTTCCTTCTCGACGCTGAACTTGTGCCGGCACATCTCGCCAGGCGCCTTGACGACGCCGGTGAACTGCGTGACAACCGACGACGGCGGCACGGCATACCTTGGAAGCGGCGCAAGGGAAAGACTGCGCACGGGCGGCTTCGCCGGACCCTCGGAAATGTGCACGGAATAAACGAAGTCCGCCCGGCCGCGGTAGAGGGTGTCGTGCAGTTCGAGAGCGTAGTCGCCATCCTCCGGAACCGTGAACGTCAACACGGGATCCGGATGGTAGAAGTAGTCGGAGGCGAACGCCACTTCACGCCCGGCCGCGTTCACGATGCGGATCTCGGGGTTGAAGAAGCCAGGCACTGCGTCGCCGATGTAGGGCTGGAACTCGCGGGCACGAGCGCGGAACGTGAGCACCCTGCCCTTCTTCAGTCCCGGGAGACGCCACACGTCTGTGGAGCCCGGCCTGATCTGTCCGTCAAGCACGGACGGTATGCGCTCCACGGTCGGCGGCTCCTTGATCTGGCGCATGGGCGGACGGTAGAGAGGTTCCGCCTGGTGCGGAGCCGTAGTCACGAGAAACGGCTTGGGCTCGGAGACGCCTCCTGGGCCTATCAGGCGGAATTCGCGCACGCCAGGCTTCGCGTCGCGGTCGGCCACGATCGTCACCAGCATCTTCTGCCCGATAGACGGCGACATCTGCAGCGGATTGCGCGGTGTGAAGAGGTTGTCCTCGACGATCGAGATCTTCTGCGCGTCGAGCGTGCCCAGCACGCTCCACCATCTGTTGCTGCGCCATTCGTTGAAATGCTCGTTGTTTACGGGCAGCGGCGGCTGCTCGCGGTTGCCCTCGGCAATCTGCGCTAGCCACTTGACGAGGTAGCGCCGCTGGTCGCCCGTCGGGTTGGGGAAGCCCGGCACGGCCTCCACCTCCGTCACGCGCACGCCGCCCGGGCCGCTCAGCATCGCCTCGCGCACGCCCCACATGAACTGGCCACCCACGATCACGCGGTTTGTGGCGCCGGCCTGGATGCCGGACGGATAGATGTAGCCGATGTGCGGGCTTGCCGCATGCGCGGCCGAGACAACACACATGCAAGCCGTCACCGCAGTGGCGGCGCTGATACCTCTTGCGCTGAGTTTCATCGCGTTTCCTTCCTTGCCTGTATCCCCACGGCAGATATTCTAGCACAAAACGGACTATGCCGCCAAGTCAAATAAAACCGTTCTCGGCCAGCATCTCCATCGTCAGGCCGCCGCCCCTCTCTTCGTCGGCGACCTCCGCCTCGGCATGGCGTATGGCGTACTTGCCAAGCACGTCGCTCTCGAGGTTCACCACGTCGCCGGGCTTCGCCGCGCCAAGATTCGTCTCTGCAGCCGTGGTTGGTATCACGTCCACCTGCAGCCAGTCGTCGCCAAGGCCGCTCACCGTGAGGGACACGCCGTTCACGGCGATGGAGCCCTTGAGCACGCTCGCCGCGGCAACCGCCCTGGGGCAGGATATCTTGAGCGCGAAGTCGCGACCCCTCGGAATGCGCGCCGCGATCTCGCCGCAGCCGTCAACATGCCCCTGCACCACATGCCCGCCGAAACGGTCGCCCGCCTTCATCGCGCGCTCGAGGTTCACCTTCGCGCCCGGCAGAAGGCCGGCGAGAGAGGTGCGGCGCTCGGTCTCCGCAAGAACGTCCGCCGTGAAGCGCGTGGCATCGCACGCCGCCACGGTGAGACAGGCGCCGTTGACCGCCACGCTCTCGCCCGGCACCAGCGGCTCCGGCCAGGGATCGAACGAGAACTCCAGAACGAGCCCGCGCCCGCGCGAGACGCGTCTCAGCGTGCCGATCTTCTGCACTAGGCCTGTGAACATCTTAAGTTGCCTCCTTTGGTCAAGCTTCAGTCGGTCTCGTCCAGCGCCTTGAGAAGGCCCTCGGCGGTCACCGCCTCGCCCTTCTTGCGCAGCACGAGAATGCGCGCTATGAGGGCGCTTTCGAAGTCGGTGAGGCGCACGCCGTTCTTGCGGTCGCGCAGGAGACCAAGAAGATCGTCGGGCGTCACCTTCACCTTGCCCTTCTTCTCCGAGGCGCGTCCCGTCACGAACATCGCCGCCGACGTGAACGGCGCGAACACGATGGCGTACAGGCGGTAGAGCGGCGCTAGGTCAAGCATGCGCCCGAGCGGACGCGTTGCGCACAGCAGCTTGGGAGTGAACTCGCCGAGCGCCAGCATCGTGCAGGCCGCGCAGAAGCTCCACGCCGTGCGCGCCGCGAGCGATCCCGGGAACAGCTTTTCGGCAAGCGCGGCGGAGGCGGACGAAAACACCACGCTCCCCAGGTTGTTCCCCACCAGCAGTCCCGTAAGCGTGCGCGACGCCTCCTGCAGCGCGCGCTCGATTATCATCGCCGCCTTGCTCCCCTCGCGCGCCATGTGCACGATTCTGCCGCGGTTGAGCGAAAATATGCCGGTCTCCGCCCCTGCGCAGAACGCCGCCAGCAGGAGCGCAAGCAATACAGCAAGCGCAAGAAGAGCAATAGTCATTCGTCCTCCTCCGTGCGCTGCACCGCCTCGTCCGTCTCCGCGAGCATCTCCTCGTCGCTCGCCGTCTTGGGAAACTCCATCACCTCCAGCTTCACCTGCACCACTCGCCGCTTGCGCCGCCTCAGCACCGTGGCCCTGCAGCCGTCGGCCTCGATCTGCTGGCCGATGTGCGGAATCTTCTCGGCGTGGTACGCCACCCAGCCGGAGAGCCTGTCGGCATCGCCGGCCTCGAGCTCGATTCCCAGCTCGCGGTTTATCTCGTCTAGGCTGGCGCGACCGTCGATGATCCATGCATTGCGCCCAGTCTCCTTTATGGAAGGCTCGTCGTTGGGGCTTGAGAACACGCCCGGCCCCACTACGATTTCAAGGATGTCGTTAGGGGTGATGATGCCGGCCGTGCCGCCGTATTCGTCCAGCACCACCGCAAGCGGCTTGCCGCTCTTGCGAAACGCAACGAGAAGGTCGTCGAGCGTGACCTGCTCGGGCACGAAGAACGCCTCCTCGATCTTGCCCGTACGGGCCTCCACGATGCCCTCGATCGCATCCGGAGAGCGGCGGAACACGGGAAGGTAGGCGTGGCGCGCCTTCGCGAGCGTGGCGCGGCGCACTTCGTCCGGACGGTCAGAGTCGAGCCCCTCGATGTCCACGCGAGGCGTCATCTCGTCGTTCGCGTGCAGCTCGGAGAGGCGCAGCACGCCCTCGATCATCTCTGCGTCCACCGGCGAGAAGCCGCCTCCGTTTTCGCTCACGGCGTCGAGCACAGAGACAAGTTCCACGTCGGAAAGAGCCTTTCGCTCCTTCTCAAGCGCAGGCGCAAGCGCACGCGACGCGAACGCGAACACTTTGTTGAAAGGCGCGAACAGGACGCGGCACAGCAGCATCGCTCGCGCGCACGCAGGCGCCAGGCGCTCCGCGTGCCGCAGCGCGAGGCGCTTCGGCGTGATCTCGCCGAAGAGTAGCAGCAGCACCGTCATCACCGGCACCGCCACGAAGCCGCCCCATGCAGGCAGGGCCTTTGCGAAGAGGCCGTAGCCGATTGTGGCCACGGCGAAGTTCACGAAGGTGTTGCCCACAAGGATCGTGGAGAGGAGCGTGGCAGAGTCCTCCACGCAGCGTCCAATGCGGGCGTCCGCCTTTGCGCTGCGAGCGCGTATGCGGGCGCGCTGGACGCCGGTGAGCGAGAAAAGAATCGTCTCGGCGCCCGAAAAGAACGCCGAGAGGCAGAATAGCGCGGCCAGGACCGCGATGGAGAGGGCGTCCATTCAGGCGTCAGCGCTGCACCCTGGCGTTACCGGCGTACACGTCCCACACCTGCTTCTCGTCGGCGGGCTCCGCGTAGTCGTTGAGGCTCGAGGCCGCCATCACGCCGCTCGCCCATCCGAACTGAGCGCACTTGTCGCCGCCCCATCCCTTGAGAACGCCGTACAGCAGGCCGCCGGTGAAACCGTCGCCGCCGCCAATGCGGTCGAGAACGTCTATGTCGCGCGGCTCCTCCACGAACCACTTGCCGCCCTCGCGCACGATGGCGCCCCAGAGGTGGTGGTCGGCCGACACCACCTGGCGAAGCGTGGTGGCGTACATCTGCGCCTTCGGATACTTCTTCGCCACCTTCTCGATCATCTCCTTGAAGGAGGCGATCTTTCCGGAGAGGTCCTTGCCGCCAGCCTCGGGTCCCTTGAAGCCGAGGCAGAGCTGGAAGTCCTCCTCGTTGCCCACGAGGATGTCCGCCACGGACGCTATCTGGTGGAACGCCTTGGCGAGCTCGGCCTCGCGTCCCTTCCAGAACGTCGCGCGGTAGTTGAGGTCGAACGAGACGAGCGTGCCGTACTTCTTCGCGGCCTTAGCAATCGCGAGGCAGCACTTGGTGGTCTCGGGGCTCATGGCGGCGATGAGACCGGAGAGGTGTAGAATCTGCACTCCGTCCTTCTCGAAGATCTGCTTCACGTCGTAGTCCTTCGCGTCGAGCGTGCGGCCGATCTCTCCTGCGCGGTCGTTCCACACGCGCGGCGCGCGAAGGCCGAAACCGCTGTCCGCGATGTTGAACTGGTGGCGGAAGCCCCATGGGCCGCCCTGCGGCACGTCGGGTCCGGTGAAGGCGATGTTGCGCGCGCGCAGCTGCGCCTTGATGAACGCCGCCATCGGGCTGCCCGCCACGAAGCGCGTCATCACAAGGCACTCGGGTCCAAGCGAGCTCGTGACGTTCAGCACGTTCGTCTCGGCGCTCGTAGCCTGGAGGAGAAAGCGGTTCGAGTTGTGCACCGCCATCCTGTTCTCAGGTGTGATGCGGAGGCCCATGGACGAAACACACGCCACGGCGTATCTGCAGTTCTTGCGCACTTTGATCATTGCTGTATGCCTTTCGTTGTTGTTTTTCCGAAGTCACTCAATCGGGCCCCACCGGTGTGTGGCGAACGGCCAGAACACGCCGCCAGCTATGCCCACCAGGCACTTGGCGGGGACGGGTCCCCAGTAGCGGCTGTCGTAGCTGGATGGAGAGTTGTCGCCGCAGGCGTAGAACTCATCAGGCCCAAGCGTCACCTCGTCGCCCGCCACGCTGAGGGTGCGCCCTGGCATCGCGTAGTCCGGCCTGCCGCTCGGCCTGTACCCTGCGTACGGATACGCCTTCTCGTGCCATTTCTCGTGGTTCTGTATCTGCGCGACGCGGCGGGGCGTCATCGGCTTCTCGCCGTTCACGCGCAGCTCGAAGGCAGGCTCGCCGTCCTTCTCGCCGGCCGAGACGATTGAAAGCTTCTCGCCGGGAACGCCCGTCATGCGCTTGATGTAGTGGGTGCCCTGCTGCAGCTTGGGAATGCCGGTGGTGGAAAACACCATCACGTCGCCGCGGCGGGGGCGCCTGAAGTTCCACAGCCAGCGGTTGACGAAGAGAAAGTCGCCCGAGTGCACGTAGCCGCTCCAGAGCAGATCGCCCTTGAGCACCGCCGAGCCCTCGTGGAGCCCGTTCGGCAGCATCGCCACGCCGTAGCTGTAGGGCCCGTCGCCCGTCTCCGAGGGGTGCAGCACGTCCGTGGGCACGAGCATCGGCTTGCTAGCGCCCTCCACCCCGTTGACGATGCGCATGTCGTAGTGGCCGGTGTTCGTGTTTCTGAAGCGGAGAGTGCCGTTGAACGGCGCGCGGTAGCATTCGTACATCTTGCCGGTGACGAGCCACTTGTACCATCTGAGGCCCGGAAGCTTGTCCCACGCTGTGGCCTCCTCCGGCTTGCAGGGTGTGGAGTGGTTGCCATATAGCGTTGGCTGCATGGAGCCGGTGGGTATGTGGAACGGCTCGTAGAAGTAGGCCCTGAACGCCATCGCCACGGATATCGACACCACCAGTATGTCGAGCCATTCGCGGCATGCGGCCCAGCTTTGCGGCGGATTGAGCTCGGTCAGCAGCTCAAAGCATTTCTCCGCGTCGCGTGCCTTCCATGCCGCGCGCAGGCCCTGCATCGCCTCGCCGTGCTCGCCGCCCGCAGAGTACGCCGGAAGATCCTCGTACGACAGAACGAACGTGCGCGCCTCGGTGAGCACCGCCTTCCTCAGCTTCGCCTCCTTCGCCTTCTTGGAGAAAGGCACCACTCCCCTGCACAGGGAATACACGTACCACAGCGCGAAGAGCGCCGAGAAAATCGTGGCTCCTCCGAAAAGAATCGTGTTCATCTGTCAGATTTCCTCTCGCAGTTGCGTTCTGCCCCCTTCGGGGAACTTTCTGTTTTTTTGACCTGCTTCATTTTCTTCCTTGTCGCCGTCGCTCTAAGATTCTACCACATCTCCGCCCTTCCCCGCAATACGGAAAATCGCCGTCCCGCAGTGGCGGTCTGCGAAAAGTGGCACAAGACTGTTGCAAAAATGCGCCTAATCTGATAAACTACGCAGAAAGTTTTTTTGAAACCAATAGGAGAAAACATCCATGTCAGGTCACAGCCACTGGGCCACAATCAAGCGCGCGAAAGGCGCCGCCGACGCGAAGAAGGGCAAAATCTTCTCGAAGCTCGGCAAGGAAATCACCATCGTCGTGAAGGCGAAGGGCGGGGATCCCAACACCAACCCCACGCTCCGCACGCTCATCGCCAAGGCGAAGGCGGCCCAGATGCCCAACGACAACATCGAGCGCGCCATCAAGAAGGGAACGGGCGAGCTTGAGTCCGCAGCGCTCGTGGACGCCACGTACGAAGGCATCAAGGGCGGCATCGCGCTCGTGGTGACCGTTCTCACCGACAACAAGAACCGCGCCGCCGCAGAAGTCGGCAACGTCTTCAAGAAGAACGGCACCGAGTTCGCCAAGCAGGGCAGCGCGAGCCGCCTCTTCGACCGCATGGGCCAGGTCATGATCCCCGCCGCCGATGGCGTGGACGAAGACAAGGTCACCGAGGTCGCGCTCGACGTTGGCGCAGAGGACGTCGTGAGCGAAGACGGCGGATTCACCGTCAAGTGCCAGCCCAACGACTTCACCACCGTCGTCGAAGGCATCAAGAACGCCGGCATCAACGTGGACGAGGAGAACTCCTCCGTCGGCCTCGTGCCCAACATGTACGCCACCGTTAGCGACGTCGCCCAGGCCAAGGCCATCAACAAGTTCGTCGAGATGCTCGAGGACCTTGAGGACGTGCAGGACGTCTACACGAACATGGAGACGACCGACGAGGTCGACGCCGCGCTCGAAGCCGAGGGCTGATCGCCATGACGCTTGAACACATTGGCCTCAACGTGGCCGAGCCGCAGAAGGTCATGGACTGGTGGTGCGCGAACCTCGGATTCACGCAGACGCATCCCGCGTTCATCGTGGACTCCAGCGGCCGCATGGCCATCGAGTTCTACCGCAATGACGCGGCATCTCTCTTCGACTTCGCCACCACGGATCCCCTCACGCTCCACATCGCCTTCACAAGCGACGATGTGGATGCAGACGCCGCCCGGCTCGTGGCCGCAGGCGCCACGCTCGTGGAGACCGTCCACCGCGAGGGCTTCGACATGACCATGCTCCGCGACCCGTTCGGAATCGCCGTGCAGTTCGTCAAGCGCGCAAAGCCGATTCTGCTGTGAAGCGCATCCACTTCATGGGCATAGGCGGCGTCGGCATGGCCGGCGTCGCTTTTCTTTTGAAGAAGGCCGGCCATCACGTGACCGGCTGCGACAAGTACTCCACGCCGCGCACGCGCTGGCTGGAGGCGTGCGGCATACCCGTTGCAGTAGGGCACTCTCCGGACCACCTTGACGGCATCGACGAGCTAGTCGTCACACCCGCCGTGCCGCATACCAACCCGGAGCTTGCCACCGCGAGGGGACAGTCCCCTCAAATGCGCGTTCGCTACCGCGGCGAAGTGCTTGCGGAGATCGTCAACGACTCCGACGGCATCGCCGTATGCGGCACCCATGGCAAAACCACCACGGCAACCTTCACCACCCAGCTTCTGCAAAATCTCGGTGCCAGCCCATCCTGGTGCATAGGCGGCGAGACGGGGACAGTCCCCGTAGCAGGACTGGGGACAGCCCCCAATGCGGGGACTGTCCCCCTAGTGGTGGAGGCTGACGAATCGGACGGCACACTCGCCCTCTATCACCCTCGTACGCTTGTGCTCAACGCCGTAGATTTTGACCATCTTGAGCATTTCAGCTCAAAAGACGAATATTTTGACTGTTATCGAAAAGTCATTGAGCAAACTACCGAAACGGTGATTGTCTGCGCCGACCACCCGCAGGCCCTCGCCCTTGTCAAAGGGGTCTGTCCCCGCAATGGGGTCTGTCCCCCAGGGAGGGACTGTCCCCCAAAGGTCATGACATTTGGGTTCGCGCCTGATGCACAGGTGAATGCTGCGGACTGGCCGGATATTCCTGTTCTGGGCCGGCACAACGTGGCCAATGCGCTTGCCGCCATCGCCGTAGCCCTATCGCGCGGCTACACACGCGAACAAATCGCCGCCGTGCTTCCAGGCGCCGTATCCGCCCTTCCAGACCGGCGCTTCGAGCTGGTGACTGATTCAGATGACGTGCGCGTGTACACCGACTACGCCCATCACCCGCGCGAACTTGAATGCGCCGTCTCCATGGCTGCGTCACTGAAGCCGCGCCGCCTTCGCGTGATCTTCCAGCCCCACCGCTACTCGCGCACGAAAGCGCTGTGCAACGAGTTTCCTCCTGCCTTCGCCAAGGCAGACGAGGTGGTGCTGGTGCCCGTGTACCCCGCATTCGAAGAGCCTATTCCCGGCGGCGACATAGCAGACCTCTACAAGGCCTTCAGAGATTTCTCCGCGCTGGATGTGAAGCTTGCCCGCTCGGCCGAAGAGGCGTGGCGACACATGTTTCTCTCGCGCGAGTCCGGCGATCTTGTGCTCATAGCCGGTGCAGGAGACGTGATAAATACGATTCCGCTCGTGAAGCGCGACTTCACATCTCCTCCCGATACGCACAGGCGCATGTTTCTCGGCGCAGGAACAAACACTTGGAGAAGCGACCTCGCGACGGATGAAGAATACGTGCGTACGGAAGGTCCGGCACGTCTTGCTGGCGCATCGCTCGGCATTCCATGGATGGCTGGAATCCCTGGCACCATCGGCGGATGGATCAAGATGAACGCCGGCGCGTTCGGGCACTCCATCTCGGAAGTCGTGCGCCGTGTCAAAGTGGACGGCAAATGGATCGCCGCCGAGAACTGCGGCTTCTCCTACCGCCATTCGGACATCTCCGGCGAGATACAGGACGTGGAGTTCGACTTCGCAAAGGCCGGTCTCCCCCTTCTGGACAGCGATCCGCACGCCTATGCCGATGACGCTGCCGCATTTCTCGCCAAACGCAAGAATTTCCCGCCGGGCACAAAGGGCAGCGTGTTCAAGAACCCTCCATGCGACCATGCCGGACGCCTCCTCGAAGCCGCCGGTGCAAAGGATCTTCGCGTTGGCGGCGCGTACGTTTGGCAGGAGCACGCAAACGTAATCGTGGCTGGGCCTGGTGCCACGGCATCTGACTTCCTTGCGCTCGCCCGCCTCATGGCACGCGTAGTATTTTTCAAGTTCAATGTACGCCTTGAACCCGAAGTGTGCGGCCTCACAGTATGGTAAGCAATATACGCGCGCCGATTGCAGCATCACACGCCGCATCTGTGCATGATCGCACGACGCAGCGTTAGAGGATCCGAATAAGCTACGCCCGAGTCGGCAGGCAGGCCGAACGCGAGGCGAGTGACCTTTACAGGTGCTGACGCGCTTGGCCACTCGCGAAGGCATTCGCCCACGTAGCCGGCAGTCGCGTCGCCCTCCATGTCGGTGGAAAGCGCAAGCAGCACCTCGGTGAAGCGCTCCTGCACAACGCGCTCGCGCAGCTCTGCGATGCGCAGCGCGTCCGGACCTGTCCGCCGCGCTGGCGAAAGCTTGCCGCCAAGCACATGGTAGCGCCCGCGAAATGCGCCCGACCCTTCGATCGTAACGATGTCGGCCGGCTCCTCCACCACGCACACCGCCTCGCCGTCGCGCGTCGAGTCGGTGCAGAATGCGCACGGATCGGCGCCGCGCACGGTAAACGCGCCGCAGCGCGAGCAGCAGCACACGTTCTCACGGGCGTCTGCAAGCGCCAGCGCAAGAGGATCCAGCAGCCGCTCGGGATCCCGCAACAGCGCCAGCGCCGCGCGCGAGGCGCTTCGGTGGCCGAGCCCCGGCAGACGCGCCAGCGCGCGCTCAAGCGTTTCAATTGGCCGGAGCATGCGCGTATGAAGTCATTGCATCCAGATCAGCGCCCGAAGAGACCGGCCATTCCGCCGTTCTCCTTCATAAGCGCCATCATCTGCTCCTGCGTGGTCTTCTTCACCTGCTTGAGCGCCCCGTTGACGACGTTGAACAGCATCGTCTCGAAACGCTCCGGCTTGCCGCTCGAAGCCTCTGCCCATGCCTCGGGAGAGATCTTGATCGCGCTGATAGTGAAGTCACCGCGCGCCGTCACGGAGATGCCGCCGTTCGCATACTCCACCTGGATCTTCTCGATCTCGCTCTGCATGCGCTTGGCCTCGCTGCGCATCTGCATTGCCTGCTTAACCTGGTCGAAGATGCCCATTTTCTACTTTCCTTCCTTTTTCGCTTTCTTTGTTGTTCTGTTTTTCTTTCTGAAATTCATCTCAAGTCCGTACTTGCGCGCCTTGTAGGCGACCACCCGCGCCGTAGTGCCAAGAGCGCGCGCTGCCGCCGTGCCGTTCCCGCCGCTTGCCGCGAGCGCCTGCGATAGAATCGCCTTCTCGAAGCCCTCGATGAGAGTGCGCCAGCTTTCCCCCTTCCAGGTCCATCCGGAGAACGGACCATCCGTTCGCCGCCGCAGCCACTTGCGCACCGCGATCGGCAGGTCGTCCACCTCCACGCATTCGCCGAAGGCCACAAGCTCCGCCTCCTGGCGGGCCCGTTCTCTCTCCTGCTCGGTACGCCAGGGATACGCCTTGAACGCGGCGGCGGCGGCATCAGACCAGCTTCTTTCCACTAAGCTCCTCGTACGCCTTCACATAGATCTCGCGCGTGCGGGCCACCACGTCGTCGGGCAGCACCGGCCCGGGCGGCTGGTGGTTGAAGTGGATCGAGTCGAGCCAGTCGCGCACGAACTGCTTGTCGAGCGATGGAGGATTCGCGCCGACCGCATACGAGCTCTCCGGCCAGAAGCGCGAGCTGTCGGGCGTGAGCACCTCGTCGGCGAGGATGAGCGAGCCGTCGTCGTCCTGGCCGAACTCGAACTTCGTGTCGGCAATGATGATGCCATGGCCACGCGCATAGTCGGCCGCCTTCGCGTAGAGGCCGACAGTCGCGTCGCGAAGCGCCTTCGCGAGGCCAGCCCCGACTAGCTTCTCAGTCTCGGCGAAGCTGATGGCCTCGTCATGGTCGCCGATCGCGGCCTTGGTGGTGGGAGTGAAGAGCACTTCGTCCAGCTTGGACGCGTTCTGATACCCCTCGCGCAGCTTCTGTCCGTTGACAGTGCCGCTCTTCTGGTACTCCTTCCAGCCGCTGCCGGTGAGATAGCCGCGCGCAATGCACTCCACCTCTACCATCTTCACCTTCCTGACGAGCATCGAGCGTCCGCGCAGGTCGTCCTTCACGCACTGGAGCTCGGCGGGGTACTCGTCCACATTCGCCGTGACGAGATGGTTCTTCATTCCGAGAAACTCCATCCAGAAAAGCGAGAGCTGGTTGAGAACGCGTCCCTTGTCTGGCACGCCACACGGCAGAATCACGTCAAATGCGCTGATGCGGTCCGTCACGACCATCAGCAACTTGTCGCCGAGGTCGAATACGTCACGTACCTTGCCGCTCTTCGGCGGCGGCAGACCAGGAATGACCGTGGCCAAAAGGGCGTTGTTCTTGTCATACTTCATTTCATCTGTCCTTCTATCGGGAAATCACTCATATTATTATATCACATTTTACCCATTCTGCCACATTTCACTGTCATCGCATCTTCGAAATCGGTGCATTTGAGAACTGTCCGCCCAGCGAAAGTATCTTGACTACCGAAGAGATGAGATCCGGCTCTGACGTACACAGGTTCCCCTGGCGCACGCGGATCTCGCCCACGCCCACGGGCGGCGAAGTGAGGACGAGATCGTTCGCCCCCGTCTTCTCGACAACCGCCGCCCCCAGCAGGTCTCTGCCCGAAATCCGCACCGGACCATTCCGCG
>JAEEGF010157772.1_pt1 | contig 14789 bp, 12 predicted proteins | sample 9134171 | NCBI WGS metagenome assembly JAEEGF01 (sample SAMN16246542, study PRJNA631951) | gut metagenome | biome: gut microbiome; feature: rumen; material: AP-attached | host: Bos | place: Iran: Karaj | collected 2018-10 | reverse complement strand
TGCTAATGCTGAGTATCTTGCAGCTATCAGAAGAGTATGCGATGACAACAAGATCGTATACCAGACAGCTGAGCTTGGTAAGGTAGATGTTGGCGGCGGCGGAACAATCGCTTACATCCTTGCACTTTACGGAATGAACGTTGTAGACTCAGGTGTAGCAGTTCTTAACATGCACGCTCCATGGGAAGCAATCTCCAAGGCTGACCTTTACGAGTCACTCCGCGGATACAAGGCATTCCTTACAGATATGGATCTTGTATATTGATTAAATATTAGTATAGGGAAAGAGCGTCTGATATTATTCAGGCGCTCCTTTTTCATGCTATATTGAGTTTTTGTTTCAATGCATCCTGATCTATATCACGGTTGTTTTTGACGCCGTATCTTACAAAGAATACTCGTAAACTTACAAAGACGTAATTGTGTTTTTTTCTAGATTATAAAATAATCATTTACTTGTAATTTTGTATCTGATATATTCTTTTTACAACAAATCATTGTTGTGATTATTCATTCTGAATGATCTGATTGGGGAAAAATATTTTAATGCTTTATGATGGTATCGCAGCATATTATTAGCTGCAGATAATCTATTTTCATTAATTGGGGAGTATGTGGCGTACTTATTTTGGCTACAACACGATAGGATTTATGCATAATTTTTGGTAAGACTTTTCTTGTCTTATTCTATATCACAGTCTAGTTTTAATCCGTCTCAGGAAATTTCTCCAGGTATATATTTTAAGGCGTATATTGCTAATAGTATGTCCAGATTAAGATTATTGCCTTTTGCTTTTTGGATAGGTTCAGTTAATTGTGGGGAGGGAGGAACGATTATTAAGTAAAGCAGTGGAGCTTCCATATTTTAGGAAAAGGTTATGATATAAAGTTTGAAAGTGTTCCACTTTCAAACCCAAATTGGTGTCGCGAGCTCCACCAATTTGAACCATTAGTCACTCGCTTGGCTCGCGACATGAGGTTAAAGTTGTAAAAAGGAATAAGGTATGAAAAATAAGTTATTTTCAACATTGTTATTTGGTGCTGCGGCTCTTGCAGAATGTGCATCACAGGTGCAGCCATCAAATAATAAAGTAAATAAATCTTCAGTAGCTAAGGCGCCAGATAATATATATGTTTCAAGTTGTAATTATCCAACAGGAGTTCTTGGCATGCGGCCTACAAGAGCTTTCGAAGAAGTATATATGAAAATTGCAGCAATTATCGATTCGTTTGAAAAAGGCGATTGTCAGTATTATTTCAAGGAGGTTGAGGATCTATTAGATAATCTGGGATATGAATATACCTATGAAGTAGATGCTTTTTGCGAGTATGATAGATGGATTATTGTTAAAGATCCGGAAGCAAATGCAGAAATTCGCATTTATGGTTGCTACGATGAATACGATAATGTTGATGTATCAGATAATAATATCATCTATGATCTGACCTGCATAGAATATCAATCAGGGCAGTATTATGGCATAACTGATATGCCAAATCTTATTGGTGAATCTTGTAAGCATGGAGTAGATACAAGTCATAAGGTATCTGCTTCTTATGAGTATGCCAACATAAGCAGACCTGAAAATTCTATTACTAACGTAGGTAGTACAGAAGCTGTGCGTAGATTCTTCTTTATAACAGAGTAAGAATTATAGTATCCCACCTTATTAAAGATGAATGAGGTGGGATATATTTTGGGGACTCTATTGTTCTTGTTTTTGTTGATAAAATGCGCCGGATCATTGTGCTTATCTGAAATTCTTTTCCCAAAAGAAAATGGAGCATATCACACTTGGTGAACAGCCCCATTTAGTAATGTGTTAGTTACATATCATTTTGGCTATATAGTTTCACATTCTCATTCTTAAGAACTTCCAGTGTCTTTTCCAGATCATCTGTCTTCATTGCGATAGAAGCGCCTTCATCGTCAAGTGACAGTCCGTATACGTATTGTATATTTATATCATTCTGCTCAAGGCTTCTTACCACCTTTTCAAGACTACCGACTTCCTGAGGTATTGATACTACGATGACATCGTTGACCTTAGAAGTGATACCATGTTCTTTTAATAGTTCATGGGCTTTAGCCGGCTCTTCGCAGAGCATTCTTAATACTCCGAATTCGCTGGTATCTGCAATTGAGATAGACAGGATATTTATTCCATTGCCGCTTATAATCGAGAGAACATCATTAAGGCGTCCTGTTTTATTTTCAAGAAATACGGAAAGCTGTTTTACAAACATAGATATTCCTTTCTTTCAAAAAAGATGGCTGTTAGTTGTTTTTTAGTACTATTATACATGCTGATCATAATATAGTGAGCGCGTTTAGCTATAGAGCTTACGCTTGTCTATAACATGTTTAGCTATAAAGCTCGCGCTTATCTATAACATGTTTAGCTGTAGAGCTTGCGCTTATCTATAACATGTTTGGTCTTGCCGTCTGAATGTACGAGACCATTGGGCTCTACTAATTTAACCTTGGCATTAAGACCTATTGCGCTCTTAAGTTTATTATGAATCTCATTTGAAAGTTTCTCAAGTCCTCTAACTTCATCTGTGAAGAATTTTTCAGCGATCTCTACCTGAACTTCAAGAGTATCTGTGTTGTCTACGCGGTCTACAACCAGCATGTAGTGAGGAGTAGTGCCGTCTATATTCAGTAGAGCAGCTTCTACCTGTGACGGGAATACGTTGACACCTCTTATGATGAGCATATCATCGGTACGGCCTTTAAATCTTTGGATCCTTGCCATGGTTCTGCCGCATTCACACTTGTCGATCTCAAGTGATGTAAGGTCTTTAGTACGATAACGGATAAGAGGCATTCCTTCTTTTGTCAGATTAGTAATAACAAGTTCGCCGTCTGAACCTGCAGGAAGATCCTTATGTGTAGCAGGATCGATGATCTCAGGAAGGAAGTGATCTTCCCAGATGTGGAGACCCTTGTGGTACTCGCAGTCGCAGGCAACACCGGGACCGCAGATCTCTGTAAGACCGTATATGTCATGGGCTTTGATACCTAGCCTTTTCTCCATCTGATCACGCATCTCATCAGTCCAGGGTTCAGCGCCGCAGATCGCAGTCTTGAGCTTGATCTTGTCAAGAACCCCCAGCTTTTCTATATCCTCTGCAACATGGAGAAGGTAGGACGGCGTGCAGGCGATAGCAGTTGCTTTGCAGTCGATCATCATATCAAGGAGCTTCTGTGTGTTACCTGTAGACATAGGTAGGACAAGGGCTCCAAGGTATTCAGCGCCGTAGTGAGCACCAAGACCACCTGTAAAAAGGCCATAACCGTAGCCGACCTGGATTATGTCATCTCTTGTGATACCTGCCATAGACAGACATCTTGCAACGCACTCTGACCATACTTCAATATCACGTCTTGTATATACTCCGATCTTGGGCTTACCTGTAGTTCCGCTTGATGCATGGACTCTTACAAGTTCAGATGTTGGAACAGCAGCAAGGCCGAAAGGATAGGTTTTGTTTAGATCTTCATAAGTTGTGAAAGGAAGCTTTTCTATATCTTCAATTCCTTTGATATCTCCTGGCTCAAGTCCCAGCTCCTGCATTTTCTTACGATAATACTCAACGTTGTGGTACACCTTATTGACGACTTTGACAAGCCTTGCGCTTTGAAGACTTGCAAGTTCATCACGTGACATGCACTCTTTGGTTTCATTCCATATCATGTGTTTGTCTCCTCCAAATACTTTTATTTTTCGTATCTCTTTTTATTTTGCCTTTGTTTAATAGATATTTATTTTTTGCTTATCCTGCGTTCTGTTTTTATGATCTGAAGGATAATCATTTTTTGCTTACCCTGCGTTCTGTTTTTAGGATCTGGTGGATAATTATTTTTTCTTATCCTGCGTTCTGTTTTTATGATCCGGTGGATATTTATTTTTTTCTTACCCTGGATCCTGTTGTTACGACTCTGCTTAGTTCCGTATTGTCATCAGAATAGATGCTGATCTCATATACACAGGTGGATTTTCCGTCTCTAACAACGTCAGCCTTGGCAGTTAAGGTGCCGCTTCCAACAGTTCTCATAAAGCTTATGGAACTTTGAAGCGTTACGGTTACATATTCCGAATCGATATCTGAATTAACTGCAACTGCAAAAGCGAAGTCTGCCATAGTAAAAAAGACTGCGCCCATGAGTCCGCCAACAGCATTTATATGCCGATCATCTATCTTGAGCCTGACTTCACTATGTCCGGGATCTGCTTTGACTATTTCAATTCCCGTAACCTGTGTTGCGTATTTGTCATTAGCAAAAAAATCACGAACTTCATCTAGTGTTTTCAATGTTATCTCCAGTTTGAGTTAGGAATTTTAATGATCCATATATTAGAACTAAACTTTTAAAATAATCAAAATACCCATCACTAAAATGTGATGGGCATTATAATTATGCCTTACGTCCTAAGTCGAAGGCTTTTTTATTAAGTTCGATGAATTTTGGTGGTACGCATTCTTCCAATGCTTCAAGCCATTCTGCTTCTGTCACATCGGTAAAATATGTTGAGAAGCGTCCCATAAGGACTACGTTTGCAGCTTTGGCGCTTCCGGCTTCCATAGCTAGTCCAAGAGCATCGATGGCATCAACTTTAGCTCCTGCATCCTTCATCTTGTCGATCAGACCTTCAGGATAGGTTGCTGCACCTGTGATTACAGGCATTGGATCCATCTGCTGATCATTGACGATGACCTGGCCGCCGGGCTTTAAGTTGGCCATATAGCGGGCTGCTTCAAGAGTTTCGAAAGAGATGATATAGTCAGCTTCTCCTTTATCAATAATAGGAGAGTAGACCTTATCGCCAAATCTTACATATGTTACAACGCTTCCGCCTCTCTGGCTCATGCCGTGAACTTCTGAAACCTTAACATCTACGCCCTTTTTGAGCATTACGTGTCCCAGGAGCTTACTAGCAAGAAGGGAACCCTGTCCTCCGACACCGACTATCATTACATTTGTTGTATTGTTCATTTTATAGTTACCCCCTCCTGTGTTTCAAAAGCTTCGAAGTGGCACAGCTGAGTACATACATTGCAGCCTACGCAGAGAGTAGGATCAACGTGGGCTTTGCCATTCTTCATAGAGATTGCAGGACATCCTATCTTCATACAGGATTTACAGCTCTTGCACTTATCTGTGTTGACCTTGATAGGAGGGTTATGCTTGACCTGTTTTAAAAGTGCGCATGGACGGCGGCTGATGATGACAGAAGGAGCCTCTTTGGCAAGTTCTTCTTTAACAGCAGTTTCGCACTCAGAGATGTTATATGGATCTACAACGCGTACATTCTCTATACCCATAGCGCGGCACAGGGCTTCAAGATTGATCTTACCTGCAGGATCACCTTTGATGTTATAGCCTGTTGTGGGATTCTGCTGATGTCCTGTCATACCTGTTATGGAGTTATCAAGGATGAGCACTGTAGAGTTGGTCTGGTTATAAGCGATATTGGCAAGGCCTGTCATACCGGAGTGCATGAAAGTTGAGTCGCCGATAACAGCTACGGTGCGGCCTTCGCTTTCTTTGCCAAGAGCCTTATTAAATCCGTGGATGGAGCTTACTGATGCGCCCATACACTCTGTTGTATCAACGGCATTAAGTGGCTGTGCAGATCCAAGTGTGTAGCAGCCGATATCGCCAAGGACTGTGATCTTGTTCTTGGAAAGGGCATAATACATGCCTCTGTGAGGGCAGCCTGCGCACATAACAGGTGGACGGACAGGGAGGTTCTCGATAGGAGTGCAGTGCGTTTTCTCCTCTAGTCCCATCTTGGAAGCAATTAGGCCTTGTGAGAACTCATCTATCATTGGGAATACATCCTTACCAGTTACTGTAAGACCTAATACTTTGCAGTGAGTTTCGATGATAGGATCAAGCTCTTCGATTACTACAAGCTTTTCAACTTTGGCTGCGAAGTCCTTGATAAGCTTAACAGGAAGAGGATTAATAAGACCGAGCTTAAGAACGCTTACGCTGTCCCCATATACTTCTTTGACATACTGATAAGAAGTAGAAGAGGTGATGATACCTACCTTGGTATCAGCCATTTCTACGCGGTTAAGGTCACATGTTTCAGCATACTCGATAAGCTTCTTGGTACGCTCTTCAACGAAAGGATGGCGCCTTTTAGCGTTTGCAGGCGTCATGATATATTTAGATGGATTTTTTTCATAAGTTTTGACAGGAAGTTCTACTCTGTCGTGAAGTTCTACGATGCTCTGAGAGTGAGCAACTCTTGTGCACATCTTAAGAAGAACAGGAGTATCGAACTGCTCGGAGATCTCATAAGCTCTTTTTGCAAAATCAAGAGCTTCCTGAGAGTCAGATGGCTCGAGCATCGGGATTTTGGCTGCGATCGCATAGTGACGTGAATCCTGTTCATTTTGAGATGAGTGCATGCCCGGATCATCAGCTACATTGATAACAAGACCTGCATTAACTCCTGTATATGCTATTGTAAAAAGGGGATCTGCCGCAACGTTAAGACCTACGTGCTTCATGGCGCAATAGCTTCTCTTACCTGCAAGGGATGCACCAAAGGCTGTCTCCAGCGCTACCTTCTCATTTGGTGCCCATTCACAGTAGATTTCATCATACTTGGCAGCTTCCTCCGTGGTCTCGGTACTGGGTGTACCGGGATAGCTGCTGGCAACACATACACCTGCTTCGTACAGACCACGTGCAAGAGCTTTGTTGCCTAACATTATTTCTTTCATGTCCGTTCTCCTCCTAATATATTTAGAATATACACGCTATATTGCCCCGCGCGTGTATCCTTTTTGCCAATACTTCTTTCTATTATATATTAAAGCGTTAAAGTATGGAAGTGCCAATTGCAAAAATCTGTATTCTGACCTTCGCTTACTATGTTTTAGAGGATATTGATCCTCAAAAGTGCGTTGTTAATTATGTTCACAGAATTGTCGAAATATTTATGTAACATTACCTGATATGAACTATAAGTGGAATTCTTAACATAAAAAAAGAGAAATAGAGGAATAGAGGTGTCTGTGTAAGATGAAATTATTGCTGGTAGAAGATGAACTTAAGATGCAGTCTGCTCTAAAAGAGATATTAAAAAGAGAGGGATATGATGTAACTGCAGTAGAAGATGGTGAGAGTGCTCTTTCTGAGATCCTTACCGGTGTCTATGATGCTATTGTCCTTGATGTGATGATCCCGAAGCTTTCAGGAATTGAAGTTGCAAGAAAGACACGCGCTAATGGGATCAAGACGCCGATATTGATGCTGACTGCCATGAGCGAACTTGATGATAAGGTCAACGGCCTTGATAGCGGGGCGGATGATTATCTTACTAAGCCCTTTATGACAAAGGAGCTTCTTGCAAGACTAAGGGCGCTATTAAGAAGGAATGTCCAGTCTTCAGATGGAAGTCTTACCGCAGGAGACTTGTCGCTGGATGTGCAAGGCTGCAATCTTACCTGCAGTAAAACCTCTCAGACAGTAAGGCTTAGTGAGAAAGAGCTAAGGATCATGGAATATCTTATTTCTAATCAGGAGCAGATAGTATCAAGAGAGCAGATAGCTACTAAAATCTGGGGATTTGAAAATGAGGCTGAATATAACAATGTGGAAGTCTATATCTCTTTTACCAGAAAAAAGCTTGCATTTATAGGAACTGATATGGAGATAAAGGCTCATAGAGGAATCGGATACCGGATACAGCCAAAGAACGGATGATAGATAAAAACTTTAGGGATGCCATAGCACTTAAGTGGTGAGCTCTAGTGAGTATATTTATAGTAAACAAATTTAGAAGGTATACAGATATGTTTAAAAGGACAAGGCTTAAGATAATGATCTTCATAACGACGACAGTTATGCTGCTGCTAGTGGGAACAGTTGGGGCGATAGCACTGTCTTCATATATAGAAGAATATAACCAGACAGTGGGAGCTGATAAGAATGGGCTATTGGAGCTGTTCGAATATTCGGTGCCGGATGAGGACGCTGCTGCAAAAACAGGTAGTGAGTGGGGCTATGATCATAGTAGTCTTCCCCGAAAGGATATGGAGGCTCAGCTTAGCATCATAAAGCGCTTTGTAGGTGTTCTTATCAGGAATACTTTTAGAATAGGTCTGTTCATAGTCATCCTCGTGTTCTCTTTATCTTATTTCATCGCAGGATGGATACTAAAGCCTTTGGAAGAGAGCTATAAGAGGCAGAAACAGTTCATATCTGATGCAGGACATGAGCTTAAAACTCCGGTTGCAACTATAGATGCTAATGCAGAGCTTCTATACGGTGATATCGGAGACAATAAGTGGCTTGACAACATCCGCTATGAAAGCAGGCGCATGACTGAGCTTATCAGGCAGCTGTTGGATCTTGTAAGGACTGAGACTGTTAAGAATATCAAGGAAGATGTTGATCTTGGACGGATAGTTATGGGAAGCGCTCTTGTTTATGAAGCTGTTGCCTTTGAAAAAGGGTATCTTATCGAGACAGATATAGATGATGATATAGTGATACATGCAGACAAAGGGCAGATGGAGCAGCTTGCAGCGATACTTATTGACAATGCCATAGACCATGCAAGCGGTGATGGAGCTATTAATATATCTTTAAAAAAAGACAGGTCACGGGTTATCTTAAGCATTAGTAATCCCGGAGATAAGATCACAGATGAAGATATGAAGAATCTGTTTGAAAGATTCTATAGAGCAGATAAAGCTCACAGTAATAACGGACATTACGGTCTTGGCCTCGCGATCGCTAAGGCCATAGTAACTTCTCATAAAGGGTCTATCAGTGTTAAGAGCGGTGGCGGCGTAAATGTGTTTACTGTAGAACTGTGAAAGGATGTCACGAGCTCTATTAATCATAAACAGCATGGCAATGATCTATATACTGCCTGCCCAGCAAAGCCTTTGATGATACTGTATCGTTCAAGTGGGAAGTTTTTATGCCTGACTTTATTATTCTTTAAGAAATCTTCAATGTTACTTCAATGTTCGTGTAGATAATGTAGATATAAACAAATGAGAAACACATGCGAGTTATCGCAATATATTATTTGGAGGCACACATGAAGAAAAAGAAACTTCTTACTCTTTTAACAACAGCAGCACTTACAACATCTATTGTAGGATGTTCGGGCGCTGCATCTAATACGACATCGTCAACTGATACTACAGGTGCTGCAAGTGAGTCATCTGAAGATGCTGCAGAAGATCTCACTCAGACATCTGCAGATAATGAGACGGCGGATGAGTCGGAAAGCACGGCTACTTCATCACTTGAAGCTACATCAGCTGAAGAAAGAGCATATATCGAAGAGACACTTAACCTTGCCAATAATGAAGAGGTTACCTGGACATATGATGCTGATGCAGATGCATGGATCATGAGCATAGTAACAGCAGTTGCATATGCAGAGATTGAAGATGAAGAGGGAGTATCTGTATGTATTCCCGGAGCATATATTAAAGGTATAGATACAGACGGCGACGGTGAAGCTGATATCACAGCTGATTCCTATACAGAAGCTGTGCATGGACAGCTTGTCATAGACTACGAAGCTGAGGTTACAAGCTCAAATGGTCAGGTGTATACAGCATCTACCGCGCCTGTGATACTCAATACAGGTGCTGCAGGCTATAGCTCATCAACTAATACTACTGCAGCTACATCATATGCATCAGAAGGCTATATCAACGTATCCTGCGGTAACAGAGGCAAAAATGATACTGTTACTGATGAGGATGGCAATGAATCCTATACAGGCGATGCGCCTTCATGTCTTGCAGATCAGAAGGCAGCAGCAAGATTCGTAAGATACAATATCCTTCTTGGAAACCTTCCCGGAAGCACAGAGTACTGGGTATCAACAGGAGGCAGCGGCGGCGGAGCTCATGCGACAATGTTTGCAGCTACATCCAACAGCTCAGATTTTTATGACTATCAGATCGAGGTTGGATCAGTTGGTGTATATGTCAATGAAGATGGTACATATGATACAACTGTTACAATTGATGGTGTAACCTATGATCTGTCTGACGGAGCCTGGGGCGCAGTTGCATACTCACCTATCACTTCTTTATACGAAGCTGATATGGCTATGGCTTTTGAGTACTACATGGATACTGATTATGACTTCAATACATCGTTCCAGGAGCAGATGGCTAAGTACCTCTCTGAAGAGTATATGACTTATATCAATGACCAGAATCTTACAGTCAGTGAAGCTGATGTAGAACTGGACATCAACGGTGACGGTGACATGGAGGATACCATAGATCTTTATATAGAATATGATCTGGAAAAATATGCTGATACCAACGGATATGGCGGAACATATCTTGATCTGTATCTTGCAGAGTTTGAATCCAATCTTCAGTGGTACCTTGATAATCTTGACTATGCTGATGGCTGGACATGGTTTGACGAAGATGGCAATGCTCTGTCTGATGAAGAAGTTGCAGCTATGACTTCTGAGGATAAGGCTACAGCATTTATAGAAGGAAGATATGCTAAGAGCAGCTCATCTCAAGGCGGCATGGGAGGCCCCGGCGGCGGAATGGGTATGATGAACGGTGAGAAGCCAGATGGAATGACAGGCGGCCCCGGCGGCGATATGGGTCAGGCTCCTGATGGCGACATGACAGGTGCACCAGAAGATATGACAGAGGCAGCAGATACTGATAATACAGAAGCTTCTGATATAGAAAACTCTGATACAGAAAACTCAGATGTAGAAACTGCAGATGCTGAATCTGAAGATGACAGAAGCTTCGCTAATTCGGATGTAGCTGCTAACTCTGCAGGAGATACCATGGACGTAGGAACTCCTGATGAGGGTACAACTCAGTCTGCAGGCAGCACAACTGATTCTTCAAACTACTCAACATATGCTGAGATGCTGGAAGCATACCAAAACGATGTTGCAGAAGTATATGCAGGCGATGAATATGGCAATGTATCAGTAGAACTCTACAATCCTCTTAACTATATAGGAGATGAGGACGGCGATGATCCTGTCTGGATCAGAATGGTATGCGGCGCAGCAGAAGGCGATATCTCAATGTTTAGTTCGCTTAACTTGCAGCTTGCATTCTTATCAAGCGGCGTAGATGCAACTATTGAGTGGCAGTGGGATGGCGGACATGTACCATCAGAAGTACTTGGTGAGTCCCTGGCACTTACTGTAGATACTATGTACGGCGAGTACGTAGAAGGCGCAGTTCAGATCACTAAGTCTGAAGCGCAGGCCCAGACCCAAAACGGCGATGCAACTGAGGCAACAGGAACAGATTTAAGCAGCTGGGTAGATTATGATGATACATCAGCAGTATCATTTAGTCTTGCAGATGCAGTAAGCTATAGAACAAAAGGCGCAAGCAAGTCAACTCCGGGATTTGACGTAATAGATTATGGTCAGGAAGATTATGTATTTGGAGACTCCGACAGCGATGCAAGACACTGGAGTGTATGGGTACTAAAAGTACTGGAAGAGCATCAGGACGAACTTGAAGAGCTGTTTAACAGCGGAGAGTAAGAGGATATCTGATCAGTAATATCTAAATAATTAAAACTTCCCGCTTGGGGATGACGGCCCGTACAAGTGGTAGTAAATAATAAAAGCAGGTGGCAGTATCTAATAGGTTAGAAACTTCCATCTGCTTTTGGATTTTAATAATTGACATACTTCCCACTTGTACGGTGCAGTATCACTAAAGTCTTTGCTGGGGCAGGCAGTATATAGATCATTTTACATAGTAATGTCTTGCAATCCACTTGGACAAGCCTTCAAGGCCGGGATAGACGATTCGCTCACTCATATTGAGCTGATCCAGCATATCTCTTACACGCCATCTAAGAGACTTGTCTATTACATATTTGACTGTGTCCTTAGTATTATCAGCAAGGAACTTCTCGATGTCTTCAATTCCTGTTGGTACTACTGCAAAGAATGAATGCTGGTTGATGATCCTTTGATTAAGTGACGGAGGCTCTATGATGACCATTGCATTATCTTTCATGTCGCTGTCATACTGCTTTAAGCTGTTGCCAGTAAGAGACTTGAGCATATCTACTGTGAAGATGGATGAGTGCTTTTTCTTAACTGCATATTTGTATGGGTCAGGAAGGATCTCTACCATCTCATGCATATTGATACGCCATACTATGCAGTCATGCTTGTCCATCTCTTCAAGAGACTCTTCTGTTGTAGCGAAGTTAAGTGCTACAAGTGCTGACTGTGTCCAGTCAAGGAGTCTTGTGGGAAGGCCATAGTGCTGGCCCAGGATCATCTGTCTCCAGACAGAATGGCCGATATTAGGATCTTCTTGTATGGCATATTTGGCAAAGTTCTCAAGAATAGCCGGTTCTAAGCTTTTCTGAAGACCTTTGCAGTTCCTGCTAAGACTTGTATACATCTTGAAAGATGAGTCTGACATTCCTCTATAGACATAAGGACTTCTGTTTCTGTCAAGGTCAGGCCTGTATTCCTGTTCTGTAAGCAGTGGCAAAAGATGTTCTAATGTTTTTATCTGTACTTCTTTGATCATAAAAACCTCTTTATTTTTCCTAATAACTCTTTATGTACTTGGAGAGTATATCATATCTTTAGTGAAATAGTTACTTTAATTATGACAGAGTAAACGGCGTTTGAACATATCCTGGCATGAGCTTATAATAAATTATAGTATATCGGAAGGATGGGTGGTCTGTTCATGGGAATGTATCTGGATCCTGGAAATTATAGATGTACTTGCAGCCCTTATACATATTGGGGATTTGGGATACGATACAAGGACAAATGAAGCATATATTCCTATATGAAGAAGTACGAGAATTATTTGATAGTGCTAATAAAAAATATGAGTGTAAAATTCAAAGAAATAGAGTATAATTAGAATTTCGAGACAATGATTGTTAAATGATTTTCATAAATATGGCTTTTAGTGTCAGCATACCAGTGTACTGACTTATTCATATTTATGGATTGATATCATAAGTATTAGAGATATTCTGGCTAATACGGTAAGGAAGTAATAGATATGAGTACCAATGAGATTAACAACAAAGAAAATGATCCGATGCTTGGACTTCGTACATCGGATTATTATTTTGACCTTCCGCAGGAGCTTATAGCGCAGGACCCTCTTGAAGACCGTGCTGCATCTAAGCTTCTTGTGATGGATAAAGAGACTGGCGCTATCCAGCACCATGTTTTCAAAGATATCATAGATTATCTTGAGCCCGGAGACTGCCTTGTTCTTAATAATACCAAGGTTATCCCTGCAAGACTCTATGGTACCAAAGAAGGAACAGGAGCAGGGTGCGAAATCCTTCTTCTTAAAAGAAGAGAGAACGATGTCTGGGAGACACTTGTTAAGCCTGGTAAGAAGCTTCGTCCCGGTGCCAGAGTTACATTTGGTGATGGAAGACTTAAGGCTGAGATCCTTGAAGTAGTAGAAGATGGCAACAGACTTGTTAAGTTCTATTATGATGGAATCTGGGAAGAAGTTCTTGATTCACTTGGCGAGATGCCGCTTCCTCCATACATCACACATAAGCTTCAGGACAAGAACATGTACCAGACAGTTTATGCCAAGTTCGACGGATCAGCAGCAGCGCCTACAGCAGGTCTTCACTTTACAACAGAGCTTCTGGATGCTATTGAGAAAAAGGGTATCGACCTTGCCTATGTAACTCTTCACGTAGGTCTTGGAACTTTCAGACCTGTTAAGGTTGATAACGTACTTGAACACCACATGCATACCGAGTGGTATCAGGTAACTCAGGAAGCTGCAGACAAGATCAATAAGGCCAAAGAGTCAGGGCACAGAGTTATCTGCGTTGGTACTACGAGCTGCCGTACAATTGAAAGTGCCGCAGATGAGAACGGTCACCTTAAGGAGTGCTCAGATAACACTTCAATATTCATCTACCCCGGATATAAGTTTAAGGTTCTTGACTGCCTTATCACTAATTTCCACCTTCCGGAGTCAACACTTGTAATGCTGGTTTCAGCTCTTGCGGGAAGAGATCACGTCCTTAATGCTTATAATGAAGCTATTAAAAAAGGATACAGATTCTTTTCATTCGGAGATGCGTGCTTTTTTACAGATAAGATGCCGGAAAATACTGAAATGTAATTGCGTAGATGCTAATTGTTCATTCTCCCAAAAACGTAAGTGCGCATAAAACTTGTCAATAAATAATTAATGCGATATATTTAAAATAGTAGTGCGTCACAATTACTTGTTAATGAGCTTATCAATACGGTGAAAATAATGAAGACAATCACGGATTGTAGAGAGAATCTATGATTGCCTCCGATGATGGGAGATCACATTATGAACGAAAGGCGCAAGAGCAAGAGATTATCTATGTCCGGAGTACTGATGATGAAGTCACTTGGTGGAAACGGTCCTTCATCTGAGGTTTCTATTGATATTCAGAACTGTTCGAGACATGGTCTTGGATTTAGTTGTCCTGAGCAGCTGACAATAGGGGATAATTATCAGGCAGAGCTTACTATCTGGACTAAAGAGGTTATTAATGTTTTTCTCCAGATCGTCAGATCTGAAAAAAGAGATGATGGCTATGATTATGGATGTATATTTATAGGAATGCCTGATTCTGACAGACAGCGAATAGCAGTCTATGAGACTGTGGAAGAACTCGTTCCTCATGATGATGACGATGAGGATGATGATTGAAAATGTTTTATCCGTACTTGCGAAAGTGAGTACGGATTTTTTTGTTTTCTTGTGGGAAAAAAGTGAGT
>JAEEGF012411775.1_pt1 | contig 14790 bp, 9 predicted proteins | sample 9134171 | NCBI WGS metagenome assembly JAEEGF01 (sample SAMN16246542, study PRJNA631951) | gut metagenome | biome: gut microbiome; feature: rumen; material: AP-attached | host: Bos | place: Iran: Karaj | collected 2018-10 | reverse complement strand
TCAACACCATGCGCAACATGTCCGTTTCCTGCGACTGCGAAGGGCCGGAGGCCGAACCCGTTGTCACCCCGGATGTGGGTTTCGTGGCCTCTCTGGATATTCTGGCGGCAGACAGCGCCTGCATGGATCTGATCTACAGTCTGCCCGACGGCGGCGGCAAGGCCCTGATCGAGCGCGTAGAAAGCCGCCACGGTCTGCGCCAGCTGAGCTATATGAAGGAGCTTGGCATGGGTCATGACCGCTATACGCTCATTGATATCGACAACGGTGATGCGGTCATCACGGCGGCACAGGCCGTGAAGGACGTGAAGCCCGACTGGACGCCGGACCGCTACAACACCTTCTGGGGCCGCAACCGGCACAGATAACAGCAGCGGGAATAAAACGGGTCTCCGATTCTGACCGAAATGGTCACGATCGGAGACCGCTTTTCTTTATAACGGATAATCGGGTTCCCGCCCGCTTCCGGCCGGGGAAGCAGAGGCCTGCCTCTGCTTATAAGCATTTGTCGGACACGGTCAGTTCGCCTTTGTCGATGCGCTCGTACAGCGATGCTTTCGGCACCGGCTTGCCGAACAGGTAGCCCTGAAGACGGCCGCAGCCGATCTGGTTCAGGAACTCTGCCTGCTTTTCCGTTTCCACGCCCTCGGTGAGAGTCAGCATGTGGATTCTGTTCGCCATCTGGATAATGCAGTCGATGAGCGTCCTTGCCTTTTCGTTGTTTTCAAGGTTGGACAGGAACCGCATATCGATCTTGACAACATCGAACTGATAATCTTTCAGAACGTTCAGGGAAGAATAGCCGCTCCCGAAATCGTCCAGCCACAGGGAATAGCCCATTTCCTTGATACGGTTCATCGCCTCGTTCAGCCTGGTGAAGTTGTCCGTCAGCGCGCTTTCGGTCACCTCCACGTGGATCAGGTCTTTCGGAATCCGATATTTTGCCACCAGGCTGTCCAGTTCCGTAGCCGCATCCATCAGCTCAAAGTCCAGCCTTGAGAAGTTCAGCGATACGGGCACGACCGGTTTGCCGGCATCGATGGCCTCCCTGAGGTCCCGGCAGGCGGATTCGAAAATAGACTTGTCCAGCTTGTGGATCAGGCGGTATTCCTCCAGCACCGGAATAAATTCGTTCGGGAACAGCTGACCGTATACCGGGTCCATCCAGCGCGCCAGCGCCTCACAGCCGCACAATTCTCCCGTATCCGACCATACGACCGGCTGGTAGAAGGGGACAATCCAGCCGTTATTCACGGCGTTGTCGATGTTATTGATCACATACAGCCGCTTATGATAGGCCTCGCTCATCGTCTTGTCGTATTCCACGTGAACGGTCTGGAAGCGGTTCTTGATCAGCTGTGTGGCATAACGCGCTCTGTCTATGCAGATACGCGGGTCCTCGGTGTTGCTGTTCAGGCGGTAGGAGCCGCAGTTGATGCTCATCAGTATTTCCTTGTCGTAGTCGTGGACAAGGTCATTCAATGCGTTCAGCTTTTCCGTCAGACCCTCCGATTTTGTCAGAACGACAAAATGATCGTCAGCCTGCCTGCCGCACAAGGAATCACCGAAGAGATCGGAAATGGTTTTCCCGAGAGCGATCAGGAACTTATCGCCCTCTTCAAAGCCTCGCTGGTCGTTGAAGGCCTTGAAATTATGGACGTCGATGAACAGCAGGACGTTTTCGCTGATATCACCGGTGAGATTGCGGATGCTGTCCTCTGCCAGCTCAGAGAAATAGCTGTAATTGTAGAGGCCGGTCAGCGAATCCTCTTTTGCGCTTTTCTCCAGCGCTTTCGACTTTCTGGCTTCGTTCAGGCGTCCGCGATAGATGGCAAAGCAGATCGTAGTCAGAGAAATAAAGAAGGTAATATAGTTAACGGTGTCGCCGGAGGTAATCTGCTTTGTCACACCGCTGATGACGATATCCTGCTTTGCGAACGTCAAACCGCCCTGAAAAGTCAGAAGAATATGATAAAACCCGAAGAAACTGACCCCGAGGATCAGCGCACTGATATAGGGGCGGTAGATCAGCAGACAGCCGACGTACAGCACCATCGTCAGAAAGCAGATGATCTCCTTGCCGCCCCAGAAGTCGCTGTAGGATACGAAGACGCCGAAAGCAAGGCAGACCAGGTTGAAGGAGATGATCGCCACATATTCCAATGCAACGACATTCCTGTTTTTCAGGTATTTCAGCAGGGCGTAAGCGACAATGGATGCGCCGATCACGAACAGGAAGACGTAAATCGATACCAGCATGGTGTTCATGACGGCCGCCATGACCGGGGTAACCGTGTCGCTTGTCTTTGTAAACGCCTCCAGGCTCAGCACCGCGGTATACAGCATGCAGGCCGTGCCGATCACAAGCAGCGTGATAAACCTTCCTTTTGAAAGCTTTCTGTCTCTCTGATAGAACAGGCAGAACAGCATGAGGCCCAGACCGATCAGCAGGAACAGCCAGTACTTGGAGGTGTATTTTACGAATAATCCGAACAGGTCCCAGCCTGCCTGATACTTCGGAATGATCTTGGAATAGATCTGCCGAATCAGCATCCAGACTTCCAGCAGGACGACAATAAAACCCATATAACTGCAGCTGCGGATATTGGCATCGTGCAGATAGTCTTTTTCGTATTTGCTCAGTTTCTCGAAACCGAGAATACCTGCCAGGGAACCGGAGAGTTTATCCATTAAGATCGCCCCTTAAGATCATTCATATCATTTTATCATGATCAGCGGGAAAAAGCTACAGAATTCTTTTACCGGACGCAGGAGCTCTTTACTTGTCATTGCAGGAAGCGGGCAAAGCGTGTATAATCATCTCAGCATCTCGGTATTAACGGAGGTAATCCCGTGGAAAAAAACGGCGTTCATAATCACGCAGAGGAAAGCTCCGAAACCATCACGGAGGGAGGCCCTGCGGAGTACAGCGGCTCCGGACAGGCGCAGCAGCCTGCTGCCGCGCCGGGCATCCAGCACAGTCTATCCGGGAAAAGCAAGTCGGACTGGAAATATCTCCTGATTCTCTGTGTCGTGGGGCTGCTGATCAATTATCTTCTCGCCCACCTTGCAACGGGGCTGCACCTGCCGCTGTATCTGGACAACATCGGCAGTGCGCTGGTCGCTGCACTGGGCGGATATATCCCCGGCATCATTGTCGGCTTTTTCACCAACATCCTCAACGGCATCGGCGATTACACCACGGCCTACTACGGATCTCTGACGGTTCTGATCGCCATCGCATCCGCCTGGTTTGCAAACCATGGCTTCTACAGTTTCCGCAAACCCCTGCGGCTGCTGGCAGTTATCGCAACCTTTACCCTGATCGGCGGCGGCATCGGATCTCTGCTCACCTGGGTTCTGTACGGCTTTGAGTTCGGCTCGGGCATTTCCGCGCCGCTGGCTCTTCGCATTCACGCTGCCGGCGTGGCAAGCAAGTTCTGGTCCCAGTTTCTGGCAGACATGCTGATCGATCTTGCGGACAAGACCATCACCGTGCTGGTCGTCGCAGCCGTCCTGCAGATCCTGCCCGCATCCCTCAAGGAGCGATTCTATTTTGCGGGATGGCAGCAGGCCCCGATGTCCAAGGAAAAGCTTCTGTCGGCAGACCGGAAACAGCCGCGCCTGATGTCTCTGCGGTCTAAAATTGTCATTCTGGTGACCGCAGCAATGGTGATCATTGCTCTCATCGTGACCGTGATCAGCTTCATTCATTTCCGCACGGCCGCCGTGGAAGAGCAGCAGGAGCTGGCCTGGGGCGTTGCCAATGTGGCATCCGATGCCATCGACGGAGATCGCGTGGACGACTATATCCGGCTGGGGGAAGCCGCTGACGGTTACGCCCGGGTCGCCAAGCGCTTCAACGACCTTGCCAGCAGCACCGAAAGCATTCAGTACGTTTATGCATACCGGATTCTGGAGGACGGCTGTCACGTCGTCTTTGACGCGGATACCCCGGATACGCCCGCCGGAAAGCCGGGTGAGGTCGTTGAGTTCGATGCGGATTTCATGGACTGGCTGCCGGATCTGCTGGCCGGCAAGGAGGTCCCTCCCATTATCGCCCATGGGCAGTACGGCTGGCTGCTGACGGTATACAAGCCTGTTTACAACAGTCAGGGCGTCTGCCAGTGCTATGTGGGGGTCGACGTCAGCATGGACCATATCACCCGAAACGGCTATGAGTTTCTGGCACGCGTCGTGTCGCTGTTCTTCGGCTTCTTCCTGCTGCTGCTGACAGCCGCCATCTGGTTTGCCGAATACAACATCATCCTGCCCATCAACGCGCTGGATCTCGCTACGGGCAGTTCCGTGTACACCAGCGATGAAGCCCGGGCCAAAACCGTACAGAACATCGTGGATCTGGACATCCGCACCGGTGATGAGATAGAAAACCTGTATCACTCCGTAACCAAAACCACCGAGGATATGGTGGACACCATTGAGAATATGGAACGGCAGCAGGATATCATCACCAAGCTGCAGAACGGCCTGATCCTGGTGCTGGCCGACATGGTGGAAAGCCGCGACAAGTGTACCGGCGATCATGTGCGCAAGACGGCTGCCTATACGGACATCATCATGCGGGAGCTGAAGAAAGAGGGCATCTATACCGACCAGCTGACCGACGATTTCATGGACGATGTCGTCAATTCCGCCCCGCTGCACGACATCGGCAAGATCCAGGTCTCCGACACGATCCTCAACAAGCCCGGCAAGCTGACGGACGAAGAGTTCGCCATCATGAAGACGCACACCACGGCCGGTGCCGAAATCATTGCGCACGCGATGAACACGGTATCGGGGGACGATACGGGCTACCTCAAGGAGGCAAGCAATCTCGCACATTATCATCACGAAAAGTGGAACGGCACCGGCTATCCCGACGGTCTGAAAGGGGAAGAGATTCCTCTCTCGGCACGCATCATGGCCGTTGCAGATGTTTTTGACGCGCTGGTTTCCAGACGCAGCTACAAGGAACCGTTCCCGTTTGAAAAGGCCATGGCGATTATCCAGGAGGGTGCCGGCAGTCATTTCGACCCCCAGGTCGCCGGCGCATTCCTGCGGGCAGCTGATGAGGTGCGGCAGGTGATGAACACGAACATGGGGGCGGCGGCCGAGGCCGTCCGGGAAGAAGCAAAGAAACCGTAAAACGAGGCGGACCGCCGCAAAACCGACTGTGGCTGCCGGAGATCGGACAGCCCCCTCTGAAAAGCTCCCCAGCCGTTCAATCGGCTGAGGAGCTCGGTTTATTCATGCCAGATGACGGACAGACCGTTGGCGCCTTCCCTGTTCGCCCTGGAACAGGCCACCGCCTCGCGGACCGATGCACGAAGGGCCTCGCCGCAGCCGGGGACGGGTTCCCACGCCTCGCTCAGCGACACCAGGTCAACCAATTCCGGCTCTGCATCCTCCGTCAGTCCGAAGGAGCAGACCTGCCTGCAGGCCTCGCGGAATGCCGCAAAGCCTTCGTCTGTCACAGGCGGAATCACAGCTGAAAAATACCGGTCTGCCTCTGCCCGGACTCTGTCAATCCGGTCGAGGCGGATACAGGAGAGGGTCCGGATTTCCTCTTTTTCAGCACCGTCCGCGAAATACGCGTCCACGATGCGCCGACCCGTCTCTTCTCCGTCGGCATCCCTCTCCAGCCCGCGCAGGAACGAATAGTTCCAGCCGCTGCTCTCTTCCCGCGCCTGTGAGGCGATCAGGACGTCGGCATAGTCCGCTGCAGCCCGGGCTGTTTCCAGCGTGGCCATCAGGCAGGCATCAAAGCCGATCCAGCTCAGTTTTTCCTTCGCCGGAAAGCTCTCGGAGAGCGCGGTCCGGATTTCCTGCAGGGTCAGGGAATCACCGCCGGGCTGCCCGTCAAAGAACAGGCCTTCTTCCGCCCCACCGCCGTGGCCCCAGAGAATCAGCGCATAGCGTTCCGCAGGAGCCCGCGCATGCCCGTAATCCAGAAAGGCCTTCAGGGTTTGTCCGTCAGCCATGTTCAGCGTTTCTTCGCTGTGCCACAGTGTACGCATGCCGTGCGCACCGAGCTCAATGACGGCGGTTTTTCCCGCAGCCGGGCTGTCCTTACGGCCCTGCATATCCCCCGTCATGATCAGCAGATTTGTATACCGGCTGTCAAACCCTGATGCCGCCATTTCGCGGATATCGTCTGTGGCAGCACCGAAAAACCGTTCCAGATCGCCTCCGCACAGATAGACCAGCACTGTCGTGCGGTGTGCCCCGGTCTCTTCTCCGGCCGCCGCCAGCGCTCTGGCACCCGACCCTGTCAGCATCAGCAGCAGCACCAGCCCCGCCGCGATGCTTCTTATCCTGTTCCCGCTGTACATGGTTCCCTGTATTATTCCGGAAGCGGGACCTGAACGTTCCCCCGGACCGCCACGGTACCCAGCAGCTCTTCCGTTTCGGCATCCGAAACCGTCAGCAAAAAGCGCAGGCTGCGCAGTTCGCGGAGGCCCGCCAGCTGCTGACTGTCCAGAATCACGAAAAGGGTCTGGGTCTCGTCGGTCAGCAGACCGTAATTCATCCCGGTTCCGTATACAAAGGTCTCGCCGTCAATATTCTGTCCATTGACTGTCAGCTCTGAAAGCATGACGATGACCTCTTTCCGGGTGCTGTTCGTCACGTCGAGCGACAGCCATACGTTCCCCTGCCCGTCTACCGGTTCGCAGAAAAGATTCCGAAGAGTCAGGAGGCGGTTTCGGTCGGCATAGCGGAGCTGGACCGTCCCCGGCCCGCTGTCGCCCGTAAATTTGACCAGCTCGCTCGTATACCGGTTGCTCTGCAGGTCTGTCAGACCGAAGGCCGCATACAGCGTATCGTCCTCCAGACTGTCCTCCAGGAACCTCAGCCGGTAATTCTCCTCCGCAGGCCAGCGGATTTCCGTTTTTTCGACGATGTTCCACTCGTCAAAGCCGAGAATGGCTCCCTCCGCATTTCGGGTCACGGCCCGGTCGACAACGGGAAAACGCATCTCCGTAAGGGCGCTGAGGTCCACCAGGCTGCGCGAGGTGTAGCACTGTGCCAGTTCGTCATAGATCAGCAGCGTGTTTACCTTCAGGCTTCCGTCCTCTTCTTCCCCGCAGACCAGATAAGCTTTTGTCTCATGCCCGCCGTCTTCCTCTTCCGTCAGCAGCGTGACCGGCAGAGACAGCTGACCGTCTTCATTCAGGATATAGGTCAGGGGCGGGGTTCCGGGCACGGCACTGCCGTCCTCACGCGTCAGGAACAGATTACGGAACACAAAGGCCCCGCTCATGTTTCCTTTCCGGTCGATCGCGGTCTCATTCGAAACCGAGACCAGGTGATACGCGTTTTCCTGATCTGCAGCCTGCTGCAGTACCAGCAGCTGCGCCCTGTCCAGGTTATCCCGCTGGGTCTCGCTGAGAGGCAGCGAGAAGATTGCCTTCTGTGCCTTCCCGTTGTTCTGGACATTGGCAAGCAGACCCGAAAAGTTGGCCGCCGGGGTTTCCAGCAGCATGTGGCCGAACTCGTCGATATAGCGCACATACTCCGGCAGGATACCGAAGCCGCGGTAGGCAGCGAGGTTTGTAAGAAAACTGTTCTTGGCCCGCAGAGGATGATAGACCGTCATGCCCCCGAGCGGCAGATTCATGCTGTTGCGCGCATAGACCACGGCCTCGTCCTGCAGCAGGCGGAGCAGCGCCTGCCCATCCGCCATCCGGTCTTCCTGCAGGCACGAAACCAGGTCGCCCAGGTCCAGCAGGTCCAGCACGTTGGCATTGGTGTTGTCGGCGTTATTGCCCGCATTCTCATCCACGCTGCCGAAGGCTTTTGCCCGGCGCACAGCCTTGCTGAGCTCGGCCCTGCGGTCCGGAAAGGCGTTCTGCCGGACCTCGCCGAAGAAGCGGTCTGTCTGCTCGGCCAGCCGGTCGGCCTTGCCCAGATCAATGCACGACAGGGTCAGGTTGTTTCCGCTTTCCCGCTCTTCGTACCAGTCAAAAAAGCTGTCGATGATCCGTCTGCCGGTTTCGGCCCCGTTCCGGTCCTTCTCGGCGTCCTTCAGGAAGCTGTAGTTCCAGCCGCAGCCCGGCTCGGTCTCCTCCGAGGCGATGAGATACTCAGCAAACGGCGAAAGCATAATCGCCACCTCGAGCGATGCCATCAGGCAGGCATCAAAACCCAGCCAGCTGAGCTTTTCCCCGGCGAAGGGACTGTTGCGCATAGCCGTTCTCAGCTCGGTCAGACTCAGCGAGTCGCGGGTGGTCTCATCCTGACAGACACCCCCTATCGCCCCGCTGCCGTGATCCCAGATGATGAGTGCATAGTTTTCCGCCGGGAAACAGCGCGCACCGTAGCACAGCAGCATCGACAGCGTGCTCGCCTCGCCCATGTTCATGCTTGTCCCGGCCTCCCAGAGGCGGGTGATGCCGTCCGGCCGCACGGAATAGATCCCGGTTCCCGCGCTGTCGATGTCTTTCAGGTGCCAGGATTTGGCGCCGCCCGCCATCAGCAGCACGTTGACCCTTTCCGTATCGTAACCGGACCCGACGATTTCCCCGATGTCCCGGCTGGCAGAGCTCTGGGGCGTGCTTTCAAGGTTGCTGCCGCACATATAGATCATGACCGTCAGGTCTTTCCCCTCTGCCGCCTCTTTCAGCTGCTGTTCGGCGCCCGGTGCACGGTTTGGAATTGCGGCGCCCTGGTCGGGCGGCTGATAGCTCTGCTGCACATTGCTCAGCAGACCGCCGAAGCCGCCCCCCTCTTCGGCAAATGCCATAAGCGGCAGCGTAAGAACAAACGCTGCCGCCAACAGAGTCGAGAGAATCTTCTTCATATCGTTACCACACACTCACGGACAGGCCGTCCAGCAGCGTCAGACCGGTAATCGGGCCGCTGTCGTCGGCATAGCGGAAAATGCAGGTGACCTGAATGCCGTTTACAAAGGTCACCATGGCCCCCATCGTTCCGTAGTCGGCAAAGAACCACAGGTTGTTGCCGATCATGCCGGCCGTAATCGAGTCTGCCTCATCGAATTCGTTGTTTTTCAAATAGTTCTGAATCACGGCCACATCGTCCTCCGACATGGCGGTCAGGTTCGGCACAAGCATTGAGAGAACGGTCTCTTCGGTATAGAGATAGATATCCGTTCCGGAATCAAAGTCATAGATGTTCAGGTGGATGCCGTCTTCGATGTATTTTGCCGCCTTTGCCTTCAGGCCGCTGGAATACAGAAGCAGGTACAGCAGGGTCTGCTGATCCAGATCCTGGGTTACAGCGGCGACGTTTTCCGTCGGGCAGGCATAGGAAATCGCGAGGCCGTCCTCCGTCAGGATCAGAACGCCCGCGTCCGTGACGGTGACCTCGTCTGTGGTCCTGACCGCCGTACTCTCATCGGCAGATGCAAAGACCTGCAGGCTCAGCAGCAGAATAGCCGCCATAAGAACGCCCAGTGTTCTTTTCATGCGCTTCTCCTTTCCCTTTCCGGCACTTCCCACACCGTGATTATAACATGTTTGGCCTCTGTGTCAATGCCGGGCGGGGGCACAATCTCATGTTTGCGCTTGAAGATTTCCGGCTTCTCTGCTATGATGTTTTTGTTATCATTCTTCATCCGGAGTGTATGCATGTATGGAACAGGTTCTTGATCTTTTCCGGCTGAACGGCAGGCCGGTTTCCTGCGACCCCTACGGGGAAGGGCATATCAATCTGACCTTTCTTGCCGTCACCGATACGGGGAAGCGTTATATTCTCCAGCGGCTGAGCCGCGCCGCTTTCCATGACATCCCCGGTCTCATGGGGAACGTTGCCGCCGTGACGGAGTTTCTTGCTGCCCGAAGCCCGGACCCGCGCAGCTCGCTGCATCTGATCCCGACCCTGGACGGCAGATCCTTCTGCAGGGACAGCGAAGGGGAATTCTGGCGGGTCTATGATTTTGTGGAGGACAGTCTCTGTCTCCAGACGCCGGAAACGCCGGAGGATTTTTATCAGAGCGCTGTCGCTTTCGGGCAGTTTCAGTGCCGGCTGCGGGATTTTCCGGCCGAGACACTCTGTGAGACGATACCGAATTTTCACAACACCCCCGACCGCTACCGGAAGTTTCATCTGGCCGTGGATGCGGATGCGGCCGGCCGCCTCTCCTCCGTCCTGCCGGAGGTCCGCTTCCTGCTGGAGCGGGAGGAAAAAGCCGGTACACTCCAGCGCCTGCGCGAAGGGGGTGAGCTTCCCGTCCGCGTCACCCACAACGACACCAAGCTCAACAACGTCATGCTGGACGCCGTTACCAGAAAAGCGCTCTGCGTCATCGATCTGGACACCGTGATGCCGGGCCTCGTCGCCTATGATTTCGGCGACTCCATCCGTTTCGGCGCCTCGACCGCGCCAGAGGATGAAAAGGACCTCAGCCGGGTAGAAATGAGTCTGGACCTCTATGAGACCTATGCCCGCGGTTTCATCCCCGCCTGCGGCGGGCTCACCGCGGCGGAGCTGGAGTCTCTCCCCCTCGGCGCATGGACCATGACGCTGGAGAACGGGCTGCGTTTTCTGACCGACTATCTGGAGGGCGATCACTATTACCACATCACCCGTCCGGAGCATAATCTGGACCGCTGCCGCACCCAGCTGAAGCTTGTCTCGGACATGGAGCAGAAGTGGGACCCCATGACGGCGATCATCCGCAGCTTTCAGCCTTAAAAAAACCTATATAAACGCTAAAGGAGAGAACCCCATGAGCGAGAACATCATCTATTGCTACAGCGGGGCGGGACACTGCCTGGACATGGCAAAAAGCATCGCCCGCAAGCTCGGCGATACCGATATTGTCATGATGCGCAGATTTCCTGCCAAAACGGATGCCACAGAGGCAACGCGCGTCGGTTTCATCTTCTCCTGCATGGCCGGCGGCCTGCCCGGCGATGTGGAAGACTATGTCAGGGCTGTTCAGATCGCGCCCGATGCCTACCGCTTTGCCGTTGAGCAGTTTGCCGGCTATCTCGGCTGCGGTCTGCATAAGCTGGACGAGATTGTGCACCTGGACTATTGGACCGGAATCTCCAACCATTCCACGGCGATCTGGCTCATGCCGCACAATCTGACCTTCCCGCCTACAACGCCGGAGACTGCGCAGGCCCGCATCGATAAAAAGGCAGCCGAAGTGGCCGCCCTGGTCCTTGCAGGGAGACGCAGTGAGAAGAGACCTCCCAAAGCGGCTGTCTTTGAGCTGATGAGCAAAGGCCTCAGCCAGACTCATGCTGACCGTGTGAAGACATTTGCGGCAAACGACACGTGCATCGGCTGCGGCACCTGTGTGCAGGTCTGTCCCCGGGGGAACATTCAGCTTGTCGGGAACAAGCCCGAATTCGGGTCAAACTGCATCGGCTGTCTCAGCTGTGTCCAGTTCTGTCCGAAGCAGGCGATCAACATCGGCAAAATCACGGAAAAGCGCGAGCGCTTCCCAAACCCGCGGGTCACGCCTGCCGAGCTGACAAAAGAGATTATCCACATCGACTGACAGAAAAGTCAGCAGAAGGCAGCGTCTTCATTCCGGTTGATCCGCACATCATTTTGTGTTATAATCCCCCGGCATTCACAATGTCGGAGGATTATTTTTATGAAAAAAGGAAACCCCGCTGCGCTTCTTCCCATCGGTATCTTTCTGGTTCTGTATCTCGGTCTGGGTATCCTGTTTGAGTACGTTCTGAAAATCCCGATGGGTTTCTATAACATCCCGATCGTGGTCATTTTCCTGATTGCGCTGCTGGCCGCCTGTCTGCAGAACCGGGCGCTTTCGTTTGATGAAAAACTCGGTATCATGGGCAAGGGAATCGGCGACAGGAACATCGTGACGATGATCCTCATCTTCATGGAGGCAGGTATTTTCGTCGGTGTGGTAGGCCGCAGCAGTGCTGAGAGCGTGGCTTATTTCACGCTCTCCGTGATCCCGGCCCGGTATGCCGTGGTCGTGCTGTTCGCGGTCAGCTGCTTTGTCTCGCTCGCGATGGGTACCTCGGTCGGCACGATCACGCTGATCAGTCCGATTGCCGTCGCGGTGTCTGAGGCATCGGGCTTCAATCTGCCGCTCTGTATCGCATCGGTCATCGGCGGCGCCATGTTCGGGGACAACCTGTCCTTCATCTCGGACACAACCATCGCCGCCTGCAACGGACAGGGCTGTGACATGAAGGACAAGTTCCGTGAAAACTTTGCCATCGCGCTGCCGGCAGCCCTGCTGACGCTGGTCCTGATTCTGATTCTGTCTCTGCGCAGCAGCATGGGAGAAATCACGCTCAAGCCCTATAATCTGGTCCAGACCATCCCCTACATTCTGGTTCTGATCGGCGGGATAATCGGCATCAATGTCTTTGTTGTGCTGCTGATCGGCATTCTGTCCGGGGCTGTGATCATGCTGGTTACGGGTGCCATGCCGGCGACCGCGCTTCTGAGCAGCATGGGCGCCGGTGCCGCCGGGATGTTTGAGACCACAATGGTTGCGATCCTCGTCTCGGCCATCTGCGCCCTGATCCGGGTCAACGGCGGATTTGACGCGCTGCTTGGCTGGATCTACCGCGCCTTTCGCGGCCGAAAGGGAGGACAGCTCGGCATGGGCCTGCTGGTCGGCGCCATGGATATCGCCACCGCGAACAACACGGTCGCCATTGTCATGGCCAATCCCATTGCGGCTGACATGGCAGAGAACTATGGCATCTCTCATCGGAAAACGGCGTCCCTGCTGGATACCTTCTCCTGTGTATTTCAGGGGATCATCCCCTACGGCGCCCAGATGCTGGTCGCCATTTCCGCCTGCGAGGAGCTGGGCAAACAGATTACGGCCTTTCAGATCATTCCGAATCTGTTCTACCCCTTCCTGCTGCTGGTCAGCTCTCTCGTGTTCATCTTCCTGATCCCGGAGCGAAAGAACGAAAAGTAAAACGCAGAAGGACGGCTCTCTGATTTTTTCACACAGAGAGCCGTCTTTTTTCTTCCGGTTTTACCCGGATTATCCTTTCACACCGCCGGAGGTAAGGCCCGCGGTGAGATGCTTCTCGATGCTCATGAACAGGATGACCACCGGGATCGTCGCCAGCAGGGAGGCTGCAAACATATACTGCCACTCGATCATATTGAAGGAGCTGAACTGCGTGATACCCACGGTGATCGGCCGGTTCTGCGCGGTGGATATGAGGACCGTGGCTATCGTGTATTCATTCCAGGCATTGATGAACACAAAAATCAGCGCGGTTACAATGCCCGGGGCCGAAACCGGCAGCAGGACCTTCAGCAGCGCCCCGACGGTTCCGCAGCCGTCGATCATCGCGGCCTGCTCCATCTCGGACGAGATGGACACAAAGGTTCCGCGCAGCAGCCAGATCGCAAAGGCCTGGTTGAAGGCCGCGTTGATGAGCATGAGGCCCCAGAGGGTGTTGTTCAGGTGCAGGGTGTTCATCAGCTGCGAAATACCGATCAGCAGGACCACCGGCGAGAACATCTGGCTCATGATGACAAAGCCCAGAAAGGCTTTCTTTCCCACGAAGTTCATCCGCGCCATGGCATAGGCCGCCGGGATTCCGCAGAGCATGGCCAGCGCCGTTGCCCCGCCGGCCACAAACAGCGAATTCAGCAGATACCGCGGCACGCCGCGCTGCACGATGTCCGTCAGGTTGCTCCACAGCCATTTCGTCGGGGTCATATGCAGGAAATACATATCCAGCGTCTCGGCATTCGAGCGGAATGCCGTGATCGTCATCACATAGTAGGGGTACAGCGTGATGAGGCAGACGATGACCACAAACACATACAGCGCCCCGCGGAGCAGACCGCTTTTGATCTCCCCGTGCCGCAGAGAAATTGCCGCGACAAAAGACACAAACAGCGTCAGCATCATCAGCCACAGCATCGGCGAGTGGTTGATTTTCAGCCCGGCAAGGGCCTCTTCGGCATTTTCGCCCATCTGTCCGTCAAAGAAGAAGCGGTCCAGCCTTGCAAAGAAGATGTCCTTCCCCTCCGTGATCAGCCCCGCGCTGTACAGCGAGAGCCTCCGGAAAAAGATGACGTTGTTCATCAGGATGAAGACCGGCACCAGCAGCAAAGCCAGAACCAGGGCTGCGATCGCGCCGCTGCGCAGCCTTGCCGTCCGCTTGTCCAGATAGCGCGGCAAAAGATCGTCCGTTCCTTTCAGACCTGCAAGTTCCAGGATCAGCGCCAGCAGCATCAGCACCAGCATCGCCGCCAGTACCGTTGAAGAGGGAAAGCCCTTTCCCAGGAAGGAAAAAAGATTCCTGCTGTAGCGCTGCGCAACCGTGAAGGTGACCAGGGACGTCGTCTTTCCCTTCGAGTTGACGCGCTCCAGCACGCTCTCCTGAATCTCCACATCAAAGCCCTGTGCGCGGTAATCCTCCGCCACCTCCTCGACCTCGGCCCTCACGGTCTGATACTTCTCATCGCCGACGAAGGTGTTCGCCGATTTTTTGGTATAGATGCCGATGTCAAAGCTGTAAAGCGGCAGACTCATCAGGATCAGCGTGAGGATCAGCCCCGCAAGAAACAGAATCAGCATTTTCCGGTTCTGCTGTTTTACCTCCGGAAATCTCACAGCTGTTCCTCCTTTCTCATCACCGAGATCATATAGATGCCGGCACAGAGGCAGAGGATCAGAAAACCGATCACCGACAGCGCGGTCGCCGGCCCTTTCTTCCGCTCATAGAAGGACAGCATGTAGAGATACGTGATCATCGTATCCGTCTTGTGGGCCGGGGCGCCCTTCGTCATGGTATAGACGATGGGGAAGGAATTGAAATTCAATAAAGAGTTCCTCGCGGTTGACCCAGT
>JAEEGF011352961.1_pt1 | contig 14790 bp, 14 predicted proteins | sample 9134171 | NCBI WGS metagenome assembly JAEEGF01 (sample SAMN16246542, study PRJNA631951) | gut metagenome | biome: gut microbiome; feature: rumen; material: AP-attached | host: Bos | place: Iran: Karaj | collected 2018-10 | reverse complement strand
GGGTTTTATATAGCGGACAAGACCCGCGGCTTACCTGCCGCGGGCCTTTCATTTCCCCTTTGCAGTTTTTCCGGGGCCCTAAAGGCGCTCCCTGTGCCGCCTCAGGCAGCCTTCAGGTTAGCCGATGGCGATGTACTTGGGCTGCTCGAGCTCAGGCTTGTTCTCCTTCTTGGGAACGGAGATCTTCAGGATGCCGTCCTCGAACTTGGCGCTGATGTCCTCCTGGGTGAGGGCATCGCCTACGTAGAAGCTCCTGCTGCAGCTTCCGAAGTAACGCTCTCTCCTGAGGTACTTGCCGTTCTCGTCGTTCTCCTCTTCTTTCTTGGTCACAGCGGTGACGGTCAGATAGCCGTCCTTGAGCTCCGCCTTGATGTCTTCCTTCTTGCAGCCGGGGAGATCGATGTCGAGCTCAAAGGAGCCTTCCTTCTCCCTGATATCGGTCCTCATGAGGCCGGTCTGCGGGGTGCTGAGCTTCATCGCCTTGAACGGGCGGTCGAAGTCCTCAAAGAAATCATCGAAAAGTCTTTCACCGAAAATGCTGGGCATATACATGATATTTCCTCCTTCTCGGACCCTCATGGGATCCGCTGGCTTTTAACATTCTTTCCTGTCCCTTTCCCTCGGGACAATTATGTTATAGCACTGTTATTAGCACTCGTCAAGTGCGAGTGCTAATAATCTTTGTGAAGAAATCGTCACAATAAAAAGCCCCGGCGCAGCCGGGGCGGGGTGTTCGATATGTGCCGGATCCGGTCCTGAGCCCGCAGCGGCGGCGCTCAGTCACAAAACCGCGGCTCACAGCCTCAGATATACACGCTGAAGCCCTCTCTCTCCTCGAGCAGGTCGCCGAGAAGGCGCAGCAGGGAAGAGAAGCGCTCTCCGAGCCCGGCCTTGAGGGCGTCGGCCTCCAGTATCACGACCGTCACGGGGCCGGCGGTCTCGGTCAGGCAGTCATGCAGGGCGTCAAGGTTCCTCCCGTAGTAATCGGGGAAGTCCAGCGCCTCCGCGAAGGCGCCGTGCACGGCGTCCATGTCCTTTATCGTCCTTCCGTCGAGTATGACGTATCTCATCAGGGTTCCTCCCCGTAAAGCAGTTCAAAGCTCTTGTAATGGTCTTCGGTGTAGTATATCAGCGAGCAGTCCTCGGCGTAGACTATGCGCTTCTCGCCGCGGCTCTTGCTGCCCTTCGTGTCTATGTCGCACTCGCGGTACTTTATGCCCTCCGGCAGCAGCTTCTCGTAGTTGCCGAAGCGGTCGCCGCCTATGCTCTTGCCGGGCGCGTACTTCTCGAGAGATCCGCCCTCCCAGCCCTTCTTCTGCGCGGCGCTCTTCGTGATAAAGTTGCCCGGGAGCTTACCGTAGGTCCACAGATACAGCGCGACGTCATCCTTGGACGTGTAGCTCCCGTCCTCGTCGAGCGAGGGCTCCGCAGCCTGCCCCGGAGAGCCTCCTCCGGACGGCTCCTGCGCCTGTTCCGTCCGGGTCGATCCGCCCGGAGACGGACTCTCTCCGGAGCCCATGAGCGAGCTCACGGCGCTGTAGACGCTCAGCGCGATCACAAGCAGCAGCGCGACGATGATCAGCGCTCTGAGCGCTGTCGCCATGCCGCCCTTTTTCTTTACCTTGTTCTTTGCCATCTTCTAAAACACCAGCTGCAGGAGCAGCATATAGCAGGCCGTGCCGGCTATTATCGAGAGCAGGGTCTGTCTCTTCAACAGGTGCACGCCCGCCGTGACCGATACCGCCAGAAGCTCCGGTATGCCGTGAGAGCCGGCGAGAATATCCACCGAGCGCAGGCAGTACACCACGAGCATGCTGAATATCGCGGGCGGGAGCGCCTTGCCGAGATAGGAGACTATCCTCGGCACAGGCTTTCCTGAAGAGAATACCGCGAACGGCAGGAAGCGCGTCAGCATGGTCGCTATCGCGAGCAGGGCTACGGTCAGAAGCTGTTCTCTCGTGCTCATGAGCCCGCCTCCTCTCCGCCGTCCCCGTAGACCCTGCGTCCCAACAGCAGCGCCGCGAGGATGAGGATCATAGCGGGGATCAGGAAGCTGTCCGGTTCGAAGGCCAGGAGCGCCGCCAGCGAGCAGAAGAGCCCGCTGAGCGCGGAGAAATGTCTGTCGTCCTTTAGCCACTGCTCGAGCGCTATTACCACGAACATCGCTGTCATGGCGAAGTCCATGCCCGTCGTGTCGAAGGGCAGGAAGTCGCCGAGCAGTCCGCCGAGCAGCGAGCCCGCCACCCAGTAGGACTGGTCGAGCAGCCCCACGAAGAACATGAACAGCCCGCGGTCGACGCCCTCCGGGACGTCCACCGTGCAGTTTATCGAAAATGTCTCGTCGCAGAGCTCGAAGATCATCACGGGCTTCTTCCGGCCCATGCTGCGGTAGCGGTCAAGCATGGCTATCCCGTAGAAGAGATGCCTCGCCTGAACCAGCAGCCCCGTCAGAAAGCTCTGCAGCGGCGCGAAGGGCGCCTGCAGCAGGGAGGTCGCCACGAACTCGAGCGAGCCGCCGAATATGGCCACGCTCGTCAGCAGAGGCCACCACCAGGAAAAGCCCGCGACCTTCATCAGGACGCCGTGGGCGGTGCCCAGCACGAGAAACCCGGTGAGTATGGGTATTGTGTGCGGGAATGCTGCCTTGAGGGCGGTCAGCGCCTGCCCTCCTTTCCCGTTCATCTGATGCGGCCGCCGTGGAGCATCCTGTACATGTCCTCCCTGCACTTGGCCACGCGCTGCGTCATGTTGACGTAGTGGACGTGCGGCATCTCGGGCCTGAGCTCGGACTCCCAGACGCGGTGCTCGAGCTGGTCCTTGATGTAGGCCTTCTTGGTCTTGATGTCGGGAAGCTCGCCTACGAGCTCGCCGTTCACGATGAAGGGTACGAGGAGCTTTTCGACCGACACCGGGGCCAGGACTATGGTCTTGTCGAAGGCATCGGGGTTGAGGTCGACGAGCTCGATGGGCTCGCCCGCCCTGATCTCCTCATCGTCCATGGCGATGATGTCGCACTGGCCCTTGCCCTCCTCGTCGAAGACGCGCCAGGCCATGAGCTTGCCGGGGATGATGGCCTTGGAGGCCGAGTCGGAGCACTTCATCTTCGGGGTGTAGCTGCCGTCGGGGTTCTTGACCGCGACGAGCTTGTAGACTCCGCCGAAGACCGGGTCGGTCGCGGAGGTTATGAGCTTCTCGCCGACGCCGTAGGAATCGATCCTCGCGTCCTCGTAGGTCTCCATGTCGAGCATCTTCTTCTCGTCGAGGGAGTTGGAGGCGACGATCTTGATGTAGGGCTTACCCGCCTCGTCGAGGGCCTTGCGTATCTTGCGGCTCCCGCGCGCGAGGTCGCCCGAGTCGATGCGACAGCTCTTGACGCGCCTGTTCGGATCGTCCGGATACTTGGCGATGAGCTCGTCGTCGAGCCTGATCATGTTGGGAAGCCCGCTCTCGAAGATGTTGTAGGTGTCGAGGAGCAGGGAGACGTTCTCCGGATAGACCTCGGCGAATGCCCTGAAGGCGTCCATCTCGGTCGGGAAGAACTCGATGAAGCTGTGCGCGACAGTCCCGACCGCGGGAACGTCCGGCCCGAACTTCATCTCGGCGAGGCAGTTTGCGGTGCCTATGCAGCCTCCGAGTATCGCAGCGTAGGCTCCGTCGTTGCCGGCGGAAGCGCCCTGCGCGCGCCTCGTTCCGAACTCCATGACCTTCCGCGGCCTGTGCGAGGATAGACCGGAGATCTTGGTCGCCTTGGTGGCGATCAGGGAGTGGAAGTTCATGGTCTGAAGCAGGTAAGTCTCGATGAGGATCGCGCCGACCATGTCGCACTCGATGCGGACCATCGGGACCTGCGGATAGGCGACCGTGCCCTCCTTCAGGGCGTACATGTCGCCCTTCCAGCGGTAGGTCCTGAGATATTCGCAGAACTCCTCGCTCATGCCCTTGCCGCGCAGGTAGATGAGGTCCTTCTCGTTGAAGTGATAGCTTCTGAGGAACTTGACGAGCTTGTCCTGGCCGCAGCTTATGGCGTAGCCGAGGTCGTCGGGGTTCTTCCTGAAGAACATGTCGAAGACCATGACGGTATCCTTGAAGCCGTTGAGGAAGAGGCAGTTCGCCATCGTGAACTCGTAGAAATCGGTGATCATCGCCGGATTCTCGTAATCCTCGTCCGGCAGATATGGTTCAGCGTAAATATTAGACATTTCTTTCCCTCCGAATCGTGACGCTTTTTTCTCATTGTATCACAGGGCGCTGCCTTTTCACAGGGCAAAGGGAGAAAGGGACCCGGGGTACGGGTCGGCGCGGAGGGGCGCCTGTACCGCGAACCGGGCGCCGGCGCAGTTCCGCGCGGGTCACACGCGCCCCTTCCTTGTGCGGAGCGATGAAGGATGCTATGATTGATATGTAAGAAAGGCACATTCCGGCCGCGGCGCGGCGGCTTCCGGGAAGACGTCCCGGGAGAGGACCGCGCCCTGCCGAAGCTTTGAGAAGAGGAGGATAAGAGATGTTCGACCTGCTATTCAAGAACGCGGCGATCGTTACCGTCGATCCCGAGCACCACGTCTATTTCCCAGGCTACCTGGCGGTCAAGGGCAAGAAGATCGCCTGCCTCGGCCCCATGGATGAGCTCCCCGAGGAGCCCGCGGCGGAGGTGATCGACTGCAGGGGCAGAGCGCTTCTGCCCGGCATCATCGACGCGCACGGCCACTCCGGCCACGCGACCCTGAGATATCTCGGCGAGGGATCCGGCAACTGGTCCTACATGGCCGCCGATCTCTACTGCCGCTACACCGACGACTTCTTCTGGTACGCCGACGCGGCGACCGCGGCCGCGGAGAGGATCAAGTTCGGCATCACGACCGGCGTCTCCATGATGGGCAGCCTCAACCGCGCCGACAGGCCTGAGCTCGTAGGCCTGCACTTCGAGGGCGCTCTCAAGACCGGCATCCGCGAGTTCTGCGGGCTCGGCTACTCGGGCAACGCCCCGAAGACCTACAGGCACTTCGAGAAGGACGGAAGCTTCCGCGAGTACAGCGTGAGCAGAGACGAGATGCTCGCCAACGCCGAGAAGGCGCTCAAGGACTATCAGGGAAAGTACGACAAGGGCATCATGATGGTATCGCCCTCCTCCATGGGAAAGAAGGCCGGGCTCAGCGACGCCGTCGCCGCCGAGGAGAACCGCGCTATGGGCCGCCTCGCGAAGGAGTACGGCACCATACTGCACACCCACGCCTACGGCGGGGACGTCAAGTTCCTGAGCGAGACCACGCCCGAGGTGCTCGGACCGACGCTCTCGCTCACCCACTCGACCGGGCTCTCCGACGAGGAGATCGACATAGTCGCGAAGACCGGGACCTTCATATTCCACGGTCCCTGCACCAACTCCGTCATCAGGAAGTGGTGCCCCGCCTACGAGCTGCTAAGAGCGGGAGCGAACCTCGCGATCGTCACCGACGGCGCGGCTCCCGACCGCGGCTACAACATGTGGCGCGAGATGAAGGCCTTCCGCACCATACACCGCATACACGAGCAGACCGTAAAGGTCGCGCCTCCGGGACTGATCCTCGAGCTCTGCACCATCAAGCCCGCCCAGGCGCTGGGCATCGCCGACAAGGTCGGTTCGCTCGAGCCGGGCAAGCTCGCGGACATCATCAGCGTCGACATCGACCAGCCGCACTTCGCGCCCCTGCTGAAGGAGCACATCGTGCAGAACCTCGTCTACGCGGCCGAGGGTCCCGACGTCAAGGACGTATGGGTCGAGGGCGAGCCTGTCATGAAGGACAGAAAGCTCCTCAAGTGCAGCGAGAGGGAGATCATCGACGACGCGCAGAAGTCGCTCGACACCATGATATCCCGCATAGGACCCGAGAGGATGGCCGTGCTGCTCGAGCGCAGGGGTCTCTACGGGCTCTGGAGCGAGTGCGCGACCGATGACCCGGCCTGCTTCAGCGGGATCGAGTACGACCTGCAGCAGCCGGGAAAGTAGGAGGATGAGGGGCGGCAGTCCCGCGGGGGGAGGCGCCGGGGCGGCCCGGCGCGGACCCGGCCGGAGGCCGGGTCCCGGCGCCCCGTTCAAACACGCCGTCATTTCAAGGAGATCGATATATGACAGACAAGCTGTTCATAAACGCCGCGGTCGTGACCGTGGATCCGGAGCACAGGGTCTTCTTCCCGGGCTACGTCGCGGTCAGCGGAAGCCGCATCGAAGCGGCCGGTCCGATGGAGGAGCTCCCTGAGGAGCTCAGAGCCGCCGTTGACCACGCCGCCGGGACCTCAGCGTGCGGCGCTTCCCGCGGCGCGGGAGCAATTCCTGCGAAGTCCGGCGGAAGCGCGCCCGGACTCCCCGAGATAATAGACTGCAGCGGCAAAGCCCTGCTCCCGGGGCTCGTCGACGCTCACGGGCACTCCGGACACGCGACGCTGCGCTACCTCGGAGAGAGCGCCTGGAACTGGGACTTCATGGCCGCGGAGCTATACTGCATGGATACCGACGACTTCTTCTGGTACGCCGATTCCGCGGTCACCGCCGCCGAGAGACTCAAGTTCGGGATCACCACGGGCGTTTCCATGCTCGGAAGCCTGAACCGCCCGGACCGCCCCGAGCTGCTCTCGGCTCACTTCGAGGGCTCCTCGAAGACCGGGATCAGGGAGTTTTCGGGCCTGGGTTTTTCGGGCAATTCGCCGAAGCTGTTCAGGCACTTCGAACCCGATGGAAGCTTCCGGGAGTACCGCTTCGACAGAAGGGACACGGTGAAGAACGCCGAGCGCGCCATCCGGGAGAACCAGGGGCGCTACCCCAGGAGCTTCTGCATGGTCTCGCCCTCCGTCATGGGACGCAAGGCGGGGCTTTCGGACGCTGAGTCCGCCGCGGAGAACCTCGCGATGCACCGCCTGGCCGAGAAGTACGGCACCATAGTCCACACCCACGCCTACGCCGGCGACGTCAAGTTCATGAGCGAGACGACCCCGGAGGTGCTCGGGCCGAAGCTCTCGCTGACGCACAGCACCGGGATCTCCGCGGAGGAGATCCGCATAATAGCGGAGACCGGGACCTGGGTCTTCCACGGACCGTCGACACACTCGATAATCTGGACGCCCTGCCCCGTATTCGACCTGCTCAGGGCGGGCGCGAACGTCGCAATCGTCACCGACGGCGCGGCGCCCGACCGCGGCTACGACATCTGGAGGGACATGAAGACCTTCCGCAGCATCCACAGGATAAGCGAGAAGGACTTTCAGCTCGCGCCTCCGGGGCTCATACTCGAGCTCTGCACCATCAGGCCGGCTAAGGCGCTCGGTCTTGGGGACGAGCTCGGCTCGATCGAGCCCGGAAAGCTCGCGGATCTCATCACCGTGGACCTCATGCAGCCGCACTTCGCCCCGCTCAGGAAGGACCAGCTCGTGCAGGCCATAGTCTACGCGGCCTGCGGCACGGACGTGCGCGACGTCTGGGTCGAGGGCGAGCCCGTCATGAGAGACAGAAAGCTGCTCAAGTGCAGCGAGGCTCAGATCATCTCCGACGTGAACGAATCCTTCGAACGCATGGCCTCCCGCGCCGGCGAGGAGCGCATGAACCTCTTCATGAGCAACGACTCGCTCTACGGCCTCAGGGGCTCGAGCCGCATCGACAAGGCCTCAGCCTTCGAGGGACTCGAGTTCGAGCTCAAGCAGCCCGAGGACATGTAGGCGCTCACATCTTGTAAAGCAGCCAGCGGCAGGTGTCCAGGCTGTAGCGAAGCTCGTAGCGCAGATCGTCCAGGCCGCGCCTGCTCTGACATTCAAAGACAAGGCTCTTAGCGCCCGGGAGCTCGTGCTCCCTGACGCTGAGGACCTTGTCTATTTTCATCTCGTGAGCAGCGCCCTCCTCGTCCGTGTAGCGGAACTTGAACGGCCTGGGCTGCTCGCGGTCGACGAATATAACAACCGCATCGATCGGCTTCGCCAGCAGCTTCATGGCTACATGATATCATTTTTGCGAACATATGTTCTTCTTTTTTGCGAAAAATAAAGCCCGGCGGAGGGGTTGTACAATTATTGGTGCACGCGGGACGCCCCACACGGGACTGCTATATAGGCTCCCTTATAAATTATCTCACGCTTAATGCGCGAACAAAGTAAAATCATAAGCGCGGCTCGGCATGCCTCTGCGGACATGCTCCCGCTGCCGGGGCCCCTCCCAGCGGTTCTAAGCTCCGTCTTCGTTCCTGCGGAACTCGCCGATCGCTAAGAACCGGGTTCCCCGAGCGTCCGCATAAGTCATGCCGCACTGCGCCACATAAAGACTGCGTCGCGCCTTATGCGCTAATCGAATGCTGCATGTAATGCCTGCTGCTGTCAGTAAGCGATCGCATGGGACGATCGGACCGGTCATTTGGGAAGCCGGTTCTTAGTGAAGACGAGCGGCAGCGAAGTCTGAACTTAGAACCGCTGCTGGGCTCCCAACTAAGCGCAAGCGGGCCGGTCCGACGCCACATGCGGTGCTGCAACTGATCCCTCAGGCGCAGCGGTATGCCGCGCCGATGCTGCTTGAATTCACATCGCGCTTAAGCGCACGAAAAAGGGGGACCCCATTGGGGTCCCCCTTCTCATGCTTCTAAGAAGCGGGCGTCTCTTTCAGATCCTTCGGATTAGTTCCTGAGGATGAGGAAGATGCTGTAACCATCGTTGTCCTCGTCGGTCTTGATGGCCTTAACAGTGATGCCCTGGTTGCCCTTCTCGCCGGACTTCATGCCCTTGAGAGTGCTCTGGCTTACGACAGACCACTTGTTCTCGGAGACGTCGAACAGGTAGAATACCGCGCCGTCCTCGATCTCGTACGGAGCCTCGTTGGCGTCGAAGAGTACGTCGTTCTCGATCCTCAGACCCTCAGAAGTGGAGAGGGCGATGGTCGCCTTGACGTCATCATCGAAGTCAGCCCAGCCAAGCGCCTCAGTGACAACACCGTCAGCGTCGGTCTTGGTGATCTGGTAAATGAGAGCCTCGAACTTGGCCTCGTCGGTCGGCTTCGCATACTTCTCGAAGATGGAGTCATCATCGAGGGTGAGGGTCTTCTTCTCGCCGTTCATGAAGACAGTGCCTTCATAAGCATCCTTGACGGTGAAGATCTTCGCAGTGAGTACTACGTAGTCATCAGCAGCCTCGGTAGCTCCGGAGATGAGAGCGCCCTTAACGATAGCCTTGCTGTTAGCAGCGACCTGCTTGAACTCGACGTCATCCTTGCCGAAGAGCTTGGTGGCGGAGATGACGCTGTAGTTCTCGTCATCCTCGAGCTCCTCGATGTCCTCAGGATCACCGTTGTAGTTGTAAACAACGGAGCTGGCCTGGAGGGCTACGAGATCGTCAGCGAGTCTGCCCTTCTTGGTGACGTCCTGAGTGCTGGACTTGTCAGCCGGCTTGATCTCGGTGACTTCGCCCTTGGAGTTCTTGGTCAGCTTGACGAGCATTCCGACCTTAACGCCTTCAGCCTTGACATCATCTTCGGTGGTGAACAGCTTCTTCTTGAAGTAGAGCTCCTCTCTTCCATCCTTGCCAAATACGGAGAGTCCAGCCTTGCCGGCAGCGGTCCTGTTGTCAGCGTTGCCCTGGCCGGGGAGCCAGTACTTGAGGAATACTACGTAATCGGTGGTGGTGTCGTCTCCCTTGTCGGTGAAGGCGATCTTTCCATCGTAGCCGAGGTAAACGGTGAGCTCCTCGCCGAGGTTATCGTCAACGAGATCCTCAGACCACTCGCAGCCATCGACATCGCTGGCTTCGTAAGTGGTTCCGCCTACAACGTATCTATCCTCATCGGTATCCTTCTCTCTGCCGCGGATCTTGGTGAACTCAGCCTTTACAGACTCCTTGCCAACTTCGATCCTGGAGATCTTGCCGGTTTCGGGATTCTCATAGATGTAGAGAACATCATCCTCTTCGATCTCATCGAGGCTCTTTACGCCGTAGAGACCGAACTTGCTGGTGTCGAGCTCGTCGTCGTCGTCGAGAGCAAACTCGAAGCCGGCGATGGTGGGCTCGTCCTCAGCGAGATCCTTGAGGTCATCCTCGTCAACGAGGACAGCCTTGTCAGCAGTCCAAACCTGGAAGCTGTAAGCAGCATTGATCTTGCCGTTCTTGAAGGTGACAGCGAACTTTCCTTCGATCTTGTCCTCAGCGAGCTTAGCGAGATCGAACTCATCAGCATCAGCCTCAGCGCCGTTGGTGATGTAGATTCCGCCGTCGTTATAGTCCTCAAAGCGCTCCGGCTCGAGAACGGTTTCGTCGCCAAGAATCTTGTAGCCGTCGAGCTTGCCCTTGTCGAGCTTGCCCTCAACGAAGGTGGTCTTTACCTCGGAGATAGCGACTACTTCGTCGTCATCCTGAGTGTAATAGAGCTTCGCGACAGCGCCATAGTACGGATCGAGGTCTACGAGAGCGCCTTCCATAACTTCCTTGGTGATGAGAACGTAATCTTCGCCCTCATAGGCACCAAGTCTGTTGAGCATGGTGTCGACCTTCTCACCAGTGTAGTTGTACGGATCAGCGATCATAGCGCCGTGCCAGAGTCCGTCAGCACCTACAGTACCGATCTGCTTGAGCAGGGTGTTGTAGATGAGCTGAGCGATCTCACCACGGGGAGCGGCCTGGGAACCGGTGGAAACTCCATCGAGGACCTTCAGACCGACAGCCTTGTTGATGAAGCAGGCAGGGTACTCGCCCTGGAGAACCGCTTCGTTGTAGCCGAGAGCTCTCATGGTGAACGCGATCATCTGATCGGAAGTTACCATGGCGTTGGGGCTGAACTCGGTCGCGGAAGTTCCCTTGGTGATGCCGAGAGCGTTAGCATAGCGGACATAGCCGGCATACCACTCGTTGGCAGGAACATCGGTGAACGGAGTCTCATAGGAGCCCTTCTCGTCTACAGGGATCGCGAGAGCGCCGACGATGAGCTTGACAGCCTCGGCTCTCGTGATGTTCCTGGCCGGCTTGAACTCGCCGTCAGGATAACCCTGTACTACGCCAAGTCCGGCGAGCACGTTCACAGCTTCTTCGCAAGCGAGACCCTTCACGTCAGAGAAGGTTTCAGTCTTTGCGAAGGCCATGGATACGGAACCCAGGACCATAGCGAGTACGAGGACAAATGAGAGAATTTTCTTCATTCTTAATTCCTCCTTAAGAATTTAGATAGCGCGGAGATACTCAGTCTTGCTCCGCCGCGCACGGAGCGATATAAGACATTGTTTAGTATAAAGACCCGTTTCCCTCAATACAAGTGCCGCGCGGCACTTGTAAAGAAAGCGTAACATTCCGGAAATACATCCGAAAAACACCGGATCCTCAGGGGCTCAGCCCTTTTATGACTGCATCATAGCACATCAATTTTGCAGCTCAATTTCCGCAGGGTTACAATAATATTTCATTTGAAAAGGAGATCCCGGGGGATCTCCTGTCTTTCTTTATATAGTTATATAGTACAGCCTGCGCCGTGCTGCCGGGCCGGGCTGCCGGACCGGGCTGCCCGTCCCGCCGCCCGCCTCAGATCGGCTGATGCCGCCCTAGCCCAGCAGCTCCTCCACCACCGCGGCGAGGCCGTCCTCGCTGTTCGGGGGCGCGGTGATGTCCGAGGCCGCCTTGACCTCGGGTATGGCGTTGCCCATGGCCGCGGAGACGCCGCAGGCCCTGAGCATCGCGATGTCGTTGGTGCTGTCGCCGAAGCAGAGTATGTTCTCAAGGCCGAAGCCGTAGAGCTCAGCGATCTCCCTGAGGCCGTTCGCCTTAGAGGTGTCGCCTCCTCCTATCTCGAGGCTGAAGCTCTGCGAGAATACGACGCTCAGATCCCTCAGCGAGCTCAGATAATTATAGTAAGCCTGCTTGACCTCCAGATCCGCGAAGAGCAGCATTATGTTCTCGAGCTCGTCCCTGTGCTCTCGCATGAGGGCTTCGAGGTCGGCGACCGGCCTGCGCGTGGTCCTCACATACTCGCGGCGCCTCTCGTCGCGCACGAAGTAGGGGAGCTTCTCCAGCCCGGACTCGGCGATGTAGCCGTTCCCGCCGAAGAATATCTCGCAGATGACCGCGTCGTCCATCAGCGCGCTGACAGCGGGCTCGAGCGCCTCCCACCTGATGAGGCTCTCGAAGAGCTTCTCGCCCCCGGGGAGCCTGACGACGCAGGCGCCGTTGGAGGTGACCGCGTACCTGGCCTCTATCGAGGGAAGATCCTTGGGCAGCGCTGTGAAGACCCGCCCCGTCGCTGGAACGAGTATATATCCCGCCTCCGCCGCCCTGTTGAGGACCTCGATGGTGCGCTCTGAAAGACGGCTCTCCCTGTTGAGCAGGGTGCCGTCAAGGTCGAAGGCTATGATCTTTATCTTGTCTTTCTGTTCTTGGGTGAGAAACATGGTCTTTACTATATAGAATGAAAGCCGCGCATAGCGCGTAGAATTAAATCCCCGCGCCCGCGCGGCCCGGCGCCTAGACCTCCGTCCCGCTTCCGAGCTCGAGCTGCTCGGCGCCCGCGGGCATGGTGAGCTGGCCGTCCCCTGCGAGGATCTCTGCGTCCTCGATCTCCGGAAGGCCGTCGAGGCTCTCAAAGCCGAAGAGCTCCAGGAACTGCCTCGTCGTGCCGTAGAGTATCGGGCGCCCTATAGCCGCGCTCCTGCCCCTCTCCTCCACGAGGCCGCGCCTCATGAGTCCCTCGAGCACGCGGTCTGAGCGTATGCCGCGGATCTGGTCGATCTCGCTCTTGGTGACGGGCTGCTTGTAGGCTATCACGGCGAGCACCTCGAGCGCCGCCTGGCTGAGCCTCTTCTCCCTGACGGGGGTAACGAAGCGGGTTATGTAATCGTCGTTCTCGGGATCGGTGCAGAGCCTGAAGGCCTTGTCCGCCTCGGCGATCCTGATGCCGCCGCCGCGCTCGTCGTACTCCGCCTTGAGCTCGCGCATTATCCTGAGCATCTCAGCCGGGGTTATGTCGAAGAGCTCCGCCGCGGCCTTCGCCTCGAGCGGTTCGCCCCAGACGAAGAGCAGCGACTCGAGCGCCGATTTTATCTTCTGGTCTGTCATATCTCATCCTCCGCGGGGATATTCTTCGGTATTACCCTGATGTCCGAGTAGCGCTCCCTCTGCTCCGCATCTATCCTGCCCTCGCTGAGGAGCTCGAGCAGCGACATGAAGGTGATGACCCTGCCGTAGACGGAAGGATCGCTCTCGATCATCTCGGAGAACATCATGCTCTTTCTTCCGCGCAGCATCGTCCTGATCTGTACGCTGCGCTCCTCTATGCTCTGCCTGTCACGGCGGGCCCTCTCGTAGGTCCTGCGCATCTCGTCGAGACGCCTCCTCCTGAGAAGGAAGGCCTCGAAGGCCGCGACGAACTGCTCGGTGCTGCTCTTCAGGAGCTCGTCCTCCTCGCCTGTCCAGGCAGAGAGGTCCTCCTGCGGCTTGAAGCGCACGTGCTGCATGAGCTCCTCGCGCTCCTGAAGCATCGATGCCGCCTCCTTGAAGCGCTTGTACTCGAGTATGCGCTGGACGAGGGCCTTGCGCGGGTCCTCGGGCTCGCCGGTCTCGGGGTCTATGGTCTCGCTCGGTATGAGCATGCGGCTCTTGATGTCGATGAGCTCGGCCGCGAGCACCATGAACTCCTGGGCAAGCTCAAACCGGGCATTCTTCATGTCCGAGACGTATTCCAGGTATTGAGCTGTGATCTCCGATATGCGGATGTCGTAGACGCTCATCCTCGCGTGCTCTATCAGATAGACGAGCAGGTCGAAGGGGCCCTCGAAGACATCCAGCCTTACGATGTAACTCATGCGTGTATCATAACATACGAACGCGCCCGAAAGCAAAGAAAAGCCCCGGCGCTGCCGGGGCCTGACAGTCTCTGAAGAATTATTCCTTCTTCTCCGCCACCGAGATCCTCACGAGCGCCCTGCGGCGCTTGGCCTCGAAGAGCTTTCGCTCCGCTTCGGTGATATCCTCGGACGCGAGCTTTTCCTCGGCGCGCTTCAGCGCGGCCTTCGCCCTCGGAAGGTCGATCTCGTCCTTCCACTCGAAGGTCGTGGTGATAACGCTCACGACGTTGTCCGCGACGGTGATCATGCCGCCTATGCAGGCAGCGTAGCGCTTTTTGCCCTCGAACTGCACGGCGCACTCGCCCATGCCGATAGCCGCGGCGTAGGCTATGTGGTTGGGAAGTATGCCGACGTCCCCGCCGGTGGTCCTCAGCCTTATGAACTCCGCCTCGCCGTCGAAGAGACAGCCGTCGGGGCATACTATGGTGAGCTTGAAGCTACTCATTGGAAGAGGCTCCTTTTGCCTTCTCGCGGACCTCGTCGATGGAGCCCGCGAAGAGGAACGCGGACTCGGGCAGGTCGTCGCACTTGCCGTCGAGGATCTCGCGGAAGCTCCTGACGGTCTCGGAGAGCGGGACGTACTTGCCGCTCATGCCGGTGAACTGCTCGGCGACGTGGAAGGGCTGCGAGAGGAAGCGCTGTATCTTCCTGGCGCGGTTTACGGCGAGCTTGTCCTCGTCGGAGAGCTCGTCCATGCCCATGATCGCGATGATGTCCATCAGTTCCTGGTACCGCTGCAGGATGCGCTGGACTTCCTTGGCGACCTCGTAATGCTCCTTGCCCACGACGCTCGGGCTCAGGATGCGGCTCGTGGAATCCAGGGGGTCCACCGCGGGATAAATGCCCTGGGAGGCGATCGAGCGGGACAGGACCGTCGTCGCGTCCAGGTGGGCAGAGGTCGTCGCCGGGGCGGGGTCCGTCAGGTCGTCCGCGGGAACGTAAACCGCCTGCACGGACGTGATGGAACCGT
>JAEEGF010481658.1_pt1 | contig 14793 bp, 7 predicted proteins | sample 9134171 | NCBI WGS metagenome assembly JAEEGF01 (sample SAMN16246542, study PRJNA631951) | gut metagenome | biome: gut microbiome; feature: rumen; material: AP-attached | host: Bos | place: Iran: Karaj | collected 2018-10 | reverse complement strand
GTGTGGAGGTTGAGACCATGGCTTGGGGCTACGGTCTGAAATCCGCCAAGATGGGTATCCCCAACACAGGTGTCGTAGCCGATATGCCTACCTCGACGGGTAAGAAGAATATGTATATCTACGACATCAACGACGGAGAACTGATTAAGCTCCGTGGCGTGGACTTTGGCAACGGTGCCAAGAAGTTCAGCATCACGGCTGCCTCGACGGGTGCTTGCAAGATTACCCTGCGTATCGACAGCCAGAACGGTCCCGTCATCGGTGAGGCCGTCATCGCCAATACGGGCAATGTCGAGAAGTACAAAGCCTTCAGCACGAAGGTCATCAACGCATCGGGCGTCCATGATCTCTATCTCTGCCTCAGCGACAATACGGGCGATACCCGCCTCGACTGGTGGCAATTCAAGTAAAATTAAAAAATTAAGAAATTAAAAAATTAAAAGGCGAGATATGAAATTGAAGGGACTTAAAATGATTTGTATGACCGCATTATTAGCAGGCTGTAATTCAGCCGTCAATATGGATATGGAACAGCAGATTGATGAGCTCTATGCCAAGATGCCGCAGGATGAGCGCATCGCACAGCTCAAGAGTATGTATATGGACGAACTCTTCAACGACGAGGGACAACTCGACACCACGAAATGTCGCGAACTGATTCCCTATGGCATCGGCCACTTCTCACAGTTTGCCCTCCAGAAGCCACGCGATCCGAACACCATCCGCGATATGGTGGTCGCCGTGCAGAACTGGCTGAAGAACAATACCCCCAATGGCATCCCTGCCCTCTTCCACGAGGAGGTGCTCTCGGGCATCAACACCAAGGGGTCTACCATCTATCCCCAGCAGATCGGACAGGCCTGTTCTTTCAACACCGAACTGGCAGAGTTGAAGACGCGTCAGACGAGTACCACCATGCGTAAGATGGGTGGTCTCCTGGCCCTCTCACCCATGGTCGATGTCTGCCGTACACCGAGTTTCAACCGTCTGGAGGAGTCGTATGGCGAAGATGCCTATCTGTCTGCCGCCATGGGTGTGGCCTTCGTGAAAGGTCTGCAGCAAGGCAACCTGAAGACGGGTGTCGGAGCCTGTACAAAGCACTACCTCGGCTATGGCGGAGGTGGCGATGCTGAGGAGAAGGAACTCATGGAAGAGATCCTCCTGCCTCACGAGACGATGATCCGGACAACGGGCAGTGTGGCCGTCATGCCAGGCTATCACGATGTGCATGGCACGCGCTGCGTCTGCAACAGCGAGATCCTGCAGGACATCCTGCGTGGCTATGTAGGCTTCGACGGAATGGTCGTGAGCGACTACACCGCCATCGACCAGATTCCAGGTCTCGAGACAACTGTACAGAAGGCTGCCGCTGCCATCAACAACGGCAACGATGTGGACTTCCCCTTCGGTGCCAACTACCAGTATCTGCAGCAGGCCATCGACGAGGGGCTGGTGAAGCCCGAAACTCTCGAGCGTGCCGTGAAGAACGTCTTGCGTGTAAAGTTCCGTGCAGGCCTCTTCGACAGCGATGCCTATCTCTATAGCACCGAAGATATCAAGCTCGACACCCCCGAGGAGCGTCAGACCGCTTACGACATCGCCACCCAATCCGTTGTCCTCCTCGAAAACAACGGCATCCTCCCGCTGACCAAAGAGAAGTTAGAACTGCTGTCCGCAGGCGCTCCCCTCCCTGAAAGGGACAGGGCGAGGGTACTCCTTACCGGTCCCAACGCCAACTCCATGTGGGCCATGCTGGGCGACTATTCCTTCCCCGCTATGTCCTACTTCTGGAAGAAGGTGGAGAACGACCTCGACCATCCTCACACCATCACCCTCTTAGAGGGCATGAAAGCCAAGGTTCCTGAGGACGTCAACCTCATGTACTCCCGTGGCTGCGACTGGACAGAAGAGATTGAGACCAAGTTCAGTGAACTCGGCGACGAGCGTGCCTGGGAGTATGAGATCCTGCATCGTAAGGTAGATTCCGGTGAGAATGCCGACATGGCCGAGGCCCTCGCTTTGGCAAAAGACGCCAATGTCATCATCGCTGCTGTGGGTGAGAACGTGATGCTCTGTGGAGAGAACCGCGACCGTCAGAGTCTCCGTCTGCCTGGCAAACAGGAACAGTTTGTAGAAGAACTCATTAATACCGGCAATCCCGTAGTATTGGTTGTCTTCGGTGGCCGTGCCCAGGTCATCTCTGGGCTCGCAGAGAAGTGTGCAGCCGTCATCCAGGCCTGGTATCCGGGTGAAGAAGGTGGCAATGCCGTGGCCGATATCCTCTACGGTAACGTATCGCCCTCAGCCAAGCTCTCTGTCTCCTACCCCAACACCGAGCTCTACGAACCCCTCTGCTACAACTCCCTGCCTACAGACATTTCTCAATCCTCACTCCTCACTCCTCCTTCCTCGAAAATCGCATGGCCCTTCGGCTACGGTCTCACCTATACCACCTTTGAATATGCGAACCTGCAGGTGAACAGCGAGGCACAGACCAGTGATGATTTTGTGGAGCTGACGTTCCAGGTGAAGAACACGGGCAAGGTGGCTGCCACGGAGATTGCACAGATCTATCTCTCGCCCACCGACAGCACCCGGCAGATCCGTCCCATCCAGCTGCAGGGCTTCGCCCGCATCGCCTTGGAGCCCGGGCAGACCAAGACCGTCACCACACGCGTCTATGTAGAGCAGTTAGGTTTCTACAGCCACAATGGTAGCGTTCGCCAGTGGAACATCGAGCCAGGCACCTACACCTTCAAGGTGGGCGCCTCGTCTGCCGACATCCGTCTGAAGCAACAGCTCATCCTCCGTGGCTCCTCCGTCACCAAGCCCTTACGCGATCATTACTTCTCTGAGAGCACCATATCAATATAAGACATGAAACAAATATTAACAACCACACTGACCCTCTGCTGTGCCATAAATCTACTAGCACAGCAGCCTTTTGGTTCTGGGAAGATTAAAGTCACCAAGGTGGCACGGAATGCCGTGCGCATCCAGTATATGGAAGCGGAAGTGAAAAGCGACCTGCCGGACTGGCTGTATGTGAAACACGACGAAGTGAAGAGCCAGGACATCAGTACACAGATTGATGCGGAACAGCAGACAATCACCATCAAAGACAAGAACGGGAAGCCGGTCTTCAAGGCCACGCAGCACCAACTTATAGACGGACAGGCCACGTTGGCTTTTGATTCGCCAGAGGATGAGTTTTTGTTCGGATTGGGACAGTTCCAGGACGGGTATAGTAATGTAAGGGGGCTCTCCCGCAGGCTGACGCAGGTGAACACGCAGATCTCCATGCCGATGGTGCTGTCGAGCAAGGGTTATGGCGTGCTGTGGAATAATTATGGGATGACGGAGTACAATCCAAGCGAACAGAGCGTGAGATTGGATCAGACCACCCCTAACCCCTCCTACTCAGGAGGGGAAACAGGCGCAGAGATCGTGGACGTGACGAGTACGGAGGGTAATAAGAAAGAGGTGCGCGAGCGGAATATTTTCGAGGCAGAGCTAAATATAGAGGAGGCAGGCAACTATGCCCTGCTGCTGGATGTGGGTCAGAAGATGGCCAGGCGGCATAACCTCTGCATCGACGGCGTGCCCGTGATAGAGATGCAGAACCTCTGGCTGCCCCCGACGGCGTCGAAGATCGTACTCTTAGACGAGGGGCGTCATAAGCTCACGGCGGAACTGACGAAGGATGACCAACCGACGGTGTATTATCATCTGATCAAGGACGAGACGGTATTCCGTTCGCCCATCGCCACAGCCATAGACTATACCGTGTTTGTGGGCTCGCCCGACGAGATCATCGCCACATTCAGAGAACTGACAGGGCCGTGTCCTGAGATGCCGAAGTGGGCACTGGGCTATATCCACTGCCGCGAAAGGTTCCACTCTTCGCAGGAGATCCTCGAGACAGCCAATCGCTTCAAGCATGAAGGGATGCCCGTGAGCATGCTCGTGCAGGACTGGCAGTGGTGGGGCAAGTACGGATGGAACGCCATGCAGTTCGACGAGACATACTATCCTGACCCCAAGGCGCTGACAGACAGTCTGCACAAGATGGACATCCGACTGATGCTCAGCGTATGGTCGAAGATCGACAAGAACTCGGAGGTGGGCAAGCAGATGGAGCGCGACGGCTATTATATCCCTGAAACGGACTGGATAGACTTCTTCAATCCCCAAGCTGCAGCTGCGTATTGGAAGAACTTCAACGAGCGGCTGGTGCCTACGGGTATCGACGCGTGGTGGCAGGATGCCACGGAGCCGGAGAACGATGACCTCGCAGGTCGTCGCGTGAACAACGGACGATGGAGTGGCGAGCAGGTGAGGAACGTGTATCCGCTGCTGGTGAATAAGACGGTGTATGAGGGGTTGGTCAATGCGGGCAAGGAGCCGATGATACTGACCCGTTGCGGATTCCCTGGAATACAAAGGTATGGCTCAGCGCTGTGGAGCGGTGATGTGGGCAACGACTGGAATACGTTCAGAAGGCAAATCGTGGCTGGACTGGGTGTGCAGGCGGCAGGTCATCCCTGGTGGACGTACGATGCAGGCGGATTCTTCCGTCCCCACGACCAGTACACCAATCAGGACTATATCGAAAGGATGCTGCGCTGGATAGAGACGAGCGTGTATCTGCCGCTGATGCGCGTACACGGCTATATGAGTAATACGGAGCCCTGGAACTATGGCGACGAGGCGAAGGAGATTATCGCCAAGTGCCTGAAGGAGCGCGAACAGCTCAGGCCGTATATCGAGGCATGTGCAGAGCGTGTGGCGAAAGAGGGATATACGTTGATGCGGCCGCTGGTGTTTGACTTTGCTGACGACGAGACGGCACTGAGACAGTCGTGCGAGTATATGTTCGGACCGGAATTGCTTGTCAGTCCCGTGACGGAGCCGGGGGTAAAGGAGTGGAAGACGTACCTGCCCAAGCAAAAGGGCGGCTGGACGGAGATCCACACGAATGAGCACTTCGACGGCGGACAGTATGTCACGACGAAAGTCAGCAAAGCATACATCCCAGTGTTTAGAAGAATCAAGAATTAGAGAATTAAATAAGGTCACACAGATCTCACAGATCACACAGACCTCTCATTTATGCTGCATATATCTGTGAAGATCAGTTTAATCCGTAAAATCAGTGACCCAAAAGAAAATCTGTGAGATCTGTGAGATCTGTGTGAGATAAAATAAAAAGAATTAGTAAATAATATCAAATGAAGCAAATGATTAAAGGATGCCTGGTGGCAGCGGGGATTGCGATGATGACTGTGACGGCGAAGGCGCAGCTATCGACAAACCCTGACAAGTTTTTAGGAAACATCACCACGGGATGGAACAGCGATATGGACACCGACGGTTTCGTATTCGCGGACTACTGGAACCAGGTGACCCCCGAGAACGCCACGAAATGGGGCAGTGTCGAGGGGAACAGACACGGCACATACAACTGGGGAGGAGCCGACAAGGCGTACAAGTATGCCAAGGAGCACGGCTTCCCCTTCAAGTTCCACACCCTCGTGTGGGGATCGCAGTATCCAGAATGGATGAACAACCTCTCAACGGAAAAACAATACGAAGCCATCGAGCAGTGGATGGACGAGGCGAAGAAACACTATCCCGACCTGCAGATGATTGACGTAGTGAATGAGGCTGTCAGCGGTCATGCCCCTGCCCCTTATAAGAACGCCTTGGGCGGTGACGGCAAGACGGGCTACGACTGGATTATCAAGGCCTTCGAGATGGCCCACGAGCGCTGGCCGGATGCCATCCTCATCTATAACGACTATAACACGTTCCAATGGGACACCGATAAGTTTATCGACCTCGTGCGCACCATCCGCGATGCGGGTGCTCCCGTCGATGCCTACGGCTGTCAGGCGCACGACCTGAAGGGGTGCAGTGCCAGCACGCTGAAATCCACGCTGAAGAAGATCCAAGACGCGCTGAAGATGCCGATGTACGTGACGGAATACGATATCAGCGACGAAAATGACAACAACCAACTGCGCGATTACAAGGCACAGATCCCCCTGTTGTGGGAGGCCGACTACTGTGCTGGTATCACCCTCTGGGGATGGATCTATGGTAAGACCTGGAACCAAGCGCAGTATTCGGGACTCATCAAGAACAAGAAGGAGCGTCAGGCTCTGGAGTGGCTGCGCGAGTATATGCAGACGGATGCCGCCAAGACTGCGAAGAGTCCCTACCCAGGCGGCGTGAAGGAGGCATCTGTCTATGTGGGGGCATCGGCCCTGAGTGTGGAAAAAGGCGAAAAGGTGGGCATCACCATCGATATCCGTCTTAAAACGAAGGGATTCGAAAACGTAGAACTCTATGTAAATGGAGAAAAGAACACAACCCTTTTCGCAGAATGTGTCCTTGCCGAGCCAGGGATGAGAAATTTGTTTGAGGCAGAATTTACACCCACGGAAGAAGGAAAATACGAGATCAAGGCTGTGGTTACTGCCGATGACGGCACGCAGTACGAGCGCTATGCCGGCTTTACCGTCTATCCGCCACGCACGCCCTTCAACGGCGTGAAGGAGATCCCTGGCATCATCGAATGTGAGGACTTCGACGCAGGTGCCGAGGGTATGACCTTCCACGACTCGGACAACGTGAACGAGGGCGACGTGAAGGACTATCGCGACAATGGCGGTGGCGTGGACTTCGTGAAAGGCAACGGTGGTACGGTGATCGGCTATACGGCTCAGGGCGAGTGGCTCGACTACACCATCAACGTCACCCAGGCTGGTGAGTACGAGTATGAGGCTACAGTGTCCTCCGGCAACGACGGTGCAGCCTTCAGTCTCGCCATCGTCAACGAGAAGGGGATAACACAGCTCGCCAAGGTCAATGTGCCCAAGACGGGAGACGGCGACTGGAGCAAGTACAAGACGGTGAAGGGTAAGCTGAGCAAGCCCCTTGAGGCCGGAGAGCAGATCCTGCGCCTCACCATCGAGGGACCTTACGCCAACATCGACAAGATTGAGATCAAGAGCACCGAGACGGGTATTCTCTCTCCTCATGCCTCTCAGCCCTCACCTCAAAACACCTACAACCTCGCAGGTCAGAGGGTGAACAGCCGCTACAAAGGTATCGTGATCCGTAACGGAAAGAAAGTCGTGAAGTAGAGTTTATAAGTTTTTAAGTTTAAAGTTTATAGTTTATAGATCTATGAAGAAAACATTATTATCATCTATTATGCTGTGCATGGCCATGGTGTGCATGGCACAGCCAGCAGGCGGCTTCGGAGGATTCCAGGCCCCGCAAGTGAAACTCGAAACCTCGCAAGAGTGGAAGGACGTGAACTATGCCGGTGACGACCAGGCCTATCACACCTGCGACATCTATCTGCCCAAGAAGGAGGCAGAGAGCTATCCCGTGGTGATCCACATCTACGGCAGTGCATGGTTCAGCAACAGCAGCAAGGGTATGGCCGATCTCGGTACCATCGTGAAGAGCCTGTTGGAGGCCGGTTATGCTGTGGTATGTCCGAACCACCGTTCGAGCATGGACGCCAAGTGGCCCGCACAGATCCACGACATCCGTGCCGTCATCCGCTTCGTCCGTGGCGAGGCCAAGAAGTATAAGTTCGACACCTCGTTCATCGCCACCAGCGGTTTCTCTTCCGGAGGCCATCTCGCTTCGATAGCTGCCACCACCAGCGGTACGAAGCAAACGAAGGTGGGCACCGTGGACATCGACCTTGAAGGCAATCTGGGCAACTATCTCCAGGAGAGCAGCAACGTGAATGCTGCCTGCGACTGGAGCGGTCCTGTGGATCTCACGGCGATGGACTGCGGCGAGGGCATGAAGATGGGCGAGAACTCGCCTGAGGACGTGCTGTTGAACTCGAAACTCGCCCAAGAGCCGGATAAGTATCTCAGTCTGAGTGCCACCAACTATGTCGATCCCAACGATCCGCCAGTAATCATCTTCCACGGTGATCAGGACAAGGTGGTGCCTAACTGTCAGGGTAAGATGTTCTTCGAGCTGCTGAAGGCTGCCGGTGTGAAGACCGAGGCTACATTCCCGGCTGAGGGTAGTCACGGTGGTCCCCAGATGTACACCGAGGAGAACCTGCAGAAGATGGTGAAGTTCCTGGACTGTGTGCGTCAGAACGGTGCGTGCTGCAAGGATAAATGTTGCAAGGAGGGTAAGTCGCGCATCGTCGAGGACGGTGGAACCGGTGCCTACAAGGCCATCATGAAGGAAGAGGCCACCCTGCCCGAGCACACCGTGTTCGTGCCGCAGGATCTCTCTGCCTTCGGTGGTGAGAAGCTGCTGCCCGTGCTCGTATGGGGTAACGGTGCCTGCGCCAATTCTCCCTGGGAGCACATGAATTTCCTCAACGAGATTGCCTCACAGGGTTATATCGTTCTCGCCACAGGTATCATCCCCATGACCGATGAGTGGTACAAGGGTCCGATGTCACGTACAGAACAGCAGATCGAGAGCATCGACTGGATTATCAAGCAGAATGCCGATCCTGCCTCACCTTACTATAATAAGGTAGACGTGAAGAACATCTGCGTAGCCGGTATGTCGTGCGGAGGTCTGCAGACTCTCTTCAACTGTGCCGATCCCCGTATCAAGACGCTGATGATCTGCAACAGCGGACTCTTCAACCAGCAGAATGCCAATCAGGCTGTGGGTGGCATGCCCATGCCTCCGAAGGAGAAGCTGAAGGAGATCCATACACCTATTATATATATATTAGGCGGTGAGACCGATATCGCATACGGAAACGGAATGGACGACTTCCACCGTATCAATCACGTGCCTGCCTACGCTGCCAACTTCCCCGTGGGACATGGCGGCACCTATCGCGAGCCTCATGGTGGAGAGTTTACCGTGGTGGCCCTGGCATGGCTGAACTGGCAGCTGAAGGGTGACCAGGAGGCTGCGAAGCTGTTTAAGAACGGAGAACTGAAGAACCGTAAGGACTGGACACTGGAGACAAACGGAAAGTGATTGTTTATAGTTTAAAGTTTATAGTTTATAGATGATTACATCAAGTGTTCATGGGTGGAAGTGTTTGTGCGTAGCACTTTTCACCTTTTCACCCTTTCACCTTTTCACTTCTGCTCAGGGGGTGACTTCGCCGAATGGCAAGCTTTCTGCCCAGGCGGAGGGCAAGACACTGGTCATCAGCTACGAAGGGAAGAAGGCCCTGCAGATGGAGGAGCTGCCTTTCGCCAATAGTGATTTCTCGTTCGTCCGCAACGTGAAGGAAGACTATCGGATGCTGACGGGCAAGCGGCTTGTCTGCAGCAACGAGGGCAATGAGTATGTGGCTACGCTGGGAGAGGGTGTCAAAATGGTGCTGCGACTCTATAACGACGGCATCGCCTTCCGCTACGACTATCCAGAGGCTTGGACGGGCAGTGATCCCACCGTCTTCCGCATCCCTGAAGGCACACGCCGTTGGATGCAGCAGTGGACGGACTCCTACGAGGGATTCTTCCCGTTGTCAACAACCTATAAGGTGGAACCTGTGCCGTCGTTCAGTGGTATCTCGAAGAGTGAGGAGGGCTATAACAACCGCTGGGGCTACCCTGCCCTTCTGGAACCACAGGACGGGCTCTTCGTACTCATCTCCGAGGCCAACATCGAACATGGACAAAGTGCGTCGTGCCTCTATAATGACAAGGAACTCTTCAAAGTCGTACCCGCAGATCTCACAAAAGGGACAGTCCCTATTGTGCGAAACACCCCTTGGCGCGTGGCGATTATCGGCAGTTTAGGCGATGTGGTGGAATCGACGCTTATCACGGATGTCAGCAATCCTTGTCAGATAGCAGACACGAATTGGATACAGCCAGGTGTGGTGTCGTGGGTCTATTGGGCCTATAATCATGGCTCCAACGACTACAGCATCATCAAGAAATATGTGGATATGGCTGCCACGTTGCATCTGTCCTATGTGCTTATCGATGCCGAATGGGATCAGATGGACCAGCTGGCAAGCAATGAGGGTAAGACCATCGAGGATGCCGTTGCCTATGCGAAGGAGAAGGGTGTGAAGCCGATGATCTGGTATAACTCCAGTGTTGGATGGGTGGACGGAGCCCCCACGCCCAAGTATCGTCTGAACAAGCCCGAAGATCGTGAGAAGGAGTTTGCATGGTGTGAACAGCTCGGTGTCGCAGGGGTGAAGATTGATTTCTTCTCAGGCGATAACCAGATGAATATGGACTATTGTCTGGATTTGCTGGAGAGTGCTGCCCATCATCATCTGCTTGTGAATTTCCACGGAGCCACCATCCCCAGAGGCTGGCAGCGCACATGGCCGAACCTGATGAGTACGGAGGGCGTGTATGGTGCCGAGTGGTATAACAATGTGCCTACCTTCACGGCGAAGGCTGCTGCACACAACGCCACCCTGCCCTTCACCCGTAACGTCATCGGACCGATGGATTATACACCTTGTGCCTTCAGCGACTCGCAGCATCCGCACATCACAACTCATGCCCACGAACTGGCACTGACGGTGCTCTTCGAGAGTGGCCTGCAGCATCTGGCAGACAAGCCCGAGAGTTTCCTGGCACAGCCGCAGGAGGTGCAGGATTTCCTCAGCCATCTGCCCAGCGTCTGGGATGAGACACACTTGGTGAGTGGTTATCCAGGTGAGAGTGTCGTCATTGCCCGCCGCAGTGGCAGCACCTGGTATATTGCAGGCATCAACGGCACAGATGAGGAAAAGGAACTTCCCCTCCTGAGCAGGCGATTGCGTCTTAATGGAGCAATCTTCTGTCAGGGGTGGTCTGATCAGCCTCACATCATCGCCTTCCTTGATGCAGGAGAACGTCAGTGGCAGATACAACCCTCTGTCTCACAACTGCCGCCGACAGTCACCTGCCGCCCACGGGGTGGTTTCGTCTTTGTGGTGAGATAGTATTCAGGCACGGATTAACACGGCTTTTATCAAAGACACGGCTTTCTATCCCCAATAGAAAGCCGTGTCCTTATTACATAAGGCCGTGTAATCTGTGCCTAAAAACTCTTACTTGCTGAGTTTCTGCACGTATTTCACGGGTTCACCGTCGCCCTTGAGCACATCAGCAAAATCCTGAGGCTTGATGGTGACTGGGCCGCGCATGAACTCGGGAATATTGTAGCATTTCATGAACTGACGATGGTAGTCTGGATCGGCACAAGGCAATTCGAAAGGTCTTGATCCTTTTCCATCTTTGTCGATATGCGCGATGAAAGGACGGGTATAGTCTCCATCGTTCCTACGGCTGCTGAATACCACCCAGCGACCATTGGATGACCAAGAGTGATAACTCTCCGTGTCTTTCGAATTAAGTTCAGCTGCAGGACGTGCCTTCTTTTCCTTCAAGTCGATCAACCACAAGTCTGCATCATGGTGCCAGATATGGAACACACCGTACTTCGCCAGCGTGAACATCAGAAAACGACCGTCAGGCGAGATACGAGGTAAAGTAGCACTCATCTTTAGCGAATCAGCGTCGAACAGCAGTTCACGGGGTCCGAACTCCATCGTTGCAGGATTGAAGCGCTTGCGATAGAGATTGTACCTTATGCTATAGGCGTGCTTAACTACTTCAAATCTCTTACTCTCCATAGTGTCTGGATACTCGAAATGTGCACTGCAGTAATATACTGTCTTGCCGTCAGGAGACCAGAAGGGATAACACTCAAATTCGTTGGGATCGTTTTCGATGTTCGTCACCTCATTCTTCGCCACGTCATAGGCTATGAGGTCGCTCTCCGTATCATACACCTCAATCTTATTGGGATGGGTGAGATGGAAAATCTGACGTGTCGTATTTGTGGAATAGACGATCAATGGCAGAGTAGGATGCCATGCGGGATAGACACCGGCAGAGAGGATGGAGTCGTTCTTCATGTTAATCTTGCGGATCTTGCCGTCGTAGGCAATCACAGTACCACCCATGTTCTGACGGGCGTGGAACTGCATTCTCTCCGGGTTATACTGCTGATAGTTGTGACAGTTGATACACTGTCCGTCAGGACCATCCGAGCAGAGCATATTATCGTAGATGACACTCTCGTCGTAGTTCTCCAGGCTGCGCTGACTGATGGTCAGTTCCTCGTAAAGATTATACGACGGATGAATCAGACGATAGCTGATATAGGCATCAATGGAGTCGGGTGACACATAGATATTGAAAGGCTTGAAGCGCGTCCACTGACCGTCGTTGCGGGCGTAGGTCTCCACCTGTATAGCCTTCCCCTTGGCTGCGGCAGCGAGCTGCTTCCAGTCATCGATGTCGGGCTGCGCCTTGTCACCCCGGCATATAATCTCCTCGTCACCGAAGGAATAACGGACAGCCATTTCCTCCGACGGGTCATACATCTCGAAGGTGAGTGGTGCAATATTCACAGGAACAGTCACCTCCAGATAGTCGGGGTAGATATGTGGCATCTTGTCTGATTGCGTGAAATCTGTCGGCAGCTGCTGACTACAGGCAACAAATAGAACGCAAGTAAACACTATTGTCGCCAATTTCTTATAATGGGTCATTGTCATCATAAAGTTCAAAGTTCAAAGTTTTTCGTATAGCTCAAGCATAAATGCAATGTTCAAAGACTAAATCATATCCTGCAAAAAATAATAGTAGAAATAATAAGTGTTCCCGAAGAACGGATAGAGGGCCGTACGTCCTACGATGGCTTGTTGTTTGTCGTATTTCTTACCCTCTCTGGCAAAGGCATTATAGTTATCCTTCACACCCTTGTCGATGGGCAACAGATCTGGATTGGGGCCATGACCGGTCTTTCCGAAGAGATAAGCAGCCTCCTGGAAGATGCGGGGAATCGGGCCATGAGGGAACAATTTTGTATAACCATTGAAACGGGCCCAGAACAATTGGGGATTTCTCTTCAAGAGTGCGGCAAGCACGGCCTGCTCTTGAATAGAGGGTTCTCTGGAGTCCTGATAGGCAAAGACGTTCAATATATATTTCTCAACATTCCCTTCGTCAAGTCCTAAAGCATCTTTCATATGAGACATGCGGGAGACAGGACCCATCTCAGGGTCTTGGGCTATCTGCCTCGTATCGACGAGCAGTTTCTCTATGTTGTCACCCCAATCTTTGTAATACATCGTATGTCGAAGCAGGTTTATGGCCTTCTTGGCAGCCGGAAATTCACGACTGAGGAAGGCACAACGAGCCAGGTACTGCAGTTTTTCTACGCTCCAGCCAAACTCCACACCGTCCTCCATACACCGACGGTGACAGTCGTTCAACATACCGAGCTGATAGAAAATCGGCCTGCTGAAGACCAGATTCAGCATATCGTAAGGGACATCGGGGTCACCCATTTTCCTACCAAAGGGGAAATCGAAGATTTCATCAATACGCCCTAACCGGGAAAGGGCCAGATTGTGCATGATGATGATGGAACGGGTGGGTTCTTCCTCCCCCTGTTTCAACCCTTCCTCAAGCACTCCTTCCCAGTCTGTCTGCTCAATACAGTGCTGCATGACGAGCTCATGGTGGAAGTTCTCGTCTTTATACCACCAATGCCAAACCCCTACAATGAGGACAACCACCAAGATGCCCTGAAGGCTCCATCTGTAAAGAGGCTTTTGCAATTTGGCAGACAGCGATCTCTGATTGAAGAGGACCATCAGCAGGAAAAAGATGCCAATAATATAATAAGGTATATAGAATACCGGATAATTCTTCAGAACGTTTGTAATCGGCAGACCCGTTGTCCAGAGATCATTAAAATATGTCTGATAATAGATATAGCGGTAACAGATCATCGGTACGGCAATGATACAGAGCAGGGCGACCACCGTCAGAATGGCGCTCTGAGTGCAGTTGTTAGTGAGGCGCCATGCCCAGATACCCATCAGCAGGACAGCAGCCAGCGCATAGATACCAAAGAGCGGGTAGCCTATAATGGTAGCCACAACGATGCCGGCAATGCGGACCCATAACTTCTGAGGCAGCGCACGGAATGCCCACAACATAGCCACGGCGACAGTTGTACCGATCGTAGGCACCATGAAATAGCCACGCAGTCTCATCAAGTAATGCCAGTAGCCCAAACTCATATCAGCCACCAACAGGGCTGCTACGGGCACCAGTGCAAAGACCGTCCAATTATCTGCAATACGGAAGGTGCGCTTAGTAAGCCACATCAGCAGTAACCACCAGCCACACAACATCAGCACACCTATCCAAGGATAGTAAAAGAACTGAGTGAAATAACAACTGACATACGAAAGAAAACCTCCTGACACCACCATCTGCTCACGGAAAAAGTGAGGGGTGTCAAGAAATAGATTGTACTGCTGAACCTTCCACAGAAGATCAGACTCGAAACAGAGTAGCGCTACAGCGATGAGCAGCAAAGCTCCGATCCACGACAAAAACGGTATGACTCTTTTCATCGAATGATTTTTTAATTGGATGCAAAGGTATATATTTTTCCTGAAACAATAGCATGAATGAACAAAAACTTGTTATTAGTGGTACAAAAACACTTTATTTACTTTATCATTTGTTTCATTTATATACATCAAATGTAACCAAAAGAATGAAATTAACAAGGGAAAACATTTTTTAACGAAAAAGAAAAGCCTAATTCAGAATAATACCTTATCTTTGCATCGTATTTCACAAGAAAAAGAGATTTATATCTTATAATTAACATTATTCATTAACTAACAAATTAAAATTTGCTTATGAAAAAGTTATTTACTTTAGTTGCAATGGCATTCATGGCCATTGGTGCAAATGCTCAGGGAGTCATCGCAGAGATTGACTG
>JAEEGF010600702.1_pt1 | contig 14799 bp, 12 predicted proteins | sample 9134171 | NCBI WGS metagenome assembly JAEEGF01 (sample SAMN16246542, study PRJNA631951) | gut metagenome | biome: gut microbiome; feature: rumen; material: AP-attached | host: Bos | place: Iran: Karaj | collected 2018-10 | reverse complement strand
ATTACACACGTAGTTCGTGGTAACGAATATATTTCATCTTCTCCAAAGTACAATCGTCTTTATGAGGCATTTGGCTGGGAGGTACCTAAGTACATTCACTGCCCACTTATCACAAACGAGGAGCACCAGAAGCTTTCTAAGCGTTCAGGTCACTCTTCATACGAAGACTTAATCGAGCAGGGCTTTTTAACAGAAGCAGTTGTTAACTTCGTAGCATTACTTGGTTGGTCTCCAGAAAATGATAACGAAATCTTCTCTTTAGAGGAGCTTGTTAAGGAATTCGATTATCATCGTATTTCAAAGTCACCTGCAGTATTCGATATCACAAAGCTTAAGTGGATGAACGGTGAATACATGAAGGCTATGGACTTTGATAAGTTCTATGAGATGGCTGAACCATATCTTAAGGAATACATTAAGGGCGATTACGACCTTAAGAAGATTGCTAAGATGGTTCAGACAAGAATCGAAATCTTCCCAGACATCAAGGACCACGTTGATTTCTTTGATGCTGTACCAGAGTATGACAGCTCAATGTATACTCACAAGAAGATGAAGACAAACGAGGAAACTTCACTTGCAGTTCTTAAGGAACTCCTTCCAGTTCTTGAGGCTCAGGATGATTACTCTAACGATGCTCTTTATGCACTTCTTTCAGGATTTGCTTCTGAGCATGGATACAAAAACGGATACGTGCTTTGGCCAGTTCGTACAGCTGTTTCAGGAAAGCAGATGACACCTGGTGGTGCAACAGAGCTTATGGAGATTCTTGGCAAGGAAGAATCAATCAAGCGTATCAAAGCAGCAATTGAAAAGTTATCTTAATATATAAGGTTGGGGAACCTTAGATTTTTGGTAAGTTGGACTATTAGATAATTTATGGAATTAAATGATAGTCAGCTTAAAGCTGTAATGAAAAAGGAAGGACCATGCATGGTTTTGGCAGGTCCTGGCAGTGGAAAGACAGCTGTACTTACTCGAAGAGTAATAGAATTAATAAAATCTGGTGTCCCAGCTGAAGAGATTTTAGTGATTACCTTCACTAAAGCCGCAGCTATTGAAATGAAGGAACGTTTCGATAGGTTATCAGATGATATATATCCGGTAACCTTCCAAACGTTCCATTCTTTATTTTGGGGCATTTTAAAGAAGGAAATGAATTATAAAACATCAGATATACTGATGGGCTCATACAGAAATAAAGTACTACTAGATGCCATGCGACTTATTGATAAAAGGTTTGAGGATAATAGCATGCTTGGAATTTATTCTGCTGAGCTTTCAGCATTTTATAATTCTGCAAAAAGCATTTTGGACTATGAACCAAAGATAATTGAAAAAAATGATTTAATAGAGTTTTTAAAGGCTTATGAATCCTTAAAAAGAAAATATCATGTAGTGGATTTCGATGATATGTTGACTAAAACATACCGCTTATTTAAGAAAAAGCCTGATATACTTGCTAGATGGCAAAAAAGATTTTCCTATTTTCTTGTGGATGAAATGCAGGATATGAATGATATTCAGTTTGAATTGATGTGTATGCTTTCCAAAAGAACGAATAATATATTTTGCGTAGGGGATGACGACCAATCTATTTACGGGTTTCGAGGAGCAAATCCAGGTCTTATGCAAAAATTCCTTAGTACCTATGAAAACACAGAAACCATTTTGCTAAATTATAATTATCGAAATCCTAAAAACATAGTTGAGTCCTCATCAAAGCTTATTGCTAAGAATCTGTGCCGATTTGAAAAGAGCATAAATAGCACAGCACCAGAGGGAGGTCTTTGTATAAATGGGTATGAGGATGATTATGCTGAGGCTAAGGATATTGTTAATACTATAAAAAGCCTTAGAAAATCAGGCACTGACTATGGACAAATAGCCATTTTATACAGGAATCATACTGATGCCAGATATATTGTAGACAGGCTGATTAATGAAAAGCTACCCTTTTATTTGAAGGAGCAGATGCCTAATATCTATACTCATTTTGTGATAAATGATATAGAAAACTACTTTCAGATTGCAATTGGAAACAGTACTCAGGCAAGAATTCTTTCAGTAATGACTAGACCTAATAGATATCTACATAGAAGGGCAGTGGAATGTGGTAAAACCTTAGATGGAATGCTTAGGTTTTACAGTAATACTCCTTCTAATTTTATGCAGGTAGAATCATTAATAAACGACATCAGGCTCATATCTAAAATGAGTCCTCCTACTGCAATTAACTATATTAAAAATGTAATGGGATATAAAAGCTTTTTGCAGGAGGAGGCAGTCAAAAATCAGGTGTCTGTCAACGAATATGTAGATGTATTGGACTTTCTAGGTGGGGTTCTATCCGATTGTAAAACCTTAAAGCAATCAATAGATAAGCTTAATATTCTTAAATTAAAGGTTGATTATGAAAATAAAAACAGGGGAGCAGATAAAGCTGGAAAAATTGGGCTGTATACCCTGCATTCCAGCAAGGGCCTGGAGTTTGAAAATGTATTTATTATATCTGCAAATGAGGGTATAATCCCAACAAATAAAGCTGTATCAAAAGAGGATATAGAAGGTGAGCGAAGATTGTTTTATGTGGGAATGACACGAACTAAGAAAAATCTGTATCTAAGCTATACAAATAAAAAGAATCGGGATAAATCCCGATTCCTTACTGAGCTGGATTATTCCTCCAAGCTTTCGCCATAGAGCTCATCAAACTTAGCTGAAACTGCAGCGTACTCATCATCTGATTCAATGTTATCAAGTGATGGGGCGCCTGTTTCATCTTCGAAATAACGATAGATGTAAACTTCTCCGTCAGCGTTTTCTTCACCATTCTCATCAAGTGGGAGAAGAACGATATAATCCTGATCTCCAATATCAAAAATAGTGAGAATTTCGCATGTAACTTCAGAACCATCATCTAAATTAAGTGTGACAACTACATCATCGTCTTCGTTGTCAACTGGAAATACTTCATTTTCGTCCATATTTATGTATCCTTCCTGATAAAATAATTTGTTTAAGATATGTCATTATGATATAATTCATCAGGAATATTGTCTAGTAGAAATATTATTTTTTGCTAGTTTTATACGCAAAGACACAATGTTTTTTGAATCGAGGCTTGTATATGAATGTATCTAGAGGGGATTTTAGGGAGTATGGACCTAGAGTCAATAAAAAGAATTCTGTAGTTATTACAGTAGCCACAAAGCCAGGCACTAAAAAAGCTGCCATTTTAATATTTGACAAGCTTACCAAAAAGAAGCTTGAAGAGGTTGAATTGACTGAGGAATATGCTATCGGAAGAGTATATTCTGTTGAACTTACAGATATAGATATTGATAAGATTTGTTATCTATTAAAAGAAGATGACTGCATTTATGTTGACCCTTATGCAACCACCATTTGTGGCAGAGATAAATGGGGTGATGAAAAGGGGCGTATGACCTCATCCTTTAAGGTATATTCTGGTATAGGTCGTATCGAAAAGCCTTGGAAGGATTCTAAGGTTTATATTAATCCTACAGATATGGTTATGTATAAGCTACATATCCGTGGTTTTACTGCTGGCTTTGGTATGAGACAGTCAAAAATAGGCTCTTATAAGGGCGTCCTATCTAAGCTTAGTTACCTTAAAGCTCTTGGGGTTACATCAGTGGAGCTTATGCCTTTATATGATTTTGAAGAGCTGTTTCTAGAAAAGAAAATGGCCATTTCCCCTAAGGGAAAGGTTTCTGAGGTTACTGAATACATAGGAAAGCACAATTACTGGGGCTTTGGCGAAGCATCATATTTCGCTCCAAAGGCATCATATTTTGGCGGAGCTGACAAAGCTATTGAAGGTCTTAGGGATTTAGTTGGCTGCTTACATCGCAATGGCCTTGAAATCATTATGGAGATGGCATTTGCTGTAGAAACACCAGCGGATATGATACTTGCATGTCTTAAATATTATGTTGAATATTTCCACATCGATGGTTTCCATATTGTAGGCTGTAACGCTCCAATTGAGCGAATAGCAGAGGATGCATATCTTGCAGATACTAAGATCTTCTACGAATACATTCCAGAAGAAATCCTTTGCAAGGAATCTGGAAAGAAGCACTTATTCGTTTACAATGATTCGTTCATGAATGTGACTAGACAGATAGAAAACCATATGAACGGTAGCATGGTTCAGTTTGCTAATCACATGAGACGACAGAATTCTAACTATGGTTTTGTCAATTATATGGCCAATGTTAACGGTTTTTCTCTCTGGGATTCATTCTCATACGGTGAAAAGCATAATTTTGACAATGGTGAAGATAATAGAGATGGAACAAACAACAATTATTCCTTCAACTATGGAATAGAAGGAAAGACTACCAATAGAACGATAAATGCAAATCGTTTCCGGGAAATGAGAAATGCATTTACAGCTCTTATGATGGCTCAGAGTGTACCTCTTTTTGTGGCTGCTGACGAGGCTGCGGCTACACATCTTGGAAATAACAATCCATATTGCCAGGATAACAAATCAGGTTACACTGTATTTTCTAAAACCAAAAGCAAAGCTGAGCTTACAGATTTTGTTAGGCAGCTTATAGATTTTAGAAAGAAGCACAAGTGTCTCAGGGTTGAGAATCCATTTTTGATGAATGACTACAGACATTTAGGTCTTCCAGATATGTCCTTCCATGGCACAGAACCATGGATGATGTCTATAGGTGAGGAACAAAAGGCACTTGGAGTTTTATATAACGGTGCGTATGTTGACGAAAACGAAGAGGTTTTTGTTTGCTATAACTATCATTATGATGCTATAGATATGGCACTGCCGTTGTTATCCCCAGGAAAACGATGGCGCCTGTGTTTTAATACTGCTGATTATGATGGAGATTTTTCTCCAAAGCCTATACATGACCAGCAATCAATTAATGTTCCAGGCAATTCCATTAGTGTTTTAGTTGGAATTAAAGTAAAGAAAGGTATGAATTAAATGAAGGCTTGGGAACATTTTAAAACGATTACACATCATAGACATTTAGTTATGAAGGGCTGCTTCGCAGTTGGTTTATATAAACAGGGACTGTTACATGACCTTTCTAAATATTCCTTTGTAGAATTCCAAGTTGGGGCAAAATATTATCAAGGGGATAAAAGTCCTAACAATGCTGAAAGAGAAGCCAATGGGGTATCTATGGCATGGCTTCATCACAAAGGAAGAAATAAACATCATTTTGAATACTGGATTGACTACGCCTTAGACGGAAAATCTGGTATGGCTGGTATGAGAATGCCAGTTAATTACGTGGTAGAAATGTATTGCGACAGAGTGGCAGCATGTAAGACTTACCAAAAGGATGCTTACACAGACAGAAGTGCTCTTGAATATTACAACAGAGGTAAGGCAAAATATCTTATGCACCCTGATACAGCGGCGTTACTAGAGGATATGCTTACCCATCTTGCAAATGAGGGAGAAGAAGCTACAAACCAATACATCAGAAAGAATATATTACACAATAAATAATTGGAGATAATGCATTATGGAAAAGGAAAGAAAAGTTTTATACTCAGGTATGCAGGCTACAGGAAAGCTTACACTTGGAAATTATATAGGAGCACTTAAGAATTGGGTTAATCTTAACGAAGAATACGATTGCTTCTTCGGTGTTATGGATTTACATTCACTTACAGTTAGACAGAACCCTACAGAATTTAAGCAGAATGCTAGACGCATCTACACACAGTATGTAGCTGCAGGTCTTGATCCTAAGAAGAATTGTATCTATTTTCAGTCACATGTACCAGCACATGCTGAGCTCGGTTGGGTTTTAGATTGTTTCACATACATGGGTGAGCTTAACCGTATGACTCAGTTTAAGGACAAGTCAGCAAAGCACGCAGATAATATTAACGCAGGTTTATTTACATATCCTGCATTAATGGCAGCAGATATTTTACTTTATCAGGCAGATTTAGTTCCAATCGGAGCTGACCAGAAGCAGCATTTGGAAATCTGCCGTGACGTTGCAGAAAGATTTAACAACATCTACGGTGATGTATTTACCATTCCAGAAGGATACTTCCCTAAGGCAGGTGCAAGAATTATGTCTCTTGCTGAGCCTAATAAGAAGATGTCAAAGTCAGATGAGAATGTTAATGCAACAATCTATCTTATTGATGACAAGGATACAATCATTCGCAAATTCAAAAAGGCTGTTACAGATTCTGATGCTGAGGTTAGATATGATGTTGAAAACAAGCCAGGTGTTTCTAACCTTATGGAAATCTATGGCGTTGTTACAAACAAGACTATGGATGAGGTTGCAAAGGAATTTGAGGGCAAGGGCTATGGCGACTTTAAGCTTGCTGTTGGTGAGTCAGTAGCAGATATGCTTGCTCCATTCCATGAAAGATGCCGTGAGCTTGAGCAGGATAAGACCTTCATTAACGAATGCATTAAGGAAAATGCTGATAAGGCTTCTTACTTCGCGAACAAGACCTTAAGAAAGGTTCATAAGAAGTTAGGTTTAACAGAAAGAATTAAATAGTTATAATAATATTGATTTTTAGACAGGCGTATGTTAATATAACGCCTGTCTAATTTTTTTAAAATTCATTTCCTATCCGTAAGGAGATTAATTGTATAGTATTGTTAATACAGCTACCATTTTTGGTATCGATTCAAAGCTAATATCTGTGGAAGCAGATATTTCTGAAGGTATGCCCATTTTTGAGATGGTGGGATATCTATCCTCTGAGGTGAAGGAGGCAAAGGAGCGAGTTAGAGCTGCATTAAAGAATGCAGGGTATGCCTTGCCTATTAAACGAATCACCATTAATTTATCCCCAGCAAGCATTAGAAAAACAGGTGCAGGGTTCGATTTACCTATTGCTGTGGCTATTTTATCGGCCATAGGCGTAATTGAATGCGAAAAGCTTTCATCTATATGCCTTTGCGGAGAAATTGGCTTAGATGGCAAAATACAGCCGATTAACGGTGTGCTATCAATGGCGATAGAGGCTAAAAAGCAGAATTTTGAAATACTAATTGTTCCAAAGGAGAATCTTCTTGAAGCGAGACTTGTTTCAGGCATAAAAACCATCGGAGTTGAAAACATATCCGATGTAATAGAGCTTATGAATGAAGGTCGATTTGAAGAGGAGGAGATTAAGGCAGAAGCCAGTGCTGTAATCACTGAGGAAGATTATGATTTTTCAATGATTAATGGGCAGCAGGCATTGCGCCGGGCTTGTGAGGTTGCTATTTCAGGTATGCATAATATGCTTATGGTAGGACCTCCCGGGGCTGGAAAATCAATGATTGCTAAATGCATTCCATCAATCCTTCCTGAGATGGATAATGATGAGCAGCTGGAGTTATCCAAAATTTATTCTGTTTGCGGAATGTTTGATGAAAGAAAGGGGCTTATTACCTCACGACCTTTTAGAAGTCCTCATCACACTGTTTCAGCTCAGGGACTTGTAGGAGGGGGACACAATCCTCATCCTGGGGAAATATCCTTAGCTCACAGGGGCGTTTTGTTTTTAGATGAGCTTACAGAATTTAATAAAAGTACATTGGAGATTTTAAGACAGCCTCTTGAGGATAAGCAGGTAAATATTTCACGAGCAGCAGGTAGCTTTACTTTTCCTGCAGATTTTGTGCTAGTTGCTGCAATGAATCCATGCTCATGTGGATATTATCCTGATTTAAACAAGTGCCATTGTACCAGAATGTCGATTCAAAGATATTTGTCGAAGATATCTCAGCCATTGTTGGATAGAATCGATATTTGTGTTGAGGCGCCAACATTAAATTTTGCCCAAATATCCATGAGGCAAAGTAACGAAAGCTCAGCTGATATCAGACAACGTGTAATTAGATGTCATGAGATTCAAAGAAAGAGATATAAGAATTACGATTTCAAATTTAACAGTCAGATTCCAAGTGGGCTGATGAATAAATTTTGTAGTCTCACCGATGAAGAAATTGAATATATGGAATGTATGTATGAAAAATATTCCCTTACCGCACGAACCTATCACAAGGTTTTAAGAGTTGCCAGAACCATTGCGGACATGGCAGAAAGCGAAGATATTCTTATGGAACATCTGCAGGAGGCCATGTGTTATCGTGGTCTGGATAAGAGATATTGGGAGGAGGGAATTTAATGGAAAACATACATTACCAATATTTCTTTATGAAAAATGAAAACGTGCCGTACAGCAAAAAGGCTAAATTAATAGACTATTTTTACGATAGCTATAACATATACAATGCCACTAAGGCAGAACTTATGGCTTCGAAACTGTTAGAGGAAAAAACAGTTGATGCTTTCTTAAGCTACAAAAGCAGCTTTGATTTAGAGAAGGAGTATTATGATTTTTGCAATTCACCTTTTTCTTTTGTAACTGTGGAAAGTGATGCTTTTCCAGAAAAGCTTAGGAATATTTATGATGTTCCTTACGGACTGTTTTATATAGGAAAGCTACCTGATTTTCAAAGAGCCGTTTCAATTGTTGGAGCCAGAAGATGTAGCGCCTATGGCAAAAAGATGGCACTGGAGCTTGGAGAAAAGCTTGGGGCAGGTGGCTTTACTGTTATTAGTGGTATGGCCAGAGGCATTGACACCTATGGTCATAGAGGCTGCCTTGATAAGGGCGGAAACACTGTTGCCATATTAGGCAGTGGATGTGATGTAATTTATCCTAGCGAAAACAGATTATTATATGAAGAAATAGTTTCATCTGGTGGAGCTGTTGTTTCGGAATATCAAATGGGAGCCAGTCCGCTTCCTATGAATTTTCCAAGAAGAAACAGAATAGTATCTGCACTTTCTGATATAGTGGTAGTTATTGAGGCCAGGGAAAAATCAGGTTCTTTGATAACGGCAGATTTTGCTTTAGAGCACGGTAAGGATATTTATGTCACACCAGGAAGGATAGGGGATAGCTTAAGTACAGGCACAAACAAGCTTATTGCCCAGGGGGCAGGAATTATCTATGACATTGATGCATTTATAAACCAGCTTTTAGAAGCCTATGGACAAAGTCCAAATGTTAAAAAAGTTAAAAAAACAAATCCTAAGCTTTCCAGCGAGCAAAAGAAGGTTTATGATTTATTTGATGAATATCCAAAAAGTCTTGCAACAGCATTAGAAGAAAGCAAAATGGATTATTTAAAACTATTATCTCTTGTGTTGTCTTTGGAGAAGCAAGGATTACTTACAGAGGTCTTCAAAAATAATTACGTAAAAATGGGATGATTTGTAGTCAGATTACATACCACTTATTTGAATTGTTCCATCAATAGAGATAATTTTTTCTTGAAAATAAAAAAATAATGTTGTATAGTGAGAAACGATTTCTATTTTAAGATATAGGAGCAAATTTAAATGGCAAAAAATCTAGTTATTGTGGAGTCGCCTGCGAAGGTGCATACAATCAAGAAATTTTTAGGCAGTAATTATGAGGTTATGGCTTCTCAAGGTCATGTTAGAGACATGCCAAAGAGCCAGCTTGGCTTTGACCCAGATAATGATTTTGAACCTAAATATATTACAATTCGTGGAAAGGGAGAGTTGCTTGCAGCACTTCGTAAGGAAGTAAAGAAAGCAGATAAGATTTATCTCGCAACTGATCCCGACCGTGAGGGAGAAGCTATTTCATGGCATCTTACTCACGCCCTTAATTTACAAGATAAAAAGGTATATCGTATTACCTTTAACGAAATTACAAAAACAGCTGTTAAAAACGCACTCAAGAATCCTAGAGAAATTGACATGGATCTTGTTGATGCTCAGCAGGCTAGACGTATGCTTGACAGAATGGTTGGATACAAGATTTCACCACTTCTTTGGGCAAAGGTTAAAAGAGGCTTATCGGCTGGACGTGTTCAGTCTGTAGCCCTTCGTATTATCTGTGATAGAGAAAAAGAAATCGATTCTTTTATCCCACAGGAGTATTACACACTTGATGTTTTACTTGATGCAGAACATTCTAAGAAACCAATCGTCGCTAAATATTATGGCGATACAACTGGTAAAAAGGACATTTCAGATAAGGAAAGTCTTGATAAAATTATGGAAGATTTGAAGGGTGCTGATTTTTCAATCGCATCTATCAAAAAGGGTACTAGAGAGAAGAAAGCGCCTCTTCCATTTACAACATCTACTATGCAACAGGAAGCTTCAAAGGCTTTGAATTTTTCAATTCAAAAGACAATGAGCGTTGCACAGCAGCTTTATGAAGGTGTTAGTGTAAAGGGACATGGTACAATCGGTCTTATTACATACCTTCGTACAGATTCAACCAGAGTTTCCGACGAAGCTAGAGCAGCTGCAGAAGAATTTATTACCGGCAACTACGGTGAGAATTATCTTTCTAAGGCAAACCCTTCGGCTAAGAAGAATAGCGGTAAGGTACAGGATGCCCATGAGGCCATTCGTCCTGCTAACATTGAGCTTATCCCTTCAGAAATCAAGGATAGCTTAACAAGAGACCAATTTAGACTTTATCAGCTTGTTTGGAAGAGATTCGTTGCAAGCCAGATGGCAAATGCAATTTATGATACAGTATCTCTTAGTGTACAGGCCAAGAATCATGTGTTCACAGCAGCTGATTCATCTATTAATTTTGATGGATTTATGATGATTTATGTATCTGCTGATGACGAAGAGGAGTCAAAGACTCATCCACTTTCAAAGCTTACTGAGGATACTAAGCTTAAATTCAATAGCTTTGAAGAAAAGCAGCACTTTACTCAGCCGGCACCTCATTTTACAGAGGCTTCACTTGTTAAGACTCTTGAGGAGCTTGGAATTGGTAGACCAAGTACTTATTCGCCTACCATCACAACATTAATTAAGCGTCACTACATCACAAAGGAAGCAAAGAATCTTTTTGTTACAGAGCTTGGAGAGGTTGTTAATTCTATTATGGAAGCATCCTTCCCAATCATTGTAGATGATAAGTTTACAGCTAATCTTGAGCTTCTTTTAGATGGAGTAGAAGAAGGTAATGTTGAATGGAAGTCTGTTGTTAGAAACTTCTATCCAGATCTTGAAAAGGCTGTTAACGTTGCAGAGGAAGAGCTTGCAAAGGTTGAGATTCATGATGAGGTTACAGACGTTATCTGTGAGGAATGTGGTCGAAACATGGTTATCAAATTCGGTCCTCACGGAAAATTCTTAGCATGCCCAGGATTCCCAGAATGTCGCAACACAAAGCCATTCCTTGAGAAGATTGGTGTTCCTTGCCCTAAGTGTGGTGGTGATGTTGTTATCAGAAAGTCACAGAAGGGTAGAAAGTTCTATGGTTGTGCTAATCACCCAGAGTGTGATTTTATCAGCTGGTCTAAGCCAACTACTGAAAAATGTCCTAAGTGTGGAACCTACATGGTTGAAAAGGGCAATAAATTAGTTTGCGCCAACGATGAATGCAGATTTGTTGAAAATCAGAATAAATAGCATAAATTTTCTGATATTATTTGTAATTTGTTCTAATCGGTGCTATAATATACACAAATTTCACAAAATTAGGGGAAAGATGATTATGAATGTTTGAGTATGTTTAGATTTAGGAGGAATATAGTTTAAAATGAGTGTACAGTTATTAGACAAGACAAGAAAGATTGGAAAGCTTCTTCATAATAACAATTCATCAAAGGTAGTATTCAATGATATCTGTTCTGTACTTACAGAAATCCTTGATTCTTCAGTACTTGTTATTTCAAAGAAGGGTAAGGTACTTGGACTTTCACATCTTCCAAATACAACAGAAATCGGCGAGCTTATCGTTGATGAGGTTGGTGGTTTTATTGATCCTCTTTTAAACGAAAGATTACTTTCAATCCTTTCAACAAAGGAAAATGTTAATCTTAAGACTCTTGGCTTTGAAAAATCTGATATCGATATGTATTCAGCAATCATTGCTCCAATTGATATTGCAGGCGAAAGACTTGGAACATTATTTGTTTATAGATTTGACAAGCAGTACGATATTGACGATATCATCTTAACAGAGTACGGCACAACAGTTGTTGGTCTTGAAATGATGCGTTCAGTTAACGAAGAGTCTGCAGAGGAAAACAGAAAGCTTCAGGTAGTTAAAAGTGCTATTTCAACACTTTCTTACTCAGAGCTTGAAGCAATCATTCACATCTTTGATGAATTAGATGGTAACGAAGGGGTGTTGGTTGCATCAAAAATTGCCGATAGAGTAGGTATAACAAGATCAGTTATCGTAAACGCTCTTCGCAAGTTCGAGTCGGCAGGTGTTATCGAGTCTCGTTCTTCAGGTATGAAGGGTACATACATTAAGGTATTAAATGATGTTGTATTTGATGAGCTTGATGAAATTAAGAAAAATAAATAAAAGGATTTGTGTTATAAAAGGACTTACTTAAAGTAGGTCCTTTTTGTTTATTTATAAAAAGTTCTTATTTTTCATAACTTATACACAAAAATAGCATAATATATATATAAACATCTAATAAAAAATTAAGGTTCGATACAACGTCTTGTATTTGGTTTGTGGGAATTGCACTAGATGATGTAAAAATCCCTTGTGTTTTTTTACATATTATTTATAATTAAAATTAATCTAGGAGGTTTATTTTATGATTACTTCGGATGCTTTTGGTTTTGTAAACGCACTGGATAATACAGCCGATGTTAGCTGGCAGAGACAGACTTTAATTCTCAATAATATGGCTAATGATGATACTCCTGGCTATAAAAGGCAGGATATTGAGTTCGAAAGCGTCCTTAGAAAAGAACTCCTGGGCACTCGTGAAACATCTCTAGAGCGTGCAGTTAACATGCTTGATGATGATGGACATAAAGTTGAAGGAATTGAATATACAGATTACAAAAATTATTCATATAGATTAGATGGTAATAATGTTGATATGGATACTGAAAACGTAGAGCTTGCGTCAGAGACCATTAGGTATCAGGCATTAATGACCAGTACCACTAATGAATTTAACAGGTTCAAGTCAGTGATTTCTAAGTAATCGGCTCAGTTAGGAGGTTAGGCTATGGGATTATTTCAACCTTTTGATATTGCAGCTACAGGTATGACAGCACAACGTTTCAGAATGGATGTTATTGCAGAAAATATTGCCAATGTTAGTACTACACGTACTGAAAATGGTGGTCCATACAGAAGAAAGATTGTTACTTTTCAGGAGAAGCAGCTAAAGGCAGGGGTGCCATCCTTTAAGCATATTCTTAAGGATAGTACAGCAGCCTATATGGGAAATGGTGTTAAGGTAACCAAGGTTTCCGAGGATACCGAGACAGATTTCATTATGGCTTATGACCCTTCACATCCTGATGCAGACGAAAATGGATATGTTAGATATCCTAACGTAAATACAGTAACGGAAATGACTAACCTTATTGATGCCAGCCGTTCTTATGAAGCCAATGTTACAGCTTTTCAGGCTATAAAGAGTATGGCAACATCAGGAATTCAGGTTGGCCAGTAACTATGTCAATGAAGGACTTTTATTGTAAAGGGCAGGGGAGGAGTTAAATGGACATTGCTGCTATTAAGGAATTATATGGTGCTACACCAGTTACATCCACAGCAGAAGTTAAGGTGGATGCAGATAAAGGATTTCAGAGTATGCTGGATTCTGTAATGAATTTAGTGAACGATACTAATTCACAAATCCAGGCTGCTCATAAGGAGGAGGTTGCTTTTTCTCTAGGTGAGACTGACAACACCCACGATTTAATGATTGCGGAGCAAAAAGCAAATATTGCACTTCAATACACTGTTGCTGTTAGAGACAGGGTACTTGAAGCTTACCAGCAGATAATGCAAATGCAGATATAGTTTAGGTATTATTAATGAGCTTAAAGGGGAGATAATATGCCAGAACAAATCCAAGCAATCATAAACAGAATACTTGAATGGTGGAGAAAGTTTACAAAGCGACAGCAGGTATTGATAGTGTCAATTACTGCTGTTGTTCTTGTGTCTTTTATTATTTTAGCGGTTGTTATTACAAGACCGAATTACGTTGAATTGATTCAATGCGAGGATGGAGCACAGGCCGCACAGGTTAAGGAATTGCTTGAAGGTGAGGGCGTTAAATATCAAACCAGTGAAGACGGCTTTACATTCTACGTTGTTGATAAGGACTATGGACAGATGAATGTCGTCCTTGGTTCTAATGATATTCCAAGCTCTGGCTATTCCATGAAGGATGTCTTTGACGGAAGCTTTTCTACCACAGAGGCTGATAAGCAAAAGAAATATCAAGAGTTTCTAGAGCAAAAGTACGAAAAGACTCTAGAACTTCAATCAATGATAGAGCATGCAGATGTAATACTAAATATTCCTGAGCAGGATGGAACATTAATCGCAAACAGAGAACCATCCTGGGCTACAATTACATTGACTCTTTCATCTGAAATGCCAGCAGAAACAGCTAGAGGTCTTGCAAGATATGTAGCCTGCACATTAGGAAATGATACTACTGATAACATTTCCATTATGGATACGGAAGGTAATATGCTTTTCCCAGGAGATGAGGAGACAACATCCTTATCCAGTGCGAAAGGCAATCAGGATGTTAGACAAAAGGCAAGTAATGAAATAGCTGAAAGAGTTCATAAGGTTTTAGAAGGAACTAATCTTTACGATGACATTTCTGTTGGCGTTAATCTTTCAATGAACTTTGATGAAAACAGCTATGTTGATTACGATTATTCAGTAGATGAAGGCCGTACAGAGGGTTATCTTGATAGTGAATCAGGTTCCAGCTCTAACTCAGTAAATGGCGCAGGC
>JAEEGF010170529.1_pt1 | contig 14799 bp, 14 predicted proteins | sample 9134171 | NCBI WGS metagenome assembly JAEEGF01 (sample SAMN16246542, study PRJNA631951) | gut metagenome | biome: gut microbiome; feature: rumen; material: AP-attached | host: Bos | place: Iran: Karaj | collected 2018-10 | reverse complement strand
TTTTATTTTTTACCTGTATATTTTTCTTCACAATACTTACAACGATATACTTCATTTTCCTCATCTGTAAGTACGAAGATTTGATCTAATTCCTGTTCCACGGTGCTGATGCATCGAGGATTCTTGCAAGAGATTACATTCTTGATTTCCTTTGGAAGTGTAAGCTTGCGCTTTTCTACAATAGCATCATCCTTAATAATATTGCATGTGATGTTGTGATCTATAAATCCAAGAATATCTAAATCAACTCTCTCAATAGGACATTCTATTTTAATAATGTCCTTTCGACCCATTTTATTTGATTTTGCATTCATAATCATAGCCACTGTGCAATCACAACCAAGATTTGCAAGATGAAGGTCGTTATATATAGTCATTGATTCGCCAGCTTTGATATGATCAAGTACGAATCCCTGATGAATACCACTTATGTTAAGCATTGTATTTCCCTCCCTATACTAATTCCAAAAGTGTAAGTATTAGAGCCATTCTAATGAATACGCCATATTTAGCTTGGGTAAAGTACATAGCTCTTGGATCATCGTCCACATCAACAGAGATTTCGTTAACTCTTGGAAGTGGATGGAGAACCATCATATCTTTTTTAGCGAGACGCATCTTTTCTGGTGTGAGAATGAAGAAATCCTTCAAGCGGATGTAATCCTCTTCGTTGAAGAATCTTTCTCTCTGAACACGTGTCATATAGAGGATGTCAAGCTCGCCCATAACATCATCTAAAGAATCAACTTCTTTGTATTCATATCCGTTTTTCTCCAGTACATCCTCGCGAATATACTCTGGAACTTTTAGTTCTTCTGGTGAGATAAGTACGAATTTAATTCCCGGATAACGAACAAGTGCATTGATAAGAGAGTGCACTGTACGGCCGAATTTCAAATCACCACAAAGTCCGATAGTAAGGTCTTTGATTTCGCCTCGTAAAGAGCGAATGGTAAATAAATCTGTAAGTGTTTGTGTGGGATGTTGATGACCACCATCACCGGCATTAATAACGGGAATAAGAGATCGCTGAGAAGCGACTAATGGAGCGCCTTCCTTTGGATGACGCATAGCGCAGATATCTGCGTAAGAAGAAATAACACGAATAGTATCAGAAACACTTTCGCCTTTGGCTGCTGAAGAAGAATCAGCTGAAGAAAAACCAAGTACAGAACCACCAAGATTAAGCATGGCAGCCTCAAAAGAAAGTCTTGTTCGAGTGCTTGGTTCATAGAAACAAGTAGCTAGCTTTTTGCCGTGGCATTTCTCGGAGTACGAGTCTGGATGAGCTTTAATATCATCCGCCAGGTCCATAAGCTGCTCTAGTTCCTCTCTGGTAAAGTCCAGAGGGCTCATTAGATGACGCATATGTATCCTCCCTGAAAATGAATGATTGTTTTCAAATCAATTTATTCTACCATATTGAATTCAAAATAAAACCCTTTTATGCTAAAATATTTTTTATGAAATATGCAGACGTCATTATTGACATATCTCACGAGAGATTGGATAAAACATTTGAATATATAGTTCCAGATGATTTGGAAGAGCAGGTTGTAGAAGGGGTTCAGGTAGTTATTCCCTTCGGTCAGGGGAACCGTGCCATCACAGGATATGTGGTAGGGCTTCACGACAAACCGGGTTTCGATGTTACTAAGCTGAAGCCTATTGCGAGAGTTGTAAAGGACAGTATCGCCATAGAGTCTCAGCTTATTTCTTTGGCTGCCTTTCTAAAACGTAATTACGGTAGCACTATGAATCAGGCTCTAAAGACAGTTATTCCTATTAAGAAAAAGGAAAGCGAGAAGCTGAAAAAAGAAATCACTTTGGCTATTTCAATTGAGCAGGCAAAAATCGAGCTTAATGAGCTACTTGTTAACAAGCGTCACGCCCTTGGAAAAGAGCGTCTTCTCAGAGAGCTTTTAGAGGTGGATACCCTGGATTGGGACCTAGCTACAAAGCAGCTTCAGGTACCTTCAGCTAATATTCGTGATTTGGAAAAGAAGGGAATTATCCACGTTGAGTCTGTCAGAACCTTCCGTAATCCACATCTTAATAAAGAAGCTAACAAAAAGCATATCACTTTAAATCAGGAACAGGAGGCTGCGGCAGAGCGTATAAAGGCAGATATTGATACTGGCCGCAGGAAGACCTATCTTATCCACGGTGTTACAGGCTCTGGCAAAACAGAGGTTTATATGGATGTTATGGAGCATGTGATAAATATGGGACAGCAGGTTATTGTGCTGATTCCAGAAATAGCTCTTACCTATCAGACGGTTATGCGATTTTACACACGCTTTGGTGATAAGGTCAGCATTCTAAATAGCCGTATGTCACCAGGAGAACGCTTTGATCAGTTCGAACGTGCCAAATCTGGAGAGATTAGCATTATGGTGGGCCCTCGTTCGGCATTGTTCACACCTTTTGCAAATCTTGGTCTTATAATCATTGACGAAGAACACGAGCCTAGCTATAAATCTGAGGTTATTCCTAGATACCACGCCAGGGAGACAGCAGTATATCGCGCAAAGCTTTCTGGCGCAACAGTCATCTTAGGTTCTGCCACCCCTAGTCTGGAGGCGTATACTAGGGCCACAGAGGGGGAGTATCAGCTTATCACTCTTCACAACAGGGCTATGGGACAGGATATGGCCAGCTGTGAGATAGTTGATTTGCGCACAGAGCTTCAGGAGGGCAATCGTTCTATGCTTAGCCGCAGGCTAAAGGAGCTGATGGCAGATAGACTTGCAAAAAAACAGCAGATAATGCTGTTTTTAAATAGAAGAGGCCTTATGAGCTTCGTTTCTTGTAGGGCATGTGGTCATGTGTTAAAATGTCCACATTGCGATGTTGCCCTGCATCTTCACAGTGGTGGTATCATGAAATGTCATTACTGTGGATTCACTACTAAGACTACGAAAACCTGTCCTAGCTGTGGCAGCAAATACATTGGCAGCTTCAAGGCTGGTACACAGCGCTTAGAGGAGATTGTGAAGGAGTCATTCCCTCAGGCCAGAGTCCTTCGTATGGATGCTGATACCACTTCTGGTAAAAATGGTCACGAGGAAATCCTATCAGCATTTGCCGCTCACGAAGCAGATGTACTTATAGGTACACAGATGATTGTGAAGGGGCACGATTTTGCCAATGTGACACTGGTAGGAATCATAGCTGCGGATATCTCTCTTAACGAGTCGGATTTCCATAGTGGGGAGCGTACCTTCCAGCTACTTACTCAGGCAGTTGGTAGAGCAGGTAGAGGTGTGGAGCCTGGCATTGCAGTGATTCAGACCTATCAGCCTGAAAACTATGCAGTTGTTTCTTCGGCTAATCAGGATTATGATAGCTTTTACGCCCAGGAGATAGCCTACAGAAGGCTGTTGTCTTATCCACCTTGTGGGCATATACTTGGAATCCAGGTAAGCTGCGACAAACAAAAGGATGCCATCGCTCAGGCAGACATATTAGCAGCGCTAATTAGACGAATGGACCCAGATATTGTTATAATGGGACCGGAGGATGCCTACATAGGAAAGCTAAAGGATGTATACCGCAGGGTAATATATCTTCGGGCTGATGATTATGACAGGCTGGTTAACATCAAAGACGCAATCGATAAATTTTTATTGGAGCAAAAGCAATACAGAAATACCAGCACATGGTTTGATTTTGATCCAATCAATACATTATAGGTAAGTATAGAAAGAGGTTAGAAAATGGCAGTTTTAGAAATTAGAGAATATGGTAAAGATGATGTACTTTTAAAGACTTGCAAGCCAGTAAAGGAGCTTACACCAAAGCTTAGAACATTAATCGACGATATGTACGACACAATGTACGATGCAGATGGGGTTGGTCTTGCAGCACCACAGGTTGGCGTTCTCCGTCGTATCTGCGTTATCGATATAGGTGAGGGTCCTGTTACTCTCATTAATCCAGTGGTACTTGAAACATCTGGTGAGCAGACAGGAAACGAAGGTTGTCTTTCAGTTCCTGGCAAGACAGGTATTGTTACTCGTCCAAATTACGCAAAGGTAAAAGCTCTTAATGAGGATATGGAAGAGATTATCGTAGAGGGTGAGGAGCTTATGGCTCGCGCATTACTTCACGAGATTGATCATCTTGATGGCCACATCTACACAGAAAAGGTAGAGGGTGAGCTCTACAACGTAGAAGATTTAGTTGAAGAAATCGAGGACGAGGAAGAATAAATGAAAGTAGTTTTTATGGGAACACCGGATTTTGCGGTGGAGACATTAAAGGCCATATATGAGGCTGGACACGAGGTTATTCTTGTAGTATCTCAGCCAGACAAACCAAAGGGACGTAGCGGCAAGCTGGCACCTACACCTGTAAAGGAATTTGCAGTAGAGCATGACATTCCTGTATATCAGCCAGTTAAAATCAGAGCAGAGGAGTCTGTGGAGTATCTTCGTAAATACGAAGCGGATGTTTTTGTAGTAGCAGCTTTTGGACAGATTTTACCAAAGGTAATTCTTGATATGCCTCGACTTGGCTGTGTCAATGTTCACGGCTCGCTTCTTCCAAAATACAGAGGCGCAGCACCTATCCAGTGGGCTGTTATTAACGGTGAAAAAGTCTCTGGTAACACTACTATGCTTATGGGACCAGGCCTTGATGATGGAGATATGCTTCTTAAATCAGAAGTGGTTCTTGCAGAGGATGAAACAGGTGGCAGCCTATTTGATAAGCTTGCTATCGATGGCGGAAAGCTTGCAGTAAAGACCATAGAGGCTCTTGAAAGAGGTGAGATTACACCTATTCCTCAGGACGAATCTCAGGCTACTCACGTAGGCATGATTAAAAAGGAAATGGGTCTTGTGGATTGGACAAAGCCAGCGGCAGAAATTGAACGACTTATCAGAGGCCTTAATCCTTGGCCTTCAGCATTTACATTTATTGATGGCAAGCAGCTAAAGCTTTGGAAGGGTACAGTAGTAGAAAAGTCTGGTGAGCCAGGCACTATTATAGATGTAGATAAAAACGGATTTACCGTAGCCTGCGGCCAGGGCTCACTTGTAATTAATGAGCTTCAGCTAGAGGGCAAAAAGCGTATGGCAGCTGGGGATTTCCTTAGAGGCTATAGCATTGAAACAGGTAAGAGGTTTGTAAATGGCAGGGATTAATTTAAGAGAAATCGCCATGGAGACTGTCATAGAGATTCTGGAGAATGGTCAGTTTTCACACATATATCTGAAAGCAGTTTTGGATAAGTATGGATATCTGGAGAAAAACGAGAGAGCATTTTTGAATCGTCTTGTTAATGGTACAGTAGAGCGCAAGCTTCAGCTGGATTACATTATTGACAGTTTCTCAAAAACAAAAGTTAAAAAGATGAAGCCTCTCATTCGTACTGTAATGCGACTGGGAGTTTATGAGATTTATTATATGGATGCGGTTCCTGATTCTGCCACCTGCAATGAATATGTAAAGCTTGCAAAAAAGCGAGGCTTTGCTGGTTTGTCAGGTTTTGTAAACGGAGTACTCAGGAACATTTCCCGAGAAAAGGGAAAGCTTGAATTCAAAGATTTAAGCGTTAAATATTCAATGCCTCAGTGGATTATTGATAAGTGGTCAGCTGATTATGGCGTAGAAAAGACAGAGGAAATTCTTGCAGGATTTCTTTCATCTGAGGATCTTTGCATCAGAGTTAATCTTGGTAAAATCTCCAGGGAAGATTTATCAGAGCGTTTAAAGAAACAAGGGATATCAGTTCGTATATGCGATACTGTTGATAGCGCTTGCTACATATCAGATTACGATTCCTTGGCATCAATACCTGAATTTAATGAAGGATTGTTCTATGTGCAGGATTACTCTTCACAACTGGTTCCTTATGCAGCTAAAATTGGCAAAAGTCAGAATATTCTGGACGTGTGTGCAGCACCTGGAGGAAAGGCCCTTCACTGTGGAGAGCTAGCCTATGAGGGACAGGTTGTAGCTCGCGATTTAACAGAGCAAAAGGTTTCCTTGATTCAGGAAAACATCAATAGAACCGGGACTTTAAATGTTACAGCCCAGCAGTGGGATGCCACTGTTTTGGATGAGGATTCAATTCGTAAATACGATACCGTAATTGCGGATTTACCTTGCTCAGGATTAGGCATCATTAGAAAGAAGCCTGATATTAAATACAATCAAACAGAGGAATCTCTTGCAGAGCTTACACAGCTTCAGAAAAAGATTCTTGATACAGTGTGCCAGTATGTAAAGGATGGAGGAGTTCTTTCCTACAGCACCTGCACTATAAATAAAAGTGAAAATGAAAATCAGATAGAAGACTTCTTATCATCACATAAGGAGTTTAAGGTAGAAAGTATGACGCAGCTCTTCCCAAACGAAGAGCACGATGGATTTTTTATATGTGTAATGAAAAAGAATTAACCGATATTCGGTCACTAAATTTAACAGAGCTCACTGATTTTGTCACAACGGATTTAGGAGAACCAAAATTCAGAGCAAAGCAGCTTTATGAGTGGATGCATCAGCATCTGGCTTTGGATTATGATGAGATGAAAAACATCCCAAAATCTCTTAAGGAAAAGCTTGTGGCAAACTGCAATTATCATCCTCTTAAAAAGGTAGATTTGCAGATATCCAAAATCGATGGCACTCGTAAATATCTTTTCGAGCTTTACGATGGTCAGATGGTGGAAAGCGTATGGATGAGCTATAAGCATGGCAATTCTGTTTGTATCAGTTCACAGGTTGGCTGTAAAATGGGATGCCGTTTTTGCGCTTCTACATTGGATGGATGGGTTAGAAACCTTACTCCATCAGAGATGTTAGGACAGATATATGCAATTCAGCGTGACACAGGTGAGCGAGTATCAAATCTTGTGGTAATGGGTACCGGAGAGCCTATGGACAACTACGATAATATCGTAAAGTTTGTCAGATTGCTCTCAGATGAAAATGGTCTAAATATTTCTCAGAGAAATATTACAGTCAGCACCTGCGGTATCGTTCCACGTATAAAGCAGCTTGCTGAGGAGGATTTGACAATCACACTCGCCATTTCTCTTCATGCTCCTAATCAACAAAAGCGAGCAGAGCTTATGCCTGTTGCTAATAAATATGAAATTCACGAGTTAATAGATGCCTGCGAGTACTATTTTAACAAGACAGGTCGTCGCATTACTTTTGAGTATTCACTTGTGGGAGGAGTTAATGATAGAGATGAGGATGCAGCGGAATTAGGTCAGCTTATTGGTCATCTAAACTGTCACGTAAACCTCATTCCAGTCAATCCTATTAAGGAACGAGATTTCGTCAGTCCTAGTATGGACAGAGCCTATGCTTTTCAAAAAAAGATTGAAAAATATGTTAATAATGCTACTATTAGAAGGGAAATGGGCAGAGATATTGACGGTGCCTGTGGACAACTTAGAAAGCGTAAAATGGACGCTTCGAAAGGGATTAATTAATGATAAGTTATGGAATTACTGATGTTGGCATAAAGCGAAAAGTCAATCAAGACACCGTATATGCCAGCGACAGTGGAGTTGGTAATTTACCGAATCTATATATAGTTGCAGACGGAATGGGCGGAGAGCTTGCAGGTGATTATGCTTCTGCAAAATGCGTCGAGATAGTTATAGATGGTATTACTTCTTCTAAGGAAACAGAGCCTGTAAAAATTTTAGAAAAGGCTATTCAATCAGCAAATCAAATAATTTTCAATGAGTCTAAAAATGATCCGGATAAGGCGGGTATGGGTACTACACTTGTTTTGGCCACTGTTAGTGATGGCCATCTTTATGTTGCAAATGTAGGTGATAGCCGTCTTTATGTTGCTACAGGGACAAAGCTTCTTCAGATTACAAAGGATCACTCTGTAGTTGCGGAGCTTGTTAGAACCGGAGAGCTTGATGAGGATGATGCCCGCACTGACAAACGCAAGAATATGATTACTAGAGCTATTGGTGCAGAGGGTAAGATTACCCCAGATTACTTTGATGTAATTCTAAAGGGCAAAGAAAAGATATTACTTTGTTCTGATGGTCTTACAAATATGGTAGAGGATAAGGATATTTATTCTGTCATTACATCATCAGAGCCACTGGAATCAAGAGCTAAAAAATTGATTCAACTGGCAAATGGTAATGGTGGTAAGGATAATATTTCCGCAATTGTTATAGAATAAATATCTTAGATAAAGGAGAGTTCATGATTACACAAGGCATGTTTATAGCAGATAGATATGAAATAATAGATAAGGTTGGTTCAGGCGGAATGTCTGACGTTTATCGCGCAAAGGATCACATCCTTGGCCGCGAGGTTGCCATCAAAATCTTAAAGCAGGAGTTTTCTGAGGACGCAACATTTGTTGCAAAATTTAGAACAGAGGCTCAGTCAGCTGCAGGCTTAGAGCATCCAAACATTGTTAATATTTACGACGTAGGTTCAGAGAATGGCATGTATTTCATCGTTATGGAATACGTAGAGGGCATTACTCTTAAGACATATATTGAAAAGAAGGGCCAGCTGAATTTCAAAGAGGCTATCTCTATTGCAATTCAGGTAGGTCGTGGTATCGAGGCTGCTCACCAGAAGGGCATCATTCACCGAGATATCAAGCCACAGAATATTATCATTTCTACTGAAGGAAAGGTTAAGGTTACAGACTTTGGTATTGCAAGGGCTGCCAGCTCTAATACAATCCACGCTGATGTAATGGGTTCTGTACATTATTCTTCACCAGAGCAGGCTAGAAATGGTTTTGTTGATGGAAAGAGCGATATCTATTCACTTGGTATCGTTATGTACGAAATGGTTACAGGCCGTGTTCCTTTCGATGGGGATAATACTGTAGCTATTGCTATCCAGCATCTTCAGGAGGAGATGGTTGCACCTAGCGCTTACGCTCCAGATCTTCCTATTTCATTAGAGAAAATTATCCTTAAGGCAACAATGAAAAAGGCAGACAGACGTTATGCCACTATTTCAGATTTACTTATGGATTTAAAGAAGGCACTTGTTAGCCCTAATGACGATTTTGTTACTATCGTAGAATCTGATTTGGGACATACTCGTGTTATGCACAAGGTTACTCCAGAGCAGGAGGAGAATCTTACAAAGAGAGCTGCAGAGGTTCTCATTGAGGATGATTACGACGACGAGTACTATGATGACGAGTACTACGACGATGAATATTATGATGACGACTACGATGATGAGGACGAGGAAGAAGATTCCAAGATGGACAAGGTCCTTACAATCGCAGGCGTTGTAGCTGCTTTTGCAATCGTTGCAATTGTTGTAGCAATCCTTGGAAATATTTCGGGATTGTTTAGCTTTGGTTCAAAGAAGGTCACAATGATCAATGTTGTTGGAACTCAGTATGAAGAGGCACTTCAGCAGCTTGAGGAGCTTGGCCTTACAGAAAAGAATGTTGTAGTTTCTTATGAAGATGGTGACGAAGTAGAGGATGGAATTGTTACTCAGCAGTCTGTTCCAGCTGACAAGGAATTCTCACTTAATGATACACTTCGTCTTACAGTAGAGGGTTCTGATGGTTCTGGTAGCTCAGATAAATCTGAATCTAAGGAATCTAAATCAGAAAAGTCAGGTTCAGAGGGCACAGTTTCAGTTCCTAGTGTTGTTGGTATGACACAGGCAGATGCTACACAGACTCTCAGCAATGCACAGATTGTTGTAACAAGCACAACTCAGGAATTCTCTGATGAAGTTGCATCAGGTTCTGTTATAAGCCAGTCTATTGAGGCAGGCGAGATGGTTTCTCCAAACTCTAGCATTACACTTGTAATCAGCAAGGGCAAGGAAGAGGTTACTTACAGCTATAGTATTTCAAATCCATACGATGGTGAGTGTACATACGAAATTGCCGAGCTTGGCAAGTCAGGTACAATTCCAAAGAATGGAGCAATCAATATTTCAGAGGTAAAGGTAGATACACTTACAGTTACTCTTACCTACACTCCTCTATATCTTTCAGGTGATGGTACAATGAAGCCTAATCCAAATGCGACAGAGACTTCTACTCAGGCTGTGAAGGGAAAACCAAACAATTAATTTATGGTTGGAAAAATTATTAAAGGTATCGCAGGATTCTACTACGTTCAGGTAGCAGATTCCTGCGTATATGAATGCAAGGCCAAAGGTGCCTTCAGAAAAGATAAAATAAAGCCTCTTGTAGGGGACGACGTGGAAATCGACGTTATTTCAGAAGAGGAAATGACGGGCAATGTTATTAGAATCCTGCCACGCAAGTCTGAGCTTATCAGACCAGCTGTGGCTAATGTGGATCAGGCATTGCTCATTTTTGCTACTAAAAGCCCGGAGCCTAATCTTAATCTTCTAGACAGATTTTTGTGTATGATGGAAGAGCAGGAATTGCCTATTACCATCTGCTTCAATAAAGATGATTTGGCAGATGAAGGCTTTCAGCAGCAAATGAGAGATACTTACGAGCCAGCAGGCTATAAGGTTATTTTTACATCTGCCAAGGAAGAGGCAGGTATCGAGATTATTAAGGATGTATTAAAAGGCAAGACATCCACGGTGGCAGGGCCATCGGGAGTTGGTAAGAGCTCCATAGTCAATCTTCTTACCCAGGGAAAGGTTATGGAAACTGGAGAGGTATCAGAAAAGATTGGCCGTGGAAAGCATACCACAAGACATTCAGAGCTTTTATATCTAGGGGACGACACCTATATTATGGATACACCAGGATTTTCTTCCTTGTTTGTACCAAAGGTGGAGCCTACGGATTTATATAGGCTTTTTCCAGAGTTTGTTGGACCTGCAGAAAACTGCAGATTTACAGGCTGTGCTCATCATAAAGAGCCGGATTGTGGGGTTAAGGCTGCTGTTGAATCTGGGGAGATTGCAGCTAGCCGTTACGAGAACTATTTACAGATATATTCAGAAATGGTTCAGGAACAAAATAACAAGTATCGATAGGAGAAGAATATGGAAAAATGTCTGGCGCCTTCAATTTTATCAGCTGATTTTGGAATACTTAAGGAGCAGCTGCAGCTTATTGATCAGGCAGGAGCTCAGTATGTTCACTTTGATGTAATGGATGGTGTGTTCGTACCTAGTATTAGCTTTGGACTTCCAGTACTTCGCACTATTCGCAAGTATACAGACAGACTATTTGACGTGCATCTTATGATTGTGGACCCTGAACGTTATGTTAAGGAGTTTGCTGAGGCAGGAGCAGATATTATCACTGTTCATGCAGAGGCCTGCAAGCATTTGGATGCAACAATTGATTTGATAAAGAGTAGTGGAGTAATGGCAGGTGTTGCTATCAATCCTGCTACACCGCTTTCAGATATTATGCACGTACTTGAAAAGGTTGATATGGTTCTCATTATGACTGTAAATCCAGGATTTGGCGGTCAGAGTATGATTCCTTACACCTTAGATAAGGTTCGAGAGCTTTCAGTGATGGCACGTCAGAAAAAGCTCAAAATAGATATTGAGGTAGACGGCGGCGTCAATGAAAATACCATTGAGGATGTTTTAGAAGCCGGTGCCAATATAATAGTGGCAGGTTCTGCGGTGTTCAATGGGGATGCTAAGCTTAATGCCGAAAGATTGTTGGAGAAGATGCAATGATAGTGGTAATAATCGCAGGTGGCGATATTGATGAAGAATTTACAGGAGGATTCATTGCGGATTTGGATGAATCCTCTTTATTTTTGATTGCTTGTGACAAGGGCTATGAGGCCTGTGAAAGAATGGGAATAAAGCCGGATGTGCTGATTGGAGATTTTGATTCTGCAGTGGGTAATGTGAGCGATAGGGCAAAGGCTGCAGGGGTCAATGTCATTAAGCTTAATCCTATAAAGGATGATACAGACGCTGAGGCGGCAATTGATTTGGCTATTGCTAAAACCACGGAAAATGATGAAATATATTTACTAGGCGCTAATGGAACAAGGCTGGATCACGTATTAGGAAATATCAATCTGGTGGCCAAAGGGCTAAAGGCCCATCGAGAGGTCACAATGATGGACCCTCACAATTCAATCCAAATGATAGAGCCTGGGGAAACCTACATTGTAGAAGCTGATTATCAGTTTGGTAAATACATCTCTGTATTTCCATATATGGGAAAGGTATCAGGCCTTAATATGGATGGTTTTAAATATCCAGTCAAAAATGGCGTTATCGAAGGATATAATACCCTTACTGTAAGCAACGAGCTGGCGGAGGATGAGGGTACCATAACAATAGAAGAAGGAGTCCTTATTGTAATCGAGTCGATGGATTAGATTTATGTTGGGATATAGGAAGTCGATATGGACTTAAGAAAAATAGTAAGAGGATTATTTGAAAGAAAGATGGTAGTGTTACTTGTTGCCATAGTGTTGCTTTTTGCAGTGCTGTTTAACTCAGGTATGTTCGGCGGAACAGATTCACGAATTCATATTAGCTGCGTGGGAGATAGTCTTACCTACGGAAGTGGAGTATTAAAAACAAGAGAGATAGATAGTTATCCAGCCCAGCTTCAGGCTAGACTGGGAACCTCGTACCTCGTTTCAAATTTCGGTCTTAGAAATGCTACTGCATCTGCAAGTGGCGATTTGCCATATATAGAATCCGAGGAGTACAAAGAATCTTTAAAATCTAATCCGGATATAGTGATTCTTATGTTTGGTACCAACGATACAAAGACGCAGAATTGGAATGCTTCAGAATATCGTAAGGGGCTTACCGATTTGGTGGAAACCTATAAAAAGCTGGATTCTAATCCAAAGGTATTTCTTATGCGTAGCCCATACTGCTTCCCTATCGAAGGGAATGATGAGGCTGAATACAATGTACAGTCTTCCATAGTAAATGGTGAGCTGGGGGATATTGTAGACGAGGTAGCCCAGGAAACAGACGTCAGCTTGATAGATTTACATAAGGTAACGGAAGGCAAAGAATATTTATACACAGATGGTATTCATTTCTTGGCTAAGGGCTATACACTTATAGCTGATACAGTATATGATTCCATAAAAAATGCTATTGAAAAATAAGATCAATAAACCCGTTGACAAAATTGTGTAGCGGGTTTATATTTATATCAACATATGAACAAATATTCAAATGTTCAGATTAGGAGGAAGGAAATATGAAGAAAACATATAAGATTGATGTTGATTGCGCAAACTGCGCTAATAAAATGGAGCAGGCAGCTAAAAACACTGCAGGTGTAGCAGATGCTACAGTAAACTTTATGGCACTCAAAATGAGCGTAGAGTTTGAAGAGGGGGCTGATGTTAAGGCTGTTATGGATGAAGTTCTTAAGAATTGTAAAAAGGTCGAAGACGACTGTGAGATATTTTTATAAAAACTAGCCTGTAGCTCACAATCTCCTAGGACTCTGAAGAAGCACATCTAGTGCTCGAAAGAGTTGCTAGGTATTGTGAGTGTAACAGTCGGAATGGTTAGAATAGGTGTGGATATGAATAAAAAGCAGAAAAATGTTTTGTATAGAATAATAATCGCCGCAGTGCTTATGATAGTGCTGGTGCTTCTCCCACTGCAGGAGGGCAGCATCATTAGATTCGTGCTGTTTTTAGTGCCATATTTTGTCATTGGTTACGACATTTTGAAAAAGGCATTCAAAGGTATTAAGAATAAGCAGGTCTTTGATGAAAACTTTCTGATGGCTGTTGCCACTATAGGTGCTATGGCTTTGGGTGAATACACAGAGGGCGTAGCAGTTATGCTTTTCTATCAGATTGGGGAGCTTTTCCAGTCCTACGCTGTTGGAAAGAGTCGTAGAAACATTTCTGCTTTAATGGACATAAGGCCTGATTATGCAAATCTCTTAGTTAATGGCGAGGTTTCTCAGGTTGATCCTGATGAGGTAGAAATCGGCAGTGAAATTCTAGTACAGCCAGGAGAGAAGATTCCTATCGATGGAATAGTCATTGATGGTAGCGCTAATCTGGATACAGCAGCCCTTACAGGCGAGAGTGTACCTAGAAGCGTCTCTGTAGGCCATGAAGTAATATCAGGCTGTATCAATATGTCTGGCGTGCTTACAGTACGTACAACAAAGGAATTTGGCGAATCTACCGCATCTAAGATTTTAGACTTGGTGGAGAATGCATCATCAAAGAAATCAAAGCCAGAAAATTTCATTTCGAAATTTGCTATGGTATACACACCGGTTGTGTGCTACTCAGCACTAGCACTGGCAGTTTTACCACCTATTGTCAGCTTGATTATTGGTATTGATCCTCAGTGGACACAGTGGATATACAGAGCACTTACATTCCTTGTAATCAGCTGTCCTTGTGCACTTGTTATCAGTATTCCTCTTACTTTCTTTGCCGGTATCGGTGGTGCCAGCAAGGAGGGCGTTCTTGTTAAGGGTTCTAATTATTTAGAGGCACTTTCCAGAGCAAGCATCGCCGTAATGGATAAAACAGGTACACTTACAGAGGGCGTGTTCAAGGTTACAAAGATTTGTCCTAAGGGCATTTCAGAAGCAGAGCTTTTGGAAAAGACTGCCATGGCAGAGGTATATTCTAATCATCCTATTTCTAAGAGCCTGAAAGAGGCTTATGGCAAGCCTATTGATACAAACAAGGTTTCAGATGTAGAGGAAATCAGCGGCCAGGGCATAAAGGCTAATGTAAATGGTTTCTTAGTATATGCCGGAAACGAGAAATTGATGACAGCCTTTGGGCTGAATATTGATTCGGCTAGTGAGCCTGGCACAGTTATCCATGTGGCAATAGACGGTGTGTATGCAGGATATATCCTTATTTCAGACCAGATAAAGCCTACATCTAAAAA
>JAEEGF010653959.1_pt1 | contig 14801 bp, 14 predicted proteins | sample 9134171 | NCBI WGS metagenome assembly JAEEGF01 (sample SAMN16246542, study PRJNA631951) | gut metagenome | biome: gut microbiome; feature: rumen; material: AP-attached | host: Bos | place: Iran: Karaj | collected 2018-10 | reverse complement strand
GTTGAAACAAGAAGGAGATATGTGGAAATCGTACTTAATAAAATGCTAGAACTAGGTTACTATAAGGATATTTTAAATAAGAGCCTTGTTAATGATATTGTTATATGTTCTCCTTTCTATAATGTAGGTAAAATCGGGATTCCAGAGGATATCTTATCTAAGGAGGGAAATTTAAGTCAGTTAGAAGAAGAGTTTATAAAAACTCATACAGTAATTGGCTATAATATTATCTCAGAGATTATGGAAAAATTACCAGATGCAAGCTTTTTAGCAGAGGCTAAAAATATTACTCATTATCATCATGAAAACTGGGATGGTAGTGGCTATCCAGATGGTTTAAAGGCAGAAAAGATTCCTATTTCTGCTAGAGTTATGGCAGTAGCAATTTATTATGATAAGTTAATTGTTGGACATGAATCAGAGGAATTAGAATTCCATAAGGCTTTCTTTGAATTAAATAGAGAGGCCTCACATATGTTTGATCCTTTAGTTGTAGATGCTTTTATTCAGGCTAAGGAGGATATAATTCAAGTATCAAAGGAAAGCGTAGATAAAACATAATGCTCTTTTTTCGCATATTTTGATGTGTTAGAATCAAGTTTGAAAGAATAGTAAAAATCCTTAAGGAGGACTAGTTTTGAAAAATATAATTATTGTGGGTTCTGGTTGGAGAGCATTTTTTTACTACAGAGTAATTAAGGCTCTGCCAGAGAAGTTTAATTTCCTTGCAATGCTTACAAGGTCAGAAGAGACTGCAAGCAGACTATCAAAGGAGCATGGCATTAAGGTAACAACTTCTAAAGAGGAGTGTATAAAGCTTTCTCCTGATTTAGTAGTGGTTGCAAGCTCTAAATCAAATATTGTAGAAACTGCTATGGAGTGGGCAGGACTAGGCTTTGAGGTCTTAATGGAGACACCAGCTGGAATTAATGAAGAGCAGTTTAGTGCCTTAATTAATTTTCCTTTCAAGGATAAGATTCAGGTAGCAGAGCAGTATCATAGATATCCAAGATTTCAGGCTATGAAAAAACTATTAGATAGACATATAATCGGGGATTTAATCGATATGTATTTCTCTTTTTGCCATGATTATCATGGAGTTAGCATGATTAGATTTTTCATGGGAGATTTAAAAAATGTAAAAATAGTTTCTTCTGTTAGCTATCCTTTTAAGATGCTAGAAACAGGAGCAAGAGCAGGCATAACCTACGCAGGTGACTTAAAGGAATATAAAAGAAACATCACTATTCTAGAACTTGAAAAAAATCGACATGTAATCTACGACTTTAGTGGTGTTCAATATCACACAGAAATTAAGTCATCTAGAGTAAGTATTCAGGGTAGTTTAGGTGAAATGCTAGATGATAGATTTTCTTATGCAAGGGAAATTGCTAAAGGAGAGAAGCTAGATTCTAAGGAGCTAGATTCTAAGGAGGTAAAATATAGCTTAAGCTCATCTATTTCTTCTGGTGCAATTGGTAAGGATAGCCTTTATGATTATAGCCCAGAGGGAAAACATAAATTTTCCTATGAAAGCGATAAGCTAGTTTATCATTATGATGACAATAGGGATTTAGTTTCCATTAGTTTTAAGGGAGAAGAGCTTTGGACTAACGATTATTTATCTTGTGGTTTTAATAATGATGAAATCGGAATCGCAGATTTCTTATCTGGCAAGGCAAAATATAGCGTGGACCAGGCAGTAGAAGATGCAAGACTTGCAAATGAATTTGCATAATAAAAGTGAGTTAAATGCTCCGCGAGGATGCGCACGGATTCGGACAGGAATTTGTCTGCTGAAGTAGACCCGAATCCGGCGCGCAAGACTCGCGAGCGAGTCTTGACACAATAAAAAGGGTCAGGTTAAAAGAAATTCCAAATTGGAAGTCTAATAACTTGACCCATTATTTTTTGGTTATTATTAAGTTATATTTTCAAAAATTATTTTTTATTTATTAATCTATGCAACTCCAGTAGTGCCAGCCTCTGTTTCTTCTGCAGTATCTTCTTCATTAATACTTGAAGCACTGACGCTTAAGATGATAGCTTCTGGGTTTGTGTGTACTGTAAGTTTAGGATTCTTGCAAATATCAAGATCCTTTACCTTAATGACTTCACCGAACTTAAGCTTTGAAGCATCAATTGTGATCTTATCTACTAAATCAGCAGGTAGAGCACTGTAAGAAACTTCTGTTAATTCTTCCTGAAGTACGCCAGATTGTACTTTATCTCTGTTTTCAATAACTATTTCTGCTACGGACTTAACAACTTCGTCCTTTAAAAGTTCCTGTAATGAAATCTCATTAATTACACCCTTGAAAGGATCGTAGTCGATAGATTTAATTAGAGCAAGGTGCTTCTCACCATCAATATCAAGTGTTACTTTAGAACCCTTGTTATTAGTTCTTAAGAATTTAGCTAACTCCAATTTATCCACTTTAAATAAAAGTGAGTCTTTTATCTCTTTTCCAAAAAGGCTTCCTACTACAAAACCTTCTCGTCTAAGCTTTTTAGCTTTGTCGGCGATATCTCTGCGCTGTGTTTTTAAAGTATCCATTTGTCTTTTACCTCCAAAAACTCCTCGCTTAGCAGCCTTCAAATTCCGCAAAAAAGAATTAGGTATTGTTAAGTGATATTTTTTATTATTTAGTTTTAGTAAAACGTCTTACTGGTTCACATTATACACCCATGTTTTTTCTTTTGGCACGAATACATTAAAAACTTTATATTTTTTTTATAATTGAGCTTAGCAAAGGGGATTGGGAATGTCCGTCTTAGGTTAAATTCTAGCTTTCACTATATTTAAAATTCACATATATTAGGTTAGAATATATGGGAGGAATCTAGTGTTTATGCTAGATATTAACTTAGGGAGAGTTTTATGAGAAAGAAAAATTTACTAGTTTTATTGTGGCTATCGCTTTTGCTAATTTGCCTACCTGCCTGTCAGGCTGCAAGCACCGATAGTCAAGCAACAGAGCCTAATCAGCTTGTGAATGAAAATGTATCAGATACCGCAAGTGAAGAAATCTTAAGCTCTGGGGAGAGCATTAACGATAATGCTGCTTACTCAACCGGCCTTGATGCCTTTAACTTGGCAGAAGTTCCGGCTTATTCGGGCAGCCCTTATTGTGAGATTAACGGCAATTGTCCATTTTTTACAAACGAAGAAATGACTGCAGAGAGCTATGAAAGCTACGGGGAGCTTGATAGTCTCGGCAGATGCCAGACTTGTGTTGCTTCCATTGGCAAGGATTTGATGCCCACTGAGAAGCGTGGCAACATTGGAAATGTGCATCCAACGGGCTGGCATTTGGTTAAGTACGCCGGAATCGACGGTAACTACTTATATAACAGGTGTCACCTCATCGGCTATCAGCTTACTGGTGAAAATGCAAACACAAGAAATTTAATTACAGGCACTCGTTACTTAAACGTAGAGGGTATGCTTCCTTTTGAAAATAAAACCGCAGACTACATTGAGTCTACAGGCAATCACGTAATGTATCGTGTAACACCTGTATTTGAGGGTGACAACCTTCTTGCTTCAGGGGTTCTTATGGAAGCAAAATCCGTGGAGGATAATGGCACAGGCCTTAGCTTCTGTGTTTATTGTTACAACGTGCAGCCAGGCGTAACAATAGATTATGCAACTGGTGATTCAAGCGGCCCAGAGTTTACAGGCAGTAGTTCTAGTAACTCAGGCAGCAGCTCTAGTAGTTCAGGTAGCTCAGGTAGTTATTCAGGTTCTGGATCTTCTTCTGGTTCTGCTAGTTCATATGATTCTGGAGCTGGAGCTTCCTCAGGAAGTGCAGGTTCTTCAGGTGCGGTGGCAGCAGGATCAAGTTCCTCAAGCTCGTATGTACTAAATACAAATACTAAGAAGTTCCACCGTCCAAGTTGTGGTTCAGTAAGTACAATAAAAGATTCAAACCGCCAAGATTATACAGGTTCAAGACAAGATTTGATAAATCAAGGTTATGAACCATGTAAGAAGTGCAATCCTTAGAAAATACAATTAATACTGTATTTTTTCATAAAATGTGAGAAAATCTTAAAAATTGGCTCATAAAATGTGAGAAAATCTTGAAATTTGCCTCATAAAATGTGAGAAAAGTTATAAATTTGCCTCATAAAATGTGAGAAAATCTTAAAAAATGCCTCATAAAATGAGAGAGAGAATTTGAAGTGCCTAGTAAGTAAAATAAGAATTAATTAGTTTTTTAGGAGTTTAGTTTTGAAAAAATCAGACATTAAAATCATAAAGTCGAAGAGAAAAACATTTTCACTAGAAATGAAAAATGATTTAAGTCTAGTTGCTAGAGTGCCAATTGGAGCTAGTTCTAAGGCAATCAACGACTTTATAACAAGAAGTGATTCTTGGATAAAAAAGACAGAAGAAAAAATTAAAGAAAACAAATCTGAATTTGGAGACGTAGCTAAATTATCAGATAGAGAGTTAAGAGATCTTTACAAGGTGGCAAAGGAAGAGTTGCCATTAAGGGTGGCTTATTACGCTAAGCTTATGAAGGTTTCTTATTATAAAATCACTATCAGAGCTCAACGTACAAGATGGGGCAGTTGCACAACAAAGGGCAATTTAAATTTCAACTGCCTGCTTATGCTTACTCCAAAGTGGGTGCAGGATTATGTGGTGGTGCATGAACTTTGCCACAGATTGCATATGAATCATTCTAAGGAGTTCTGGGCTGAGGTTGAGGGCGTTATGCCTAATTATAAAGAAGCGAAGAAGTGGTTGGCAGATAATGGCGGAAGCTTGATAGAGCGATTGCTCTAAATTTAATAAAGATATTGATGGCAGCTGCGCATGAATTTGCGTAGCTGTTTTGTGTGTGTGATGCTGTTTTGGGGCTTTTGACTTTTTGAAGCGAATTCCACACCTACAGCCACTACTTGCTAAATCGGGGTTTGGCATTGATTCGGGGCTTTTGACTTTTAGGAGAGAAATCACTGCCAATAGGCACAGAAGAATTCTTCTGTATGGCCCGGTAGCGTAGAATTTCCGGCTTTTGAGCCTCACTTTTTGACTTTATTGCTTAATAAAGCAAGTTATAGTCACTGTTTTTGAAGTCTTGAAAAAATTGCTTGTGACTTTTTTGAAATGAGATGTATAGAAAGGCACAAAACCCTGTCTACAAATGGGGAAAGGCTGTCTCTTCTTTTAAATTCTTGTGGCTAAAATTAGATTCCTTATTGCTTTATAGGCACATCGCGTCTTTTTACTCTAATTTTACCTGTGGCTATAAGAGACCTAATTTGAATTCTTAGCCACATTCCCCCAAAAATAAAGCTCCGGAAGGGAGCAAAAGCCCCAAATTAGTGAGAATCCAATGAGAATCCCCACAAATCAAGAGTCCAGGAAATTCCAAGAATTTCCGCAGACTCCTTACATTTCCCCCACACTTTAGCAAGCTACATCAACAACTTGCTTTTTATTTTTAGTATGATAGAATACCCTACGTAGACAAGGGAGTCGTTAGCGAATAGCTTGCGACTCTTTTTTATTTGAACGTATTGTAGGAGATTTTATGAATATTTTTGACATTATGGGGCCAATCATGGTTGGACCCTCAAGTTCACATACAGCAGGGGCTGCAAGAATCGGTTATGTTTCAAGACAGCTACTTGGAGAAGATTTAAAGAAAGCGGAAATTTTACTTCATGGCTCCTTTGCTGCAACAGGAAAAGGACATGGTACAGATAAGGCCATAGTTGCAGGACTTATGGGCATGATGCCAGATGATGAAAGAATTCCAGATGCTTTTGAAATTGCAAAGGAACAGGGAATTGAGATAAGCGTTGGAGAAGTTTTATTAAAGACAGAATATGCCAATGCTTGCCTACTAAATCTTGAGTCAGTAAATGGCAGAAGCCTAAAGATTATGGCTGCATCTCTTGGAGGCGGTAGAATTTCCATAGAGCAGATTGATGGGATCGATACACATTTTTCAGGCGATTATCCAACACTTATAGTCCACAACCTGGACCAGCCGGGTCATGTAGCTGAGGTTACATCAACACTTGCTCATAAAAGTGTTAACATAGCAACGCTTAATCTTTATAGAGATAAGCGAGGCGGATATGCAGTTATGATTATTGAAACTGATCAGGATATTCCAGAGACAGCCATCAAATGGATTGAGCATTTAGAAGGCGTTATAAAGGTAACTTATATTAATATCGAGAAACAGAAAGAGGCTTAATATGGCTTATACAAGTATTGTTGAATTAATTGATAATTGCACAGATGTGGAAGAACTTATTGATAGAATCATTGCTAATGATGCCAATGAACGTGGCATTAGCTGTGAAGCTTCTTTTGAGCAAATGAGAATTTTATGGGAGGCTATGCTTGCTTCTGTAAATAATTATGACGGTAGTTTAAAGTCCAATAGTGGCTTGTCTGGTGGCGATGCCAAGAAATATGAGGATTTTAGAAGAAATGGGGGTGGCGTAGTAGGAGATTTACTTGCTAATCTTATTACAAATGCCCTAAAGGTTTCAGAATCTAATGCTTGTATGAAGAGAATTGTTGCGGCACCAACTGCCGGATCTTGTGGTGTAATTCCAGCGGTTTTGATTACTCTTTATAATCATAGAAAGGCCAATTTAGCTAGCTTCCAGCCAACTCTTATTAAGAATGAAAATGTATTAAAGGACGATAACAATTTCACTCTTGATGATAAAATTGTACGAAGCCTTTATCTATCGGCAGCAGTAGGTGAGGTTATCGCTTTTAGAGCTTCAATTGCTGGAGCTGAAGGCGGATGTCAGGCAGAGATTGGCGCAGCAAGTTCAATGGCAGCTTGTGCCTTTGCTTATCTTAACGGTGGAAACATAGAGCAGATCATGCATGCCGGCGCTCTTGCTCTCAAGGTTTTACTCGGTCTTGCTTGTGACCCAGTGGGTGGCTACGTTGAGGTCCCTTGTATCAAGAGAAATGTTACTGGTGCTGCAAATGCAGTAACTTCCGCAGAGCTTGCTCTTGCAGGAATTGAAAGTAGAATTCCTTTTGATGAAGTTATAGATGCCATGGGTGAAATCGGCAGAAAGATGGATATCTCTTTAAGAGAGACAAGTACTGGCGGTCTTGCCATGACACCAACCGGTAGACAATACCTACCAAAGCAGGATTAAGCAAGTTGGAATAAATATAGAAGATAACGAACTCCGGAAAGCGTATGCTTTCTGGAGTTTTTTGATTTGTGTGCTTCGAAGCCCTTAATTTCTGTGTTACTTAGTGTGTCACTTCCCAACTTGCTTACTAAATCGCTGATTTCTGGGCTTCGAAGTCCTCTATTCCCACGCTAAAATGGGGCTTTGTGGCTAGAAACTTCAAATATGGAGATTTTGGCCATAGGCAAAATTGAATAAAAAAGACATGGTATGGCTATAACCAGGAAATATAAGAAAAATAGTCACAGCTTTAAAGCAAGTAACTAGCTTCTTGAAAGCCTAAAAGGACGGATTTGTGCTCCTTTATAAAGAATACTGGAAAAAAGTCACAAGGAAATTTTTTAGCTTTTAAAATCTTGTGCCCGTAAACCTTAGTTTCTAGGTAAAAAAGTCAATTTACGAGATTTAAAAACCGGAAATGAAGAGCTCCCGGGACTAATAGAAGAATTCTTGGGTGCCTGATATACTGCAATTCGCTCCAAAAAGTCAAAAGCCCCGAATTAGCGCCAAACCCCGATTTAGCAAGTAGTGGCTGTAGGTGTGGATTTCCCTCCTAAAAGTCAAAAACCCCAAAACAGCAGCATTCCCCCATTAAGCAAGTAGTGGCCACAAATAGCTATTTCACTCCAAAAAGTCAAAAACCCCGAATCAGCGCCACACCCCAATTTAGCAAGTAGAAGCACAACACTAAAAAAGATGGCCAAAGCGCTCCGCGCTTCGCCATCTTTTCCATTCACACTATGTAACTATCCCAAAGCCACATCCAATACCATCATAAGGCCAAAACCAATAGCAAAAGCTAGAGTGGACCAGTTTGAGTGTTCTCCTTCGGAAGCTTCAGGTAACAATTCTTCTACAACTACGTAAATCATTGCGCCAGCTGCAAAGGAAAGCAGATAAGGTAGAATTGGAACCATAAGATTAGTAAGTAAAATTGTAATGATTGTTCCAATAGGTTCTACTACACCTGAACCAAAACCATAAAGGAAAGCCTTGGATTTGCTCTTTAATTCATGTCTTAAAGGAAGGGAAATAATTGCGCCTTCCGGAAAGTTTTGAATAGCAATACCAATTGCTAGGGCAAGTGCACCTGAAAGAGTAATAGCGCTAGCGCCTGAAATATAGGCTGCAAGAGCTACACCAACGGCCATGCCTTCTGGAAAATTATGCAAAGTAACTGCAAATACAAGCATTGTACTTTTTGGTAAGTTTGCATGTAAACCCTCAGGTTTATCACTGTTTGCGTGAAGGTGAGGAATAATAAAATCGATTAAAAGTAAGAATAAGATACCTAACATGAAACCTGTTAATGCTGGTGCAAATGCAAGCTTACCCATTGGTTTACATTGCTCCATAGCAGGAATTAACAAAGACCAGACAGAGGCCGCCATCATAACACCCGCCGCAAAACCTGACAATATCTTTTGAATAAGTGGGTTCATGCTATCGCTCTTAAATAGGAATACCATTGCAGCACCAAGTGTAGTTCCAAGAAATGGAATTAAGATGCCAATAGTTAGTATGTCCATATTATTTGCTATCATATTGTTCACCGCTTTCATTTAATATATATGATTACAATACAATAGTATATAAAAAAAATCAATGCACATTTATCTTATAAACAAATAGCTATTGAGAATTTTTCGCAAATCTTGTAGAATTGGAAAGATATTATTTTTATATTAAGGAGATTTTTAATGAGAATAGCTGTAACATATTCAAATGGCAATGTTTTCCCACATTTTGGTAAGACAGAAGAATTCAAGGTTTATGAAGTTGAAGATAAAAAGATTCTTTCAAGCGAAGTAATCAGCTCTAATGGCGCAGGTCATGGCGCACTTGCTGGTGTACTTAAGGATCAGAACGTTGATATTCTTATTTGTGGCGGTCTTGGTGGCGGCGCTCTTAACGCTTTAGGAGAAGCTGGTATCGAGGTTATTGCTGGTGCAGAAGGTAACACAGATGCAGCAGTTGAGAGCTACTTAAAGGGTGAATTAGTTTCAACAGGTGCTAACTGTGATCACCACGATCACGAGCACGGTGGCGAAGAGCACACATGTGGAGAGCACGGTTGCGGACATCATGATAATCATGAAGAAGATAAGGAATGTAATTGTGGTGATTCTGAAGAAGAATGTAGCGGTTCTTGTGCTAGCTGTTCAGGATGTTCAGGCGAGCCAGAAGTTATCTATGAAGGTAAGAACGCTGGTAAGACAGTAAGAGTTCACTATAAGGGTACTTTAAATGACGGTACACAGTTTGACTCATCTTATGATAGAGGAGAACCTCTTGAGTTCTTAGCTGGTGTTGGTATGATGATTAAGGGCTTTGATAAGGCAGTAGTTGATATGGAAGTTGGAGATAAGGTTTCAATCCACCTTTCACCTGAAGAAGCTTACGGTATGCCAAGCGAAAGCAACATCATTAAGTTAAAGATTGCAGACCTTCCAGGTTCTGAAGACTTAGAAGTTGGTCATCAGGCTTATTTACAGAACGCTTACGGCGGAGCTGTAGCTGTTAGAGTAACAGAGAAGACTGAGGAAGATATCGTATTTGATGCTAACCATGAATTAGCAGGTAAGGAACTTAACTTCGATATCGAATTAGTTAGCGTTAAGGAAGACTAATTAAGATTTGTCTGCTGAAGCAGACCCGAATCCGGCGCTAGACTTACGAGCGAGTCGTGACTTTTATATACTAAAAAAGCACTCAAGAAATGGATGTGTACCCAGAATCCTGGACACATATCAAATTTTCTGGAGTGCTTTTTATTTATTCTTATTTATAGCGTAAAGCGGACATTCGGAATTCGCTTCGCTACTTCCTCATGAACGCAGTGGCACTTTGTGCCACCTGTCAGAAGGGGCTTTAACCCCTTCTGACACTAGTAAGCTCTATACCCCCGCTTAAAGCTTACGCTTTTGAAGCGGGGGATTGCTTACACTGCGTTACAAGTTCTGGCTTATCTATTACAAGGTAATATCGCTCCATAGTGCTTAATCTATCGCAATCTTCCCAGGTGTAATAATATTTTTTTAGGGCTTGATCCAATCTTTGATAAATTCCAAAACATTCAGGATCTAAGCCGATTTCTCGAATTAATCGTGCCTTATCTACTTTAAACATAAATAAATAGTCAAAATAGCTGTAACCCATAATACCAAGAATTTTTCTTAGAAGCTTTTTTCTTTTTGGGCTATTATCAATCTCTGCATTAGTCATGTCTTTTAGATAATAATTGTAGGAGTTAAGCCTTTTAGCGTCTTCTTTTAGATAGTTAAAGCGTCGAAGTTCATAGGCAGCACGAAAATCATTTTCTTGTTTAATTTCGGCCTTTTCTTTGTTGTAAGCATCAAGGTAGGCCTTATTGTAGGAGTTAACACTAGATGCACTAGCTTTATAACTACTCCACGAATTGTAGTCGTTATCATCTGCCTCATCCGCCGCATCCGGTAAAGAAAACATCCAGTCATCATCGTCGTCATCATCATCATCTAGATTATAAGTACGTCTAAATTCCTTTTCAAAATCTTCTTCATAGAAAGCTCTCTCTTTTCTATCTATGTGACCATCACGATTATAATCATAACCAGCACGTTTCATTTTATCTTCTTGAATTTCAAAAAAGCTATCCCAAAAGCCCATAGGCCCTCCTATCCTGCAATTTCTCTTGCAACGAAAACGCCACTAGCGGATGCATGGGATAATGAGTGAGTAATTCCGCTACCATCTCCAATTACATATAGACCCTTGTAATTTGTTTCAAGGTGCTCATCTACTAACACTTCCATGTTGTAGAACTTAACCTCCACGCCATAGAGGAGTGTGTCATCATTGGCAGTACCAGGTGCCACCTTATCAAGGGCGTAAATCATCTCAATAATGCCATCTAAGATTCGTTTTGGAAGTACAAGGCTTAAATCACCAGGGCTAGCATTAAGTGTAGGAGTTGTAAAGGACTCGTCAATATCTGACTGAGAACTTCTGTGTCCCCTAATTAAATCGCCAAAGCGCTGAACAATTACGCCGCCTCCAAGCATGTTGCTTAGTCTAGCAATACTTTCACCGTATCCATTGGAATCCTTAAAAGGATCAGTAAAATGTTTTGCTACCAATAGGGCAAAATTTGTATTATTTGTCTGCTTTTCAGGGTCTTCGTAGCTGTGGCCGTTAACTGTAACAATACCGTTAGTGTTTTCATTTACCACAGCGCCCCTTGGATTCATGCAAAATGTACGAACTAAATCTTCGTATTTCTGAGTACGATAGACAATCTTGCTTTCATAAAGCTCATCAGTAATGTGGCTAAAAACCTCAGCTGGAAGCTCAACTCTAACACCTAAATCCACACGATTAGATAGTGTGCTAATGTTTAGCTCTTTACATACCTTTTCCATCCACTTACTGCCGCTTCGACCTACGCTTATGATACATTTTCCACAAGTAAAGCTCTCCTTAGGACAGACAATCTCGTAGCCGGATTCAAGGGCCTTCACAGTCTCAACGGCTGTATCAAAGTAAAAATCCACCTTGTCCTTTAGATAGTCATAAAGATGGCCAAGGACGATGTAGTTTATATCAGTGCCTAGATGTCTTACAGAGGCGTCAAGTAGGTGAAGTCCGTTCTGGATACAGAGCTTCTTAAAACCTGTGCCTGCAGTAGAGTAGAGCTTTGTGCCTTCCCCACCATATTCAAGGTTAATCTTGTCCACGTATTCCATAAGCTCTAGGGCCTTGTTTTTACCGATGTATTTGTAAAGAGTGCCACCAAAGTCGTTAGTGATGTTATATTTTCCATCTGAAAATGCGCCAGCCCCTCCAAATCCACTCATAATAGAGCAGCTATTGCAGTGGATGCAGGACTTAATTTTGTCCCCATCAATAGGGCAGTGCCTCTTTGCAAGTTCGTGGCCTTCCTCAAAAACTGCCACTTTTAAGTTAGGAGATAGTTTAGTTAATTCGTAGGCTGAGTAAATACCACCAGGACCAGCTCCAATAATGATTACGTCGTAATTCATACAATCACTTCCTTCCTTTGGTTTTAAAAATGTGAAATAGCCCTTTGCATAAGATGTAAGGGCGTATTTCAATACTATCTAAATTATATCATAGATTTTTGGAAATAATAAGATTTTAACCCTTTAGTAGGTTCAAATAAAAAACCCCGACTAGAAATCTCTAGCCGGGGCCGTGAAAAGAAAAAAGTTAATAAAAAAAATCGTCAAGACTCGCTCGCGAGTCTTGCGCGCCGGATTCGGGTCTGCTTCAGCAGACAAATTCCTGTCCGAATCCGTGCGCATCCTCGCGGAGCGTTAACTCAGTCGGAGCTTGTACTCCGACTGAGTTAAAGAGCTGTGTAACCACCATCAACTGGTAAGATAAGTCCATTAACATATGAGCTGCACTGAGATGAAAGGAAGATTGCTGCTGTATCAAGCTCACCTTCCTTACCATATCTTGAAAGTGGAATCATTGTCTTAGCATATTCCTGGAAGTACTCAGAATCGAGTGTTTCCTTTGTAAGTGGTGTCTCAAAGTAGCCAGGGCAGATGGCATTTACATTGATTCCCTTCTCACCCCATTCAGCAGCAAGTGCACGAGTTAAGTTAACTACGCCACCCTTTGCAGCATGGTATGGAGAAGCTGGAGCAATTTTGTTACCAACTAAGCCATACATTGAAGAAATGTTAATGATTCTACCGTACTTAGCAGGTAACATTGCCTTCTTAGCTACGGCACGAGCCATCTTGAAGGAACCGAATAAATCGATGTTAAATTCGCCTTCAAACTGCTCATCTGTAATTTCTTCAGCTGGTGCAACTGCACCTGTACCTGCATTATTTATAAGGATGTCGATACGACCAAATTCCTTGCAAACCTGGTCAACGGCTGCTTCTACTTTACTTGTGTCTGTGATATCGCAAGGGATTGCAAGTGTCTTAACACCGTATTCTTCAGCGATTTCCTTAGCTACTTGATCGATTAATTCCTTACGACGAGCCAATGCAACGATATTTGCTCCTTGATTAGCAAGAGCCTTTGCGAGCTGAACGCCTAAACCTGTTGAGCATCCTGTTACAATGGCAACCTGACCTGTGAGGTCGAAATAATTTGTCTTCATAAATTCCTATGCCTCCTATTTAATTAGTAAACTATAAATATTGATTATATTATACTATATATTATTTAAATTTGCTGATAAAATTTATTAAATAAAGTACATTTTGTTACTTATTTCCTATACTTATAAATAGCAAGTACTAATTCTGCTTTACAAGGCAATAATATAGTGTTAGGCTAGCAATAGAATATTTTGTCAAGACTCGCTCGCGAGTCTTGCGCGCCGGATTCGGGTCTGCTTCAGCAGACAAATTCCTGTCCGAATCCGTGCGCATCCTCGCGGAGCGTTTAACTCAGTCGGAGCTTGTACCCCGACTGAGTATAGTTTGTCATAACCCCCACCTACGCTAACGCTTAGAGGTGGGGGATTTCTCCGACTGAGTTAAAACTGGGGCTCTGAGCCGGCGTCGATGGCTTCGATGCACTCAACAAAGGTATCAGAATCTATTGAAGAAACATAAGCTATGCCAAGATCGCCCATGTCAAGTTTGTATCCACCCTCAGTAGCCTCAACCGAAAAGCCAAGCTGTGTTCCATTGCTTTCATCGGAAATGCCAATAGTTCCGGCTTCATCCATCTGGACTGCTCCAACCCATGATCCACTCTCGCCGGAGTCCTTATCATAAACAGCTACACATCCAAAATCACCATCATCATTGAAGCCAAGGAACATGCAAGTTACGCCATCATCTGCCATTCCTGCATAGCAATCTGTAAGTGAAGAAAGTGAGGTGTTTCCTGAGCCCTCATCTGCATCTGCGGATTCTTCTGTAGCCGGTGCTGATGAACCCTCATCATCTCCGCAAGCGGTAAACACGCAAAGTGACATTGCGCAAACCATCATCATTGCCAGAATTTTCTTTTTCATTGTTTTTCTCCTCTTTAATAATATATTTGTAAGTTACATCCTAGATATTTTATACATTTAATATTACATGTCAATAGGGTTGGGACGAATGTCGCAAAATCTGGGACGAATGACAATGTTGTAAAATTGATCCTTCGAAGTTACAAGAACATCAATGGTGAAAAGGTCTGGTCAAACGCTAAGACTTGGTAAAATAAGGCAGGACTCAAGGTCCTGCCCTTTTTTATCTAAAATTTCGGCAAATTTCTGAGTTCCGGTCCATTAGCCCCCATCACCCATACCTTATCAAAATCAAATCCTGCAAAAGTACTCTGATCAGTAAGCTCAGCATCACTGATGCCCTTTGTTCCGGGAACCTCTACCGGATTACCTATCCAGTTGAATCCATTAGACTTTGATGTCAGATAATATGCATTTTTGTACTCCGGAAGCATTCCGTTAGCCGCACTGTTTTCGCCCACGGTAAACCCATGCAACCCAACATCTACATTACCGGTGGTAAGGACTCGCTCGACTATGGAACCGCTCTGACCGCCTATTCCCGCTCCTCCGCCTAAGCTGGAGCCGGGGGCAATAACCGTACCCGTATTCAGGCAATCTCTTACCTCGCCAT
>JAEEGF010487164.1_pt1 | contig 14802 bp, 12 predicted proteins | sample 9134171 | NCBI WGS metagenome assembly JAEEGF01 (sample SAMN16246542, study PRJNA631951) | gut metagenome | biome: gut microbiome; feature: rumen; material: AP-attached | host: Bos | place: Iran: Karaj | collected 2018-10 | reverse complement strand
CGTCATGCCCGTGAAGAATACATCAAAAAGAAAAAAGAATCCAAGTAGATTCCCTCTCAAGAAGGTCATCAACCCCGTTTTGTTTCCGAAATGCTGCAAGAATACTGCATTTTGGAAACAAAACGGGGTTGTCCTTGTTGTCTTATTGGTTGTTGTTCTTCTTTGGCAGGGTAGTGGCGAGGGTGAGGACTTGCTGGGTGAAGTCGTCGGGAGGAAGAGTGCTGGAGAGCCAGTGGATGGGGGTGCCGCGTTTTTCCATGCCGCGGAACCAGGTCATCTGGCGCTTGGCGAACTGGTGGATGGCGATTTCCAACTGGCGGAACATTTCTTCTTCGCTCAGTTGGCCGATGACGTATTGGGTGACGAATTTGTATTCCAGGCCATAGTAGATGAGGTCTTCGGGGGCAATGCCTTCCTCGTTGATGAGTCGGCGAACTTCATCAACCATGCCTTCATCGAGACGGGCCCGAAGGCGGCGGCTAATGCGTTCGCGCCGTGTGTCGCGGTCTACCTCCACGCCGATGACCAACGCGTTCTCCATGGGGTGAGGCTCGGTGAGGGCTTTCAGCTCGGGATGAAGCTCGTAGTAGCGGCAGATTTCGATGGCGCGCGTGGCGCGTGCCACCGTATCAATGTCGCTGTTGTTGCGCAGGGTTTTCATCGTCTTGAGCAGTGTGGTCAATTCCTCCAGCGACTTGCCCGTCAGCTCTGCCCGCAGCTCCTCGTTGCGGGGCACCGGTGGCAGCTTGATGCCCTTGACGACAGTCTCGACATACATCCCCGTGCCGCCACACATGATGACGGGTTTGCCCCGCCCACGGATGTCGTCATAGACGCGTTCAAAGTCTTCTAGGAACTCGTAGAGGCTGTAGCGATATCCGGCAGGACGGATGTCAATGAGGTGATAGGGCACACCGTCATATTCGGCCAGGTCTTTACCCGTACCGATGTCCATGCCACGGTAAATCTGCCTTGAGTCGGCGCTGATGATTTCACCGCCGATAGCCTTGGCAAGATGCACCGCCCGCGCCGTCTTCCCGGTCGCCGTCGGCCCCGTTATGACAAAGAAAACATCCCTATAATCCATCTCCTTTTATTGTAGCTCTTGATGCTCTAGAATCTCTTAGGAATCTAGAGTTTGTAGATTATTGCTTCAGGTACTGGTCGTAGAACTCGAGGGCACGCTTGTAAACCACGTAGCGGGCCGAGCAGTCGCGGATGCTGTGGTTCATGTTGGGGAACACCATCATGTCGCAGGTGCGGTTCATGTCCACCAACTTGGAAACATACTGCATCGAGTTGACAATGTGCACGTTGTCATCGGCACTACCGAACATGATGAGTACACGACCGTTCAGGTTCTCGGCACGATTCAACGGGAAGTTGCTGTAGCCTTCGGGGTTCTCCTGGGGCGTACGCATGTAGCGCTCTGTATAGATGCTGTCATAGAAACGCCACGTTGTCACTGGCGCGATGCTCACACCGCATGCGTAGTTGCTACCCGGTTCACTCATTGCCATCAGCGTCTGGAAACCACCGTAGCTCCAGCCCATGATGCCGATATGGTCGGCATCTACCCAGGGCTGTTCGGCCATATACTTAGCGGCGGCCACAGCATCCTCGGTCTCATATTTTCCCAGGTTCAGGTAGGTGACCGATTCAAATGCCTTGCCACGGAAGCCTGTGCCACGGCTATCGACCTCACACACGATATAACCCTCGCTGGCAAAATACTGCTCCCAACCCGTGCGCCACTTGTTGAGCACCTCCTGCGAGCCGGGGCCGTTGTAATGTTCCATGATGACAGGATATTTTTTGTTGGGGTCAAAATCCACGGGTTTGATCATGTAGCCGTTCAGGGTGTAGCCATCATGCTCCATTGTGAAGAACTCCTTCTTGGGGACATCAACGGCAGTATAGCGGCGGGCATATTCTTCATTCAACTGCAAGTCGCGCACGCGCTTGCCCTTGCGGTCATAGATGCGGTATTGGTCGGGCGTCGAGGCGTCGCTGTAGCGACCGACGTAGTAGGAGAAATCGCCGTTGAAGATAGCCGATGCAGTGCCCTGGCCGTCAACGGTCGAGGGCGCGAGACGGGTCACCTTGCCCTTGGCATCGACGTACTCGACAACTCGGTTCAGCGGACCGCACGAGGCTTGGTAGTAGAAACGCTTGGTCACCTTGTCATAGCCGTAGAATTGCGAGATGATGCGGTCGTTGTCGTTGGTCAACTGGCGCATCAGGTTACCATCCAGGTCATATTGGTAAAGCTGCATGTAGCCCGAACGCTCGCTAGGGATGACGAAGAATTTGTCCTCATATTGCACCTGTTGTGACGTTTCAGCGTCCACCCAAGTGTCTGATGTCTCATGATAGACCTGCTTGGCATCACCCGTCATGGGGTTGACGGCATAGATGCGCAGGTCGTTCTGGTGGCGGTTCAGACGTTGTACCATCAAGCGTTGAGGATCAGGACTGAAGGTGATGTGGCAGACGTAGTCCTCCTCGTCCAGCGGCACATTGAGCTTCTTGAACGTGCCGTCCACTACGTCATAGCAATGGACGCTCACGATGGAATTCTTCTCGCCTGCAACAGGGTACTTGAAGTCGTAGCGGCCAGGGTAGAGCGCATACTCGTCCTTGGGGTTGCAGGTTCCCTGATAGATGACCATCGACGCCATCTTTACCTGGCTCTCGTCCCAGCGCAGGAAGGCCAGCGAGCGGCTGTCGCTTGACCAGTTGAGCGTGTTGAGCATGCCCAGCTCCTCCTGATATACCCAGTCGGGCACACCGTAGATGATGTTGTTCTTTTTACCATCGTGGGTCACCTGCACAGTGGTGCCGTCAACCAGGTTGCGCACGAACACGTTGTTGTCCTTGACGTAGGCGACGCGCTTGCCGTCGGGCGACAGGGTGGCGATTTCTTCACCGCCGCCGTCACTCAGGGATTTCATCGTCTTGTTCTTCAGGTCATAGACGTAATAGTCGGCACTGAAGCTGTAGCGGTAGATTTCCTGAGAGTTGTTCCACAGCAGCACGTAGGCACCGTCGGCGGTCACTTCAAAGTCGTCCCAGCCGGTCACCAATTCATTGCTTGTGTCAAGCAGTACACTCTCGTCACCCTTGGCATAGCTGATGCGGTTGATGGTGTTGCCATCATCGCTCAGTCGGTAAAAATAACGGCCGTCACTCTTGGCAGGCTGCATCGCTCCGATGCCATAGGGAGAATTGCCGCGCAGCACGCATTCCTCAAGCGTCAATGCGCTGGCACCCATGGCAATAGCCATTAAGGCAAAAAACAATAATATCTTTTTCATCTTCTTATAGCTCTGTTATGTGGTCTTGTTAGTGTATTGCAAAGCTCCGCTTTGCATCTTAGAGTCCGAGTTCAAGAATTTGATTTGCACTGTCCTTGGTGTTCACTTTCTCGATGATGTGTTTGACGATGCCCTGCTCATCGATGATGAAAGTGGTGCGTACGGTGCCCATATAGGTGCGACCCGCCATTTTCTTCTCGCGCCATACCCCGAAGGCTTGGTTCAGTGTCGTGTCCACGTCGGCGATCAGCGGGAAGGGCAGACTGTATTTGTCGGCAAACTTCTGATGGCTTGCCGCGCTGTCCTTGCTCACGCCCAGCAGGGCATAACCGGCACGCTTCAGCGCTCCGTAACCCTCGGATAGGCTGCAGGCCTCGGCTGTGCAGCCGGGGGTATTGTCCTTCGGGTAAAAATAAATGATCAGTTTCTTGCCTGCAAAATCGCTGGCTTTTACTTCATTGCCATTCTGGTCTAATCCTAAGAATTCAGGAATCTTATCTCCAATCTTCATAATATGATTCAGTTTTTAAAGTTCATTTAACCCACAAATATAGTACTTTTTCCTATAATGCCTGTCATGATACCGCATTTTTCCACCATGTCCGTTAAATTTTGCGAAATAATTCAGGGAAATACGTTCAATAGTTGTACATATTAGAAAAAAAGAGTAATTTTGCGGGCTAATTGTGCAGAAACGAGTTTTGTTCATGATAAAAAGATTGACGATCATATTGGCGATGGCCTGTGTGCTGGCATCTTGCGGCGAGTACAACAAGGTGATGAAGAGCAGTGACCTTGAGTACAAATATGCCTATGCCAAAAAGGCGTTTGAGAACAAGCGTTATGCTCAGGCCTATACCATCCTTACCGATTTGGTTCCCGTATTCCGTGGTACGCCTCATGCCGAGGAGTCTCTCTATTTGTTGGCATTGAGTTACTATGAGAATAAGGACTACATCAGTTCAGGTTCTTATTTCAAGCAGTATTATCAGCGCTATCCGCGTGGACAATATGTCGAGTTATCGCGTTTTTATGCAGGCTATGGTTTCTATCTCGACTCTCCTGACCCCCAATTGGATCAGACAGAGACGATCCGCGCCATGGAGGAATTGCAGGCTTTTCTTGACTACTTTCCCAAGAGTGATAAGGCCTCAATCGCTCAGAGTGCCGTCTTTGAGCTGCAAGACAAGCTGGTGTTGAAGGAGTTGCAGAACGCAACCCTCTATTACAACCTAGGCAACTATATGGGCAATAACTACGAGAGTGCTGTCATCACGGCACAAAACGCTATCAAGTCCTATCCTTACAGTAAATATAAGGAAGACCTCGAGATGCTCGTCCTTAAAGCCCGTTACCGCGAGGCCGTCGAGAGTGTAGAGGAAAAGAAGATAGAGCGTTTCCGCACGGTAATCGATGAATATTACTCCTTCATCAATGATTATCCCGAGAGCAAGTCGCGCAAGGAAGCCGACAACATCTTCAAGATTGCCAATCGCTATGTCAATGGCAATTGATAGTAGATAGAATAAATAACGACACATTAAAATATTTAGTAGTACAATGGATTACAAGAAGACTAACGCACCACTCACCACCACGGTGCATGACATCATTGAGATGGCAGAACCCACGGGCAACATCTATGAGACCGTTTGCATCATCAGCAAGCGTGCTAACCAGATTGCCGCCGAGATGAAGTCCGACCTTGAGAAGAAGCTTCAGGAGTTTGCCACGCTCAACGATACCCTTGAGGAAATCAGCGAGAACCGTGAGCAGATTGAAATCTCGAAGTATTACGAGAAACTTCCCAAGCCCACCCTTATTGCCACCCAAGAGTACTTGGAAGATAAGCTGGCTTACCGCAACTTGGCTAAGGAGAAAGAAGAATTCTAAAAAGGAAGAGTACTAGAATAAATTAACGGCGCCTCATTTTAGGGGTGCCGTTAATTGTTTATAATGGTGGAATCCTCAGGGAGGTAGTAATATGTGTCTATTCAAGGCGGGCGGCAGCAAGCGTGAACAGTGAAACGGTCGTGCCTGGAATCGATTTCAGCAGTGTAGCGCACACGGTGAGGGTAGATCCCGTGGTGATGACGTCATCGACGAGCAAGATGTGTTTGCCGGCCAATTGGCTGGCGACTTTTTCATTTAGGGCATAGTTGTCCTGAATGTTCTGCCAGCGCTCCATGGCCCCCTTGTGGGTTTGTGTAGAGTGGGGGCGGACAGCCTTCAATGCTTCTATATAGTTGATATCGAGAGCATCGGCTATGCCACGGGCAAGATATTCACTCTGGTTATATCCACGATGTGCAAGTTTGCTGCGGTGCAGTGGTACTGCGGTCACCACCTCAATGCCGTCAAAGAAGTGGCTGCCGTTCATGTCTTTCACTGCACGGGCGGTGAGCCAGCGGCCCATGAGTGGCGTGCTGCGGTACTTGATGTCGTGCAGGATGTTGGAGTAGGGTGCACCTTTCTCGTAGAAGAAGTAGGCCGTGGCGCGCTCAATGGGCACCTTGCCGGCAAAGTGTTGTTCCATGGTGTTGAAATCCACTTCCTCATAGCGGGTACGAGGTAGGGCAGCGAGGCAGCTGCGGCATAGCCACTGCTCATCTCCGTCAAGTGCCTGTCCGCACACGGGGCACACGCGCGGCAATGCGACATCGGCAGCAGCGCCCAACCACTGTTTAATCGTCTTCCACATCGAGTCGGGTCACTTGCTTGACACATTCACCGGCCATAGAACTCTCAAAGCCGCGGGATGCGGCAAACCGCATCATAGCTGCCCATGCGGCACGTGGCTCTCGCCCCTGGACAGTGCGCCACTTTGCACGCAACAGCTCAATGAGCCGCTGGCGGTAGGCTTCATCGTCAATGGATATCATCGCTTCTTCTATGACTTCGCTTGGGATGCCTTTCTGTCTCAGCTGGTGCGCTATCTTGATGCGTCCCCAGCCGTTGAAGGTAAATTTATCTTTGACAAAAGCCTTGGCAAATCGTTCTTCGTTGATAAAACCCTGCTCAGTGAGTTGTCTCAGCACTTGGGAGGCATCAGTGGGGGAAAGCCCCCATTTGAACAGTTTATCCCGCACGTCACCAGGTGCCTGCTCGCAGCGGGCACATAGGGCGGCGGCACGGTTCATGGCCTGCTCAGGGGTAAGGGGTTGCTTGGTGTTATTCATCGGAAGTGGGAGCAGAGGCTTTCTTGTCCTCACCGGCAAGGAAGCGTTTCAACTCGTCAAGTCGTTGCAGGGCTTCTTCGCGTCCTTGCTGATAGACGCGGTTCATTTCGGCTGCATCATGAGTCGTACGGCTTACATTCAACGGTTTCAACGGCCGGAATACAAAGGCGTTGCCAGCGCGTTCCTCTTCACGCACCTTTTGCAACTGCATGTTGTAGTGTGCAGGGCGTTTCTGTAGGGCCTCGATGACCTTGGGCCACTTGCGTAGCAACGGTTTCATCAGCCACATGCCACGTTCTGCTGTTTTGCGGTAGCCATCCTCACGGGTAAGAATGACGATGTTGCGGTTGTAGCCTTTGTTCATCATGAACTCCAATGGAATGGAGTCAGCCAAGCCGCCGTCAAGCAGCAGGCGTCCGCCCACCGCTACGGGCTGTGCCACCACGGGCATGGATGCCGATGCACGTATCCATTCAAAGAAATCGTCGTCCACACGGGTGAGCCGCTGATAGACTCCTGCGCCGCTTTTCACATCAAAGCACACGGCGTAGCATTCCATCGGTGAGTTTTCAAACACGTTGGAGTCAAACACGTCATAATGTGTAGGCACCAGCTTGTAGGCGAAGTCGGCGTTATAGTAGTTGCCGGTCTTCAACAGCGAGATGATGCCGCTGTAACGCTTGTCATTGGCAAAGCGCACGTTATAACGCAATGCTCGACCTGCCTGGCGTGACTTGTAATTGCAGCCGAAGGCAATGCCTGCCGATACGCCCACCATGCCGTCAACATAGATGTGATTCTCCATGAGCACGTCAAGGATGCCGCAGGTGTACATCCCGCGCATACCGCCGCCTTCTAGAACGATGCCCGTTTTCACAGTTTCCATATTCGGTATTTAGTTTGTTTTCTCTTGCAAATATACATCTTTTTCTTGAATATGTTCTACTTTTAGCTACATCAAGATGCCTTGTGTGCTGTTTTAACAAGTTTTTTGACAAATTATTGAACGATTTAGCGGTCAACCGCAAGAAATTTGCTAATTTCGCCCGTCTATTTAACCTTTTAATGAACAAAATGAAGAAATTAGATACACTTCTTGCAAGCAAACTGGTGCAAATCAGTGCCATAAAGTTACAACCCGATAGCCCCTTCACCTGGGCAACAGGATGGCTTTCGCCCATCTATACTGACCTCAGGATGACATTGTCTTATCCCGAAGTGCGTAACCTCATCAAGGTGGAGATGGCTAGGCTCATCATGGAGAACTTTGGCGAGGCCGATGTCATTGCCGGTATTGCCACGGGTGCTATCGCCCACGGTGCACTGGTTGCCGATTCGCTCGCTATGCCCTTCGTCTATGTGCGTTCTACACCTAAGGACCATGGCCTTGAGAACCTTATCGAGGGTGACATCAAGCCGGGGCAGAAGGTCGTCCTCATTGAGGATCAGCTTTCCACGGGTAACAACTGCATGAAGTGTCTCAACACGGTGCGCGATGCCGGCGGCATAGTTCTGGGGGTTGTCGTTATCTTCGACTATCAGTTCTCGATGGCGGCCAAGGCCTTGCGACGTGCAAAACTCCCCATCGTTACCTTGACCAATTTTGAAACGATGCTCGACGTGGCTACCGATAACGAGGTGATTTCAGATGCCGACGCCGAGGCCCTGCGCCAATGGCATAGTGATCCCGAGAATTGGACTCCAACAGGCATCAATGCCGTCGATTAATGAAAACCGTCACTTGGTGTTAAGTATTGCAAGGTATCACCTTGCACAATCAACAAGAAACTAACAAACAGCAACAAATGGAATCTTTCAAGAGCGCTCCCCACGCCATCGCTTGCAGCGCAGCGACCATCTATAGCAAATTGACCAACCCCTCCCTCATCAAGAACCTTATCGATGAGCATGCCGATAAGATTGAGGGTGAGGCCCGTCAGCACCTTGATACCGTAAAGTTCAGCGAGGATGCGATTTCCATCCAATCCCCGATGGGCGAGGTGTCGCTTTCTCTCGACCGTGAGCAGAGCATAGACGGCCAGCGCGTTGTCTATACCGCGTCACAATCTCCCGTCCCCATCAACATGGTCATCAATCTGGAGCCGCAGCCCGATGACACTACTATGAGCACTGCCGAGCTTCAACTCCAGCTTCCCTTCTTCTTGCGCAAGATGGTAGAGGGTCAGTTGCAGGAAGGTGCCAACCGTTTCGGCGACCTCCTTGCCCGCATCCCCTTCGACCGCCTCTAATTGACTGGGGCTACCCCCTCTCTAGCTGGGTTTCCTGTGCCGCGACTCCCGTCGCGGCCCCAGCTGTCTGTCAGCGTTAAGAGAAGCCCCCATCAGGGCAATTCATGTGTTAAATAAAGGCGCAATCGCTTGTCATTGCGCTTTTTTATGTTAACTTTGCAGCTGATAAACGATTTTTAAGAATTAACTACAAATCTTTAGGATATGAAACGATTTCTTTTCACCCTGATTGCCGCCTTATTGTTATCAGGCATGATGGTACAGGCATGGGCCTACGGTCAGCCTAAACGTGAATTCCGCTCGGCTTGGATTGCTACCGTGTGGTGCCTCGACTGGCCTTCCCAAGGTGCTGGTGCCACTAGGCAGAAAGCTGAGATGGACCGTCTGCTTGACTCGCTACAGGTCAACCGCTTCAATGCGGTCAACTTTCAGGTACGCTCGATGTGCGATGCGATGTATCACTCCAGCATCGAGCCCTGGTCCAGCTATTTGACGGGCACACGTGGTGCTGATCCGGGCTTTGACCCCTTGCCGTATGTCGTTGAGGGCTGCCACAAGCGCGGCATGGAGTGCCACGCCTGGGTGAATCCTTACCGTTGGAGCACAGGTTCCAACTGGAATACGCCCTACGACCAGGAACTTAAGGAGGACGGCTGGTTGCTCACTTATGGCGCCACCGTTATCCTTGACCCGGGGCAGCAACGCACCATCGACCGCATCGTAGCCGTCTGCAAGGAAATCATCACCAACTATGACGTGGACGGTATCCTCTATGACGACTACTTCTATCCCAGTGGCATCCCCGCCGATGCCACTGCCCAGGATTATGGCGAGTGGCAGGGATCGGGCACGCCGCTCTCTTTTGCCGACTGGCGGCGCGACAACGTCAACCGCATGGTTAAGGCCGTCTATGACATGATTCAGGAAACGCGTCCCGAGGTGCGCTACGGCATATCGCCGGCAGGTGTTGCCGCTTCGAGTTCGGCGGTGGCTGGCAAGTATGGCGTGGAGCCTTGTCCCGCTGGCAGTGACTGGCAATACAACAGCATCTTCAGCGACCCGTTGGCATGGTATGCGGCACAGAGCATTGATTACATGTCGCCTCAGGTTTATTGGCCCTTTGGCCACAGCACCAATGACTACGGTCTGATTACGGAGTGGTGGGGCAAGATGGCTGCTCACTTTGGTCGTCAGGTCTTTATCTCATCGTCTATTTCAGGCTTGACCAGTTCGTCGGGCCCGGTGCAGTATAAGGAGTATGCCGATGAGGTGGAGTTCAACCGTACTACTTCCCTGGACGATGCCCCTGGTGCCATCTTCTATTCCTGCAAGTATCTGTATGCCCTCAACAGGAACCCGTTAGGGCACTACTTGAAGAATACCGTCTTCACCCGTCCTGCTCTGCCTCCTGCCATGCCCTGGAAGGAAGGGTACAACCCCGGTGAGGTGCAGAACCTGGAACGCGTGAGCGACCAGCTCCACTGGGACGGCTATGACAACGTGCGCTACACAGTCTATGCCTTCCCCATCACGATGAACAAGAACACGTTCACCGGCCAGATTGAATACCTGCTTGGCATGACCTATGAGCCCTCGTTTGAGATACCGGAGCAGTACCGTCAGGGATTCCAGTTTGCTGTTTATGTCCTTGATCGTGTGGGTAACGAGTGGTCACCTGCTTTCCTGAGCGTGGAGCTTGACCAGCTTGACGACCCTGTGCTTATCAGCCCGGATGATGGCGCTACCGTGGATGCTCCCTTCAAGTTCACCTGGAATAAGGTGGAAGGTGCCGACCGTTATCTGGTTGAACTTGCTGCAACGCCTGGTTTTGAAAATGTGCTGGAGCGCGTCACAGTGACCGACACTGTCGCCAGCGTGCTATTGTTTAATAAACTCACACATGGCAAGCCGCAGTATTGGCGTGTCCAGTCGTGCTCCGACAGCTGCTATAGCGGCGTGAGCGAGGTGCGTGCTTTCACCCCAATGTTGCTTACCATTATCGCACCAGCCGACGGCAGTGAGGAACTGGAAGTTCCCGTGACCGCTACATGGTACACCTGTGGCAGCAGCGAGGAGGCAACGCTAGAGGTCGCAACTGATGATATGTTCGCTTCTGTGATTTATACAGGCAAGTCGGCAACGGGCTCATTGGAGATTCCTGAAGACTTGCTGGAGCCGGGCAATACCTATTTCTTGCGCGTCGTGCTACCCATCGATGATGTGACCATGATTAGCAACACCGCACGCTTCTCGGTGGCTCATGCTGCAGCCCGATTTGTCGTGCCCGTTGACGGCGGTGTGCTCTACAAGGGCCAGCACGTGGCGCTCAAGCCTCAGGCGTGGGCTACCTCCTATGTCGTTGAGATTTCCAACAGCGCAACGACCTGGGGACGCGCCCGTTTCATCGAGACGCTGAAGAACGGTCAGTATGAAACCACACTGCCCGCCGAGGAAATCAAGGTCAACAGCAAACTCCTGCAAGACGGCACCACTTATTATGCTCGCTGCAAGACCAGTTACCTTGATTTTGACGGTAACAGCCGCACCACCGCCTATGGCCCCATCATCTCATTCGTCTATCGCGAAACCGCCACTGTGGCAGGCGATGTCAATGCCGACGGTGAGGTGAACATTGCTGACGTGAACGCTGTCATCGACATGATTCTGACGGGTATTGCCCTGCCTGCAGGCGACGTCAATGCCGATGGTGAGGTGAACATCGCCGACGTCAACGCCCTGCTTGACCTCATCCTCATCGGCTGACGTCTAAACCAATAAGAATAAAAAATTAGCAAAATGATTGATGTTTCATTTTGCTAATTTTTTTATCTAAAAACTTGCCTGATTTCTCGACCGTCAGGCTGGTCATACGTTACTTTGCCAGGATCAGGTCGATAAGGGCATTGACGTCGGCAATGTTGACTTCACCGTCGCCGTTGATGTCGCGCGCGCTGACGGTGATATCAAGGGTCTGATGGGTGATGACGTCGATGATGGCATTAACATCAGCAATATTTACTTCGTAGTCACGGTTCACGTCACCTGGCCTCCAATCGAGGTTAACAAACATGCGGTTGCTCCACTGCGAGACGCTGCCATCGGTATAAACGGCTTGGACGCGCAGCCCGTAGAATCCCGGATTCATGTCGGCAAGTTGGTAGGACAGATTGGTGGTGCCTTCTTCGTAAGACATTCTGCTTAAGTCAATGGGCGTATAGTCGTCGCCCGCAAGCACCTCAAGCCTACTCACGAGCACGCGCTTGCCCGAGAGGCTGTTCTCGAGGCGCACTGTGGCTGCGGCACTTGCCGGGCAAGGCATCAACACGACTTGTTCTGTATTCTCGTTGTACACGATGATGGTGGTGTCGCTGTCACCGCAGTAAATTTTGAGGGGCACGGCAATCTCGCTGCTCGTGCTCATAGCCGAAACCTTGACGGTCATTAGATTGTTGTTGCCGCGCATGTCCAAAGTCGGCGTTTCGATCCACCCCTTCTTAGTCGCACTGCCCAGGACGAGGTAACCGTTGCTGCGATACACCTTGTAGCCATTCCATCCTGTCACGTCGGTGATTTCGTCAAGGCGTGAAGACCAGTCGGTGTTGCTGTTACCGCTGTATTCCTTATTAAAGTCTTGTTTGATGCGCGTCTCGTGGAAGGGGACAAGTCCCACCTCTATGCGATAGTTCGTCACATTGAGTGACGGGGTATTGTCTTCCCACTGAAGGTTGATGGACGAGTTGCCGGCATTTTCGGCTACGGTCATGACAGGGTCATAGGTCTCTAGCACGCCATTACCGTCGAGGTAGATGGTCACGTCCTCGGCCCCATTGCTGCTAAGGGTGATGGTTGCGTCTTGGAAATCGGCCACATGGTCAGGCTTGAACGTCACGGCGACTTGTTTGCCCTGAATGAGTTCGTTCTTACTGATCTGGCTCACGTTCAGGCTGTAGGCTCCTGTCGGGTCGTTAAGGGTGAGTGTGACGTCGTCATTGAGCAGCTTGCCCTTCAAGGTGAAGTAGGCGGTCTTGGCCTTGTCCACAAAGGAGGTCATGCTCAATCGGCGGCGATTAGGTCTGATGGTGGGTTTTGTGGCAGGTGGTTCCAACCCGATGATCATCTGCTGATCGTTTTTGTAGGTCGTGCTGCCACCCCTGAAGGCGTTGAGCGAGAAATAACCGTTGCCTGATCCGCCCCAGCCCCAGTTGATATGATATTGGTTATTGACGGCATCATAGCCGTCAACATTGAAGGCATGCCCCGACATGCCGCCGTAGGCGCAGAACTCGATAGGTCTTGACGACTGCAGTTCTGTCTGCAGCAATTCTGCCCACTGCTGGTCGGTGTAGCTGCTCTTGTAAACATATTTGGCATCACTGTCGTAGCCGAACAGTTGTACCGCTTGCATGATGTTCCAGCCATAGGTGCCGCTGCTGCCTGTGCCGTAGTCCATGCTTTCGGCTTGACCCACATAGCGCATCAGCCACGCCATGGCATTGATCTGCTGCGAGTTGGGGTTACCGCGATAGCTGTCCAGCATGTTGTCCCAGTCAAAGGTGATGGGCTGCAACTCGCCGAGATGCATGTGCAGGGTTCTGGTCGTATAGGCCGGAATTGTGGGCGTGGACTCGGTGGGATATTTCCAATAGTAGAAAATCATCGACAGCGATGTGGCGGCACAACCGGTCAGGCAGCGTGCTCCCATGCTGACGGGGCATTGGTTGTAATAAGGGTATTCCTGGTTCCACATGGCGGTGAGCAGCGGCTCGACGTTGGCCGAGGGACGGGGCGCTGCCTTGTACCGGGGCTGTTCCACCTCCAGCTCGGGATGCGCCTGCAGGTACTCCATATCCTGCTTGTAGCAATCAAGCCAGTAGCGCATATTGCTGGGCAGGTCGGTCATGTCAATCGGGCTGTCACCGTAGGCAAGCACTTCCTCGGCACGGTCGTCACCGGCGATGATGACGTAGGTGTTGCGGGTGTTAAAGATATAGTAAACGGCTTGATTGGCGTTGGCTGAGTTGGCTTCGGCATGAACCAGATGGATGCCGCTAGGCGAGGCAGGAGCCGAACGTCGTCCCATGCTGGCCACGCTGTTGAGGAACCGCATGGCTGCCGATTGGGCTGCTGACGCATTGACATCGCTTGCTGTCGCCTGTATAGCGGTAAACAGCATTACAGTGAAAAACAGAATCTTTTTCATGAATGTGTCGATGTATTTGGGTGATACTTGAATAATGTCAGTATTGAATTGTTAATAGGCTAATTAACTGATTTCTATATTGTTGTAATTAAATGATTACACAGATTACTGAAAATCGGTTGCAAATATACTCAATCATTTCGGTTATACATCAATTTCTTAACTTAAAAACTCTAAATTGTGTGCTTTTTAAACCCGTGCTAACAAGGACCCGATAAAGCCTTTGTAGAGACGCAAAATCTTGCGTCTCAAGGGGAGCATCTTGGCAATGCCTAACGGAGACGCAAGATTTTGCGTTTCTACAAGGCGGATGAATAGGATATCTTCATTATAAAAACAAGTGGCCAATGGAACAGAGTTGATCTGCTCCATTGGCCAGCGGTTTTCACTTGGCTTATCGTTGCTGGTTGAAGGGTGAGAAGATGCCGAACAGGTTGGCATCAATTTTGTCGCACACGAGCTGGAACGCCTCGGGGCTGTCGCCGAATTTCACCTCGTCGCCGTTGATAATCACCAGGTTGCCCTTGTAGTCGGCAATCCAGTCTTCATAGCGCTTGTTCAGGCCCTCCAGGTAGTCCAGGCGCATGGTCTGCTCATATTCGCGACCGCGTTTCTGGATCTGCTGCACCAGGTTGGGGATGGTCGAGCGGATGTAGATCATCAGGTCGGGCATCTTCACCAGCGACATCATCAGTTCAAACAGGTCCTTGTAGTTGTTGAAGTCGCGGTCGCTCATGAGACCCTGGCCGTGAAGGTTGGGGGCAAAGATGCACGCGTCCTCATAGATGGTGCGGTCCTGGATGATGTCGATGTCGCTCTGCGAGATTTCAACCACCTCCTTGAAGCGCTTGTTCAGG
>JAEEGF012416661.1_pt1 | contig 14804 bp, 17 predicted proteins | sample 9134171 | NCBI WGS metagenome assembly JAEEGF01 (sample SAMN16246542, study PRJNA631951) | gut metagenome | biome: gut microbiome; feature: rumen; material: AP-attached | host: Bos | place: Iran: Karaj | collected 2018-10 | reverse complement strand
TCGGGGGCGATTTTGCCGCAGCCGGGCAGGGACGCAAGCAGTATCAGCAGTAAAAACAACGCGGCTGTGCGCTTCATAGACAGTCCTTTCTGCAAACAATAAAGCTTCTGCGCATGGGGCAAGCCCACGCGCAGAAGTCACACGGAGAATTTACGCCGCGGAGGAAGACCCCCTGCAGCGCTTAGGAGGCTTTGTCAGTTCGCCTTTTCAAGCGTGCTCCCGTCAAAATGCAGGGTGTAGTCGATAAGATGGGGCTCGCTCATGGCGGTGGTAAGGGCGCTTACCGCGATATCCGCGTCAAGCGTCACGGGTATTTCAAAGGCGGAATTGCCCTCGGTGTTAACGGGGTCATACTGCGTACCGTCAACGGTCATGTACTCGTAATGAGGGCTTGACCAGACGATGCGGGCGGTCACAACGCCGTTTGACACGGTGAGCTGCGCGGGGCTTTCCACGCTTGCGCGGCCGGAGCCGCCCGTAAGGGTAACGGCGCAGGAGTATTCGCCGTCCTCAAGCCTTAACACGGGGTTTGAAACCGTGACCTTGTGATCGTACCATTTGCCCTTGGTGCCGATTATCGCGCAGTCGAACTCGCGGTCAAGATACGGCACGGGAAGGTCATAGGCATATACCTCTTCCTCGGCGCCGTCGTCGTAAACGACCTTTTCGGTTTGGGGAGCGATCAGCGCCGCGCCCGCCTTTTGCGCGTCCTCCGCGCTGCCGGGGAACAGATTGACTATGTTTTTGGAGGGCATCACTATATGCACGGTCATTTTGCCGCCGCTTACGGTGAGAACGCCCTTGCCGTCCATCATCTCGTTCACGTGGAACATACTGCCGTCGGTCACAAAATCAACGGTGTACACGCCGTCGGAAACGGGGGCCTTTTCGGCCTGCTCCTTCCGCTGCCCGCAGGAGACGGCGAGCAGACAGGAAACGGCGATGAGCAGAACGGATATTATCCTTTTAACCGCACTCATTTTGATCATTATTGAGCGTCGGCCATGACAGCCTGAACGTGAGCGACGTACAGCGCCTGAACGTCGGCAAGGCGGCCGAGACCGGCGATCTGGCAGTCGATCTTCTCGAACTTCTTGGAAGCGGTGAACATGGAGAACCAGGACTCGGGATCTTCGGGATCCGCCATGTCGTTGTTGGCGTGATCGCCGGCGACGACCATCAGAGGACGCAGCACGACGTTCTTGTAGCCGGCGGCGGAAACGGTCTCGATAATGGCTTCGCAGGCGGTCTCTTCAGGCTCGCCCTCAACGGTGCCGATGAATACGTTCTTGTAGCCCAGGGCGTTCATCTGCGCCTGCATCTGGGAATAGCTGACCTTCGCATTGTGGGAGGTGCCGTGACCCATGAGCACGAAAGCGGTGCCGGCGGCTTCGGCTTCCTCGATGGAGGCAAAACCGGCGTCCGCAGCGGCGGCGACGACGACGGCCTTGGCAACGGCTTCCTTATCGTTGTTGATAACGGAAGCGTCCGCGCCTACTTCGCCGAGGAGAGGCTCGGCAATGACGATCTTCTCGATCTTGTCGGCGTACTTGTCGGCGGCAGCCTTAAGCTCGTCGTACTCGGCGCCGTGCATAAGGTGGGTGGGCTGGATGACAAGGAGCTTAACGCCGTTCTTGACGGCGCGGTCGAGCGCCTGCTCCATGTTGTCGATCTTCTCGTTATCGCGCGCCTGAACGTGGTTGATGATGATCTGCGCGGTGAAGGCGCGCCGTACGCTCCACTCGGGGAAGGCGGCTGCGATAGCGTCCTCGATGCCCTTTATGTCAAGGGAGCGGCTGTCGTTGAACGAGGTGCCGAAGGAAACGACGAGGAGCTCCTTCTCACCGATCTCGTCGGCGTTCCTGGGATCGTCCTTCTTGGCGTCGCCGGTGTCGCGGCCGAAGTAATCGGGATCCGCTTCCTCGCCCTCGACAAGCTCCTTCTGAGCGTCGGTCAGAGCGTCCCAAGCTTCCTTGGCGGCGGCGCACTGCTCGTCGGTCTTATCGGTGCGTTCCTGAACGTAGATGGCGTCGATAAGGGCGGCAACTTCGTCGGCAAGCTCTTTGTCGGTCTTCTGGGGCTTCTTCGCGCAGGCGGCAAGACCGCAGAGCATCGAAAGAGCAAGAACCAGAGAGATGATCTTAACTAATTTTTTCATGTTTGATCCTCCTATTGTTATCGGGGCCGAAGCCCCGTTTAATAACAGACAAAAGGATATCGAGGGAAACAAAAAGCCGCCGCGGGTCGATACCCGCCGCGACCGTTTTCACGCAGCAAACGTAAGCCTGCCGCCCCGTATCCCGCGGGGAAGCATACCCTCCAATATCCAAGCAGGTCTCCTGACTTATGCATCAACGCCCGCATGAAAGCCTTCTCAGTTTCCCAATGGCCGACTTTCGTCTATCATGCGCGCTCCGCAAATACAGTGGCGGTACCGTTCCGGATTCTGACCGGATTCCCTATTCTCCCGGCAAGACCCGAAGGTCCTGTCGAGCACTCAAATATCTATTTGATTACAGATAGCATACTCCCGATCATGAAAAATGTCAATGATCCGCGCCTATATATTTGTTCCGGCGTCGAAGCGCCCCGGGCGCCGTCTTGACAAAGCCCGCCGCAGAGAATAAAATAATAGAAGTAATACGTTCGTCAAGTGCCCGCCTTTGCCCCGCCGAAAACGGAGGCTTCCGCGGGATAATAGACAACCGGGTGAAAGACCCGGGCGGAACCGCCGCCGTAAGCGCGGAGGAACGGCGCAGGATGAAAATCGGCCATTGGGGGAGCACCCTGAGAAGGCGCGCCGTGACCTGTGAAGCGCGAGCCGGAAGACCTGCTTGACACTGCCTCCCGCCGAAGGTGCGAAGCGCGGGGGAATACGTTTGCATGAATTCGGATGCGGCGGTCCTTTTACTGCCGCTCTTTTTTATTGCCGGGGGAAAATGGAAAAGGAAGAACGAAAAACAAATAAGTCCGGCTTAAGATTCGCCGCCGTGATGCTGCTTCTGTTCGCGATGCTTTTGCTCGCGCTCGTGCTCAATCTCGCGATCGGCTCGGTAAGGCTCAGACCCGCCGAAATACTATCGCTTCTCAAAAACGGACGCGACGCCTCCACGGAGAGCTTGATCCTTTTCGACCTGCGCATACCGAGGATGCTGCTTGCCGCGATACTCGGCGGCGCGCTCGCGGTATCGGGATTTTTGCTCCAGAGCTTTTTCAGGAACCCCATAGCGGGTCCCTTCGTGCTGGGCATTTCCTCGGGCGCGAAAATGATAGTCGGCATTACCATGATCTTTTTGGCGGACAGCATAACGATGAGTCCCGCCGTTATGGTCGCCGCCGCATTCATAGGCTCGCTCCTGATAACCGCAGTGGTGCTTTTGTTCTCTCAAAAGGTAAAGAACATGGAGCTTTTGCTCGTCGTGGGCATCATGGTGGGCTATATCTGCTCCGCCGTTACCGATATGGCGGTGACGTTCGCTTCCGAGCAGGATATCGTCAACTTAAAATACTGGTCGATGGGCACCTTCTCCGGCAAGAGCTGGGAACACGTCTTGACGGCGCTCGTTATCTGCGTTCCCGCCGTTATTGCCTCGTGGCTCCTTTCAAAGCCCATGGGCGCCTACGCCCTCGGCGAGGGTTACGCCAAAAGCATGGGCGTCGCCGTCAGACCCTTCCGTCTGGCGCTCATACTTCTCTCGTCCCTGCTCTCCGCCTGCGTCACCGCGCTCGCGGGACCCATCTCGTTCGTAGGTATTGCCGTTCCCCATATCACGAGGACGCTTTTGAAAAGCTCCAAGCCGGCGCTCGTCATACCCGCCGCGTTCCTTGCGGGGGCGGTGTTCTGCGTTTTATGCGACCTTATAGCGAGGACCGTCTTATCCCCGACGGATCTCAATATCGGCACCGTCACGAGCATATTCGGCGCGCCGGTCGTCATCTGGATGATGATTTCGAGAAGGAGGCGCGAGGCATGACGGAGTTTTTCAAAACGAGCGGGCTTGCCGTCGGCTACAACGGCAAAACGCTGATACGGGATATCGATATCGCCCTTTCGCGCGGCGGCATACTCACGCTCATCGGGCCGAACGGCTCCGGCAAATCCACCATATTGAAGACCGTCGCCCGTCAGCTTGCGTCGATACGCGGCGTCATCGCCGTGGACGGGAGCGAGATACGCTCCATGTCTTTTAAGGAGCTTGCGAAAAAGCAGGCGGTCGTGCTGACCGACCGCATCCGTCCGGAGCTTTATACCGTGCGCGAGATAGTCTCCCTCGGGCGCTATCCCTACACCAACGCCGTCGGCAAATTGACTTTAGAGGACAGGCGGATAGTCGACGACGCGCTCGAACTCGTCAGCGTAAAGGACCTCTCCGAGCGCGATTTCATGACGCTTTCCGACGGGCAGAAGCAGCGCGTCGTATTGGCGCGCGCGCTCGCGCAGCAGCCGGAGCTTCTCATATTGGACGAGCCGACCGCGTTCCTCGATATAAAGTACAAAACGGAGCTTCTTTCCGTACTGCGCCGCCTTTCCCGCGAACGCGGCGTCACCGTTATAATGAGCCTGCACGAGATAGACCTTGCGGCGAAGGCAAGCGACCTGCTCCTCTGCGTGAAGGGCGAGACCGCAGCCGCGTTCGGCACGCCGGACGAGGTGATGAGGTCCGTGCCCGTCGAGGAGCTTTACGATCTCGAAAAGGGCTCTTACGATCCCGTTCTCGGCAGCGTTGAGCTCGAAAAACCCGAGGGCGCGCCCGGGGTATTCGTGATCGCAGGCGCAGGCTTCGGCATACCCGTGTTCAGAAGGCTCCAAAGGGAGCGCGTGCCGTTTGCCGCCGGGATAATATTTGAAAACGATATCGACGCGCGCGCGGCGAAAAGCCTTGCCGCGGAATGCGTCACGGCGCCCGCATTCGAGCCGATCGCGGAGGAGCTCTTCGAAAGGGCGAAAAAACTGATGCTCTCCTGCGAAAAAGCCGTCGACGCCGGCGCGCCCGTTGGCACGCTGAACGAGGCGAACGGACGGCTCATCGCGCTGGCAAAGGAAAGAGGAATGCTTGAATAATGAACCGATTTCACATTTCCACAATAGATGAAAACGCCGCGGGTATCGCCCGCGAATACGGTCTCGGGATAGAGATCGCGGATTTCTGCTGGGCGCAGCGCATGGACGTCGGGCTTGAAGAAAACCTCGCCGCCGCAATGGAAAAAACGCGCGGAACGGAGAGCCTATGGTTTCACGCGCCGTTTGCGGAGATATCGCCCTGCGCGATAGATCCGAAGGTGCGCGCGCTTACAAAGGAAAGGTATAAGGCGTCCGCCGCGCTCGCTTCGCGCCTCGGCATTAAGCGCATGGTCGTCCACGGCGGGTACATCCCGCACGTCTATTTTCCGGAGCATTACGTTTCGGAGAGCGTCCGCTTCTGGAAGGAGTTTTTGAAGGAAGCGCCCGACGATCTCGTTATCGCCCTTGAAAACGTGATGGAGCCGGGTCCCGAAATGCTCGTCGAGATAGCGGAGGGGGTAGGCGATCCCCGCCTGGGGCTGTGCCTCGATATCGGGCACGCGAACTGCGATATCTCCGAAACGCCTCCCCTCGGCTGGATCGCGCCGGAGGCAAAGCATCTCAAGCACGTTCATCTTCATAACAATCACGGTGAAAACGATCTTCACCTTCCCCTTGGCGAAGGCGATATCGATTGTGAAAGAATAATAAACGAAGTCCTGCGTCTATCGCCCGAAGCGACCTTCACGATAGAGAACATGGACTCGATCGATTCCATAAAATGGCTTATCGGGAAAGGCTTTTTGAATGACCGACGCTGAATTGAAAACCATTATAAGCGGCGTAATGCCGGCATATCCGGATGCGATCGCGGAAGCGGTCAGGCGCCAGAGCGAGCTTGCAAAGCCGCCCAGAAGCCTCGGCGGGCTCGAGGATATTTCGATACGCCTCACCGGGATAACGGGCGCTGTGAGGAACGATCCCGAAAAATGCCTCGTCGCGGTATTTGCCGCGGACAACGGAGTGGTTAACGAGGGCGTCGCCGTCACGCCGCAGTCCGTCACGCTCAAGCAGGCGGTCAATATGACGCGGCATAAGACGGGCATGAGCGCGCTTGCCGGATTCTTCGGGAACGAAGTCCGCGTATACGACGTAGGCATAAACGCCCCCGAACGACAGGAACTCATAACGAAAAAGCTCCGCCGCGGCACGAACAGCATACTCCGCGGTCCCGCCATGACACGGGAGGAAGCGCTCTTTGCGGTCTCCGTCGGCGTCGAGGCGGCTGAGAAAGCGAAGCGAGACGGCTTTGACGCAATGGGCGTCGGCGAGATGGGCATCGGCAACACCACTACCTCCGCCGCCGTGCTCGCGGCGCTTACCGGCGCGGACGCGGAGCTCGTCACGGGACGCGGCAGCGGTCTTAACGACGAGGCGCTGGAGCACAAGATAAACGTCGTGCGTGAGGCGATACGCATAAACGCTCCCGACGCGCTCGATCCCATAGACGTAATATCGAAGGTCGGCGGGCTCGATATCGCCGCGATGACCGGCGCGTATCTGGGCTGTGCGAAACACCGCCTCCCCGCCATAGCGGACGGGTTCATATCCGTCGTCGCCGCACTCTGTGCGGTAAGGCTCTGCCCGGCGGCGCGCGATTTTATTTTCCTCTCCCACGCCTCGGAGGAGCCGGGGTATAAGCTCGCGGCGAAGGAGCTCGGCTTAAAGCCCTTCCTGCTCCTCGATATGCGGCTCGGCGAGGGGAGCGGCTGCCCGATCGCCTTCCAGGTGATGCGCGCGGCGTGCGCCGTCATGAACGGCATGGCGACGTTCGACGAAGCCGCGATAGATGACGACTATCTCAAAAACCTCGATGAAGTAAAGGATTTTAATTACAAGGCATGAGGATACTGCTTGTTGGCGGATCGAAGAGCGGGAAATCTTCGCTCGCCCAGGAAATCGCAATAAAGCTCGCAGACGGCGGGCCCAAATACTATTGGGCGACCATGGAGCCGACCGACCGCGAGGACGACGAGCGCATCGAAAGGCATATCGCGGACCGCGCCGGGATGGGCTTTGTCACTATCGAGCGCGGGAAAAAGCTGCTTGCGGGCGAGCTTCCGCCGGATAACGCCGCCGTGCTCTTCGACAGCGTGACGGCGCTCCTTGCGAACGAGATGTTCGGCGCTTGCTTCGATCCCGCCGCTCCCGAAAGGGCGCTTCGTGAACTCCTCGCGCTGAGCGAAAAATGCGCCCATTTCGTCTGCGTCGCGGACGAGGTCTTCCGCGACGGCGCGGTTTACGATGATCTGACCGAGGATTACCGAAGGGGGCTCGCGGCGATACTCCGCGCTCTTGCGGAGGATTTCGATACCGTCGCCGAAGTCTCCTGCGGGATCCCCAAGTTTTACAAAGGAGGTCTGCCCGAATGAAAGCATGGCTTCACGCGTTTTTCATGGCGTGGGGGATGTTCCTCGCCGTGCCGTGCCCGTATAAAAAATGGGACGAGAAAGCGCTCGACAAAATGCTCGTTTTCCTGCCCGTGATGGGGCTTATCGTCGGCGGCGTTTGGGCGCTCGCGGCGTATTTAACGCATCTACTTGTATTTCCCGCGGCGGTCACGGCAGCGCTCCTTGCCGCTGTGCCGTGGCTCCTGACGGGCTTTATACACCTCGACGGCTTTATGGACGTCTGCGACGCGGCGCTTTCGCGGCGCGATCTCGAAACTCGGCAGAAGATACTGAAGGACCCGCACACGGGCTCGTTCGCGGTCATTTCGCTGGGGCTTTTGATGCTCGCGTCGTTTGCCGTGCTTATGTCGTGGGAGTACTCGGCGGAAAAGCTCGTCCCCCTCGCGCTCATACCGGTTTCGACCCGCGCATGCGCAGGCGTCGCGGTGCTTGGTCTAAAGCCCATGGGCACGAGCCAGTATTCGAGAAAGAGGGATAAACGGCTCATAATACCGCTCTGCGTTATGCTTGCGGCGGCGATCGCGCTCCCCGTCGTGTTCATGGGGCTTTCGGGCGTCGCTCCCGCGGCGGCTGCCATAGGCTACTGGCTCTTCTGCCTTTACGGAAAGAAGCAGCTTGGCGGCATGAACGGCGATATCTCGGGCTTCGCGCTCACTCTGGGCGAGTGCGTCGGTATTATCGTACTTGTTTTTGTGAGGTAATTATGGATCTGATAATCGGCGGAGCGTATCAGGGAAAGCTGACCTACGCGGTAAAGAAATACGGCTTTTCGGAGGAGGCGCTTTTCGATCTTTCGGCGGGCTTCCCCGAAGAAGAGCGCGCCTGTTTTTATCATCTTGAGGCGCTGACTAAAAGCGCGGCGGCGGAGGGTCTCTCCCCGGACAAGACAGTTAAAAGCCTTTTGCCGCATATAAAAAACGCCGTTGTTATATCGCGTGAGATAGGCTGCGGGATAGTCCCGACTGACCCGGCCGAAAGGCTCTGGCGCGAAACGCACGGCGCGGTTTTGAAAATGCTCGCGGCGGAGGCTTCCTCCGTAACGAGGGTGTTCCTGGGACTCGGCGAGGTGCTTAAATGATACTTTATTTGATCCGTCACGGCGCGACCGAGGGCACGGAGCGGGGGCTCTATTACGGCGCGACCGATCTGCCCATCACCGCCGAGAGCGAGAGGGAGCTTCGGACGCTTGCCGAAAAAGGCGGTTATCCCGCTGTGAAAAAGCATTACACCAGCGGTATGAAGCGCGCGGAGCAGTCCTTTGCCGCGCTCTACGGCGATACCCCGCACGAGGCGCTTCCCGGCATGAGGGAGATCGATCTCGGTGAATTTGAGATGCGCTCGTACGAGGAGCTGAAGAACGATCCCAAATTCATCGAATGGTGCACGGGCGATAACGAAAAGAACGTCTGTCCCGGAGGCGAAAGCGGCGAGCAGGTGACGCGCCGCGCGCTTGAGGCGCTTAAGCCCATAATCGAGGCGGGCGAGGACGCGGTCGTGATCACCCACGGCGGCGTGATAGGCGGAGTGCTCGCAAAGCTCTTCCCCAACCCCAACGGCAGGTTCGCGTTCACTCCCGGCACCGGCACGGGCTATGCGGTCAGGTTCGAGGGCGCCGAACCGATAGAGTATCACAGGATCCCGGAATACGAAAATGAGTGAACAAAAGGCAAAAATCAACAGGGTGCTGATTGCGGGCACGGGCTCGGGCTGCGGCAAAACTACCGTGACCTGCGCCGTTTTATCCGCGCTCAAGCAGCGGGGGCTTGATGGGGGGAGCGCGAAATGCGGTCCCGATTACATCGACCCCATGTTTCACAGGAGCGTCATCGGCGCGCCGTCCGTTAACCTCGATCCCTTCTTTTTCGATGAAAACACGCTCCGCTTCCTGCTCGCAAAAAACGGAGGGGGAAGGGAGCTCACCGTAATAGAGGGCGTTATGGGCTATTACGACGGGCTCGGTCTCACGACCGTGAGGGCGAGCGCGTACGACCTTGCCCGCATCACGAAAACGCCCGTCGTGCTCACCGTAAACGCCAAGGGCGCGTCACTCTCGATTTTGGCGCAGATAAAGGGCTTTACGGACTTTATGCCCGAGAGCTTCATAAAGGGCGTCATACTCAACAACTGCACCGAAAAGGTGTATTCCGCGCTCGCGCCGGAGATAGAGACCCGACTCGGCATAAAGCCCCTCGGCTTCATGCCGCACATTAAGGAATGCGAGATAGGCAGCCGGCATCTGGGGCTTGTCACCGCGGACGAGATCGCCGATATAAAGGCAAAGATGCGCCTCCTCGCCGAACAGGCGAAGAAGAGCCTCGATCTTGAGGGCGTTATCGCGCTCGCCGCATCCGCGCCGGAGCTTGAGTTTACCCCGATCTCATTTGAAAAGCGCGAGCCCGTGCGGATCGCCGTCGCGCGCGACAGGGCGTTCTGCTTCTATTATGAGGACAGCCTCGATCTCCTTCGCGAGATGGGCGCAAAGCTCGTTCCCTTCAGCCCGATCGCGGACGCGCGGCTTCCCGAAAACGTGCATGGGCTGTACCTCGGCGGCGGCTATCCGGAGCTTTACGCTGAGCGGCTTTCCGCCAACGTCTCCATGCGCGAAAGCATAGGGCGGGCTTTGTCGAACGGGCTTCCCTGCGTCGCGGAGTGCGGCGGGTTCATGTATCTTACCGAGTCCGTCGGCGGATCCCCGGCGGTCGGCTTCATAAAGGGAAGGAGCTTTGACAACGGCAGACTGACCCGCTTCGGTTATGTTCGGCTCACCGCCGAAAAGGATAATATGCTCTGCAAAAAGGGCGGCGCGATCAGAGCGCACGAGTTCCATCATTGGGACGCGGAGGACCCCGGCAGCGGCTTCACCGCGCAAAAGCCCGACGGCAGGAGCTGGCCCTGCGTGCACGCGTCCGAAACGCTCTGGGCGGGCTATCCGCACATACATTTTTACGCGAACCCCGATTTTGCAAAGGGCTTTTACGAAGCAATGCTGAAGGAGAAACACCGTGTTTGAGATTGTAAGACCCATGGAAATAGAAAAACGCAGCTTCGAGATTATCTCGGGCATATTGGAAAGCGAGGGCGTCGCGCTCGATCCCGAAAACGAGCTCGTGATAAAGCGCGTCATCCACACGACCGCCGATTTCGAGTACGTGAAAAACCTCGTGTTCTCGGAGCACGCTGTCAGTATCGGCATCGAGGCCCTGAAAAACGGCTGCGATATCGTTACCGACACGCAGATGGCAAAGTCGGGCATCAGCAAAACGACCCTTGCGAAGCTCGGCGGAGAGGTGCACTGCTTCATGAGCGACGAAGACGTTGCCCAAGAAGCCAGGGCGCGCGGCGTCACACGCGCCTCGGTCTCCATGGAAAAGGCGGCGGGGCTTGAAAAACCGCTGATATTCGCCGTAGGCAACGCGCCGACCGCGCTTATCGCGCTGGACGAGCTTATTAAGGCGGGCAGGCTCGCGCCCAAGCTCATTATCGGCGTGCCCGTCGGCTTCGTGAACGTCGTCGAATCGAAGGAGCTCATTATCGCATCCTCCGTTCCGCACATCGTGGCGCGCGGCAGGAAGGGCGGCTCGAACGTCGCCGCGGCTATCGTCAACGCAATGCTTTACCAGATAACGAGATGAACGAATTTATTATACAGGACGGAAAGAAATTAAGGCTCGGCTACACCACCGGCTCATGTGCGGCGGCGGCTTCGAAGGCGGCGGCGTATATGCTGCTCTCCGGCAGGCGCAAGGAGCATATCACGCTCGAAACGCCGAAGGGCATCACGCTCGAGCTCGATATCGAGGATATCGAAGCGACCGACGCCGCCGTTTCCTGCGCGGTCAGGAAGGACGCGGGCGACGATCCGGATATCACGGACGGCGCGCTCGTCTATTCAAAGGTAAGCCTCTGCCCCGAGCCGGGCGTTCATATCGACGGCGGCGAGGGAGTGGGCAGAGTCACCAAGCCCGGGCTCGATCAGCCGGTCGGTAACGCCGCGATCAACTCCGTCCCGCGCAGCATGATAAGGGAGAACGTCGAGGAGGTCATGAGACTTTTCGACTGCAGGGAAGGGCTTAACGTCGTGATCTCCATACCGGAGGGCGCGCAGCTTGCGAAAAAGACCTTCAATCCCCGCCTCGGCATAGTCGGCGGCATATCGGTGCTCGGCACGACGGGCATTGTCGAGCCGATGAGCGAAAAGGCGCTCGTCGACACCATCCGCACGGAGCTTTCCCAAAGACGGGCGCTGGGGTGCGAAAACGCCCTGCTCACCCCCGGCAATTACGGCGCGGAGTTCATAAGGAGCTCGCTCGGCTTAGATCCCGAGACCGCCGTACAGACCTCGAATTTCATCGGCGATTCATTGGATATCTGCCGGGAGCTCGGCTTCAGGAGGATACTCCTTATCGGGCATATCGGCAAGCTCGTCAAGCTCGCGGGGAACATGATGAACACCCACTCGAAGTACGGCGACTGCCGCATGGAGATAATCGCCGCCCATGCGGGCGCGGCGGGGGCGGATAAGAAGCTTATTGCCGATATACTCGGCTGCGTCGCCTGCGACGAGGCGATACGCCTCATGCGGGAAAGGGATCCCGCGCTCGAAAGGCGCGCGCTCGAGGGCGTGACGAAAAGGGCTGAGGCGAACCTTTCCCACCGCGCCGGTGAGGAAATGAGCGTCGAAATGATAATGTTCTCAAAGGAATACGGGATACTCGGGGAGACCGAAAACGCCCGCGGGTATCTGACTTTTTTCAAGGAGGAATGACCATGGTGCATTTTGTCGGAGCAGGCTCGGGAGCCGCTGATCTTATTACCGTGCGCGGCGCGAGGCTTTTAGCCGAGGCGGACACGGTGATATGGGCGGGTTCGCTCGTCAATCCGGAGCTGCTTTCATACTGCAAAAAGGACTGCGAGATATTCGACAGCGCCCGTCTGACGCTCGAAGAAGTCATAGACATAATGAAAAACGCCGAGGCGGCAGGCAAGACCACCGTGCGCCTGCACACGGGCGATTCTTCGATCTACGGCGCGGTCAGGGAGCAGTTCGACGAGCTTCAGAAGCTCGGGATAGAATATGACGTCACGCCGGGCGTCAGCTCGTTCTGCGGCGCGGCGGCGTCGCTTAAGACGGAATACACCCTCCCCGGCGTCAGCCAGACGGTAATAATCACGCGCGCCGCGGGCAAAACGCCCGTACCGGAGAAGGAGAGCATCGTATCCCTCGCCGCGCACGGAGCGACGATGGTGCTGTTCCTCTCGACCTCGCTGACAGAAAAGCTCCAGAAGGAATTGATCGAGGGCGGCTACTGCGAGGATACCCCCGCCGCGGTCGTCTACAAGGCGACCTGGCCGGACGAGCGGATATTTCACTGCACCGTCGGCACGCTCCACAGGACCGTGACCGAGAACGGTTTGAAGAAGACCAGCCTCATCATAGTAGGCGGCTGTATGGGGGAGGAGTACCTGCGCTCATATCTCTATCACCCCGAATTCACAACGGGGTTCAGGAACGCAAAATGATAACGCTTTTCGCATACAGCAGAAAAGGGATCGAGACCGCCCGCAGGATAGGCGGCGCACTCGGAGGAGAGCTTCGCTTCTACACCGCCGAAAGGCTTGCGGGCGAAGGCTTTCGGCCGATACCCAAGCCCTCGGCGCCCTTGTATGAGCAGGCGTTCGGCTCATCCGAAGCGCTCGTTTTTGTCTCCTCCTGCGGCATCGCCGTAAGGAGCGTCGCGCCGTACGTTAAGAGCAAAACGACCGACCCCGCCGTGATAGTCTCGGACGAGACGGGCAGGTTCGTGATATCCCTGCTTTCGGGGCATCTGGGCGGCGCTAACGCGCTTGCGGAGCGTATTGCGGCGGCGATCGGCGCCGTGCCCGTCATAACCACGGCGACCGATTCCAACGGGCGTTTTTCCGTTGATTCATGGGCAAAAACGCATGGCTTCGCGATAAGCGACATGGGCATGGCGAAGGAGGTCTCCGCGGCGGTGCTGGAGGGGGACGTCCCCATAAAGAGCGATTTTTACGTAAGGGGAGAGCTCCCCGCGGGGCTCAGGACCGGCGAAGGCGGGACGGGGATCTGTTTCACATACCGCACGGATGAGCCGTTCGAACGCACGCTTCGCCTCATCCCGAAATGCGTAACGCTCGGCATAGGCTGCCGCAGGGGAACGCCGAAGGAAGCGATCGCAAACGCCGTCGGCTCGGCGCTTGCGGAAAACGGTATCGACCCCAAAGCGATGAAGTCCGCCGCCTCCATCGACCTCAAAAAGGACGAGGCGGGGCTTAAGGAATACTGCCGCGAAAACGGGCTTCCGATAAGCTTTTATACCGCCGAAGAGCTCGACGCCGTCAAAGGCGATTTCACGCCTTCCGAATTCGTGAAAAGCGTGACGGGCGTCGATAACGTGTGCGAAAGGGCCGCGATGATATGCGCGGACGAACTGATAATAAGAAAGACCGCGGCAAACGGAGTTACCGTCGCCGCGGCATTGGAAAAAACGGAGGTGCGATTTGAGTAAGCTTTACGTTGTGGGCATCGGCCCCGGCAATTACGAAAACATGACCGTCCGCGCGGACGAGGCGCTTAAAAGCGCGGACGCGATAATCGGCTATCACGTGTACGTCGATCTCGTCCGCGGGCGATATCCCGATAAGGAATACCTCGTCACGCCCATGACGCGGGAGGCGGAGCGCTGTCAAATGGCTTTGGACGAGGCGAAAAAGGGTAAAACCGTCGCCCTCGTCTGCTCCGGCGACAGCGGCATCTACGGCATGGCGGGGCTTTGCTTCGAGCTTCGCGGCGAGGAAACCGAGCCCGATATAGAGGTCGTGCCCGGTCTTACCGCCGCCTGCTCCGGCGCGGCGCTCCTCGGCGCGCCCCTCACGCATGATTTCGCCGTCATTTCGCTTTCCGACAGGCTCACCGAATGGGCGCTCATTGAAAAGCGGCTCACCTCGGCAGCGGAGGCGGATCTTTCGATCGCGCTATACAATCCCGCGAGCCACGGCCGCCCCGAACATTTGAAAAAAGCCTGTGAAATACTGATGAAAATACTGCCCGGGGACCGCGTGTGCGGCGTCGCCCGCAATATCGGGCGCGAGGGCGAGGAGCGCTTTTTCATGAGCCTGTCAGAGCTCGCCTCGTTCCCCGCCGATATGTTCTCGACGGTGTTCATAGGCAATTCTTCAACCAAAATGATAAACTCAAATATGGTAACGCCAAGGGGGTATCGCAATGTATAAGCTCTGCGTTTTTGCCGGCACGACCGAGGGTCGTCGGCTCGTCGAATTCTTGAGGGAACAGGACGCCCTGATCACCGCCT
>JAEEGF012019486.1_pt1 | contig 14805 bp, 9 predicted proteins | sample 9134171 | NCBI WGS metagenome assembly JAEEGF01 (sample SAMN16246542, study PRJNA631951) | gut metagenome | biome: gut microbiome; feature: rumen; material: AP-attached | host: Bos | place: Iran: Karaj | collected 2018-10 | reverse complement strand
TGGCGCATCACGTAACGGATACTTATGGCGATGAAGACGGCCATCAGATTGACAAGAAACGAAATGATTAAAAACGAGGAATAGCCTGCTATGAAGTTTTCAGGCAGCGTATTGAAATCTTTGAGCACTACGTGACTATTGCTACCGATGATGAGAAATATGTTAGCCAACACAAATTGCCAGCGTCGGTGGCGAAACCAGAGCAGGGGAACACATAAATAAAAATTGACGAGATAAATAACCACCGCAGGAGCCAGCCAATAAGCTGAAACCACAAGGGAGTCCCATACCACATGAATGTCGTGAGTCGTCACATAACTGATGAGCCCTGGCGACACTATCACCAGCGACAACAGGAGCACCTGCGCCACAAACAACCACACATCTTTTATCTGTATTTTCTTCATCGTCGGCAAAGTTACGAAAAAGTGAGTAAAACACCAAATTATAAAAGAAAAAAGAGACTATGTCATAATAGAATGCCTGTTTTGACATAGCCTCATTCGAGCCCCATGAGAGGGGGATGGTTTACGCAGGGGTCAAGCCTGAAAAGTTCCCTTATTTGCTGGCCATCTGCTGATCCTGAATGCGTTCGGCGGTGTTCTTGGCTGTCAGGTCGAGCATCGCAACATACTTGTTGTACTGCTTCTCGCTGAGAATATTCTTCATCGTCAGCTTGTGGCGGGCCTGAATCTTTTCCCAGGCCTCACTGCCTCTTGCTGCATCATGATTCTGGTAGAGGGCCTCCATCGAACTCTCAAACTGGGCCATTGCAGTCTTAACAGGTTCAATCTGATTAACCTTCAGTTCCAAGTAGCTTGCCAGACGGTCGAAAGTCAGCTTGCTGTTGTTGTCATTACTCTGAGCGTTAGCACTCATTGTCATCATCACCATTGCCACGAGGGCGAAAAACATTTTCTTCATACCTTTTACTATTTAAATTGTTAATACTAAGTTCCTGTCTTTTGAGCTTCGCTCGAAACCGCTTTCGCTCGAAATAGCTCGAATTGCTGAGGCGCAGCCTGTTCTCGCTGATTTCATCGGCAAAGGTATGAAGAAATCTGTCTGCCTCAAAATCACCTTCGACGTTTACCCCTACGTCTTTCGACGTTTAATGGCAGACATCTTAAGAACCTTAATCATTAATAACTAAAAAACAGAAAAAGGGCAGTGATGTGTACTGAAAAGTTAAATTTCACTTGGTACACAAGTTTGTGGACCACAAACTTGTGTACTTCAAAAATTATATGTACATTTGCACGCAGAAGCGTGCGAGAACGGGCGACACCTCAGCAATTCGAGCGAGCCTTGCTTGACAGAGAACTGATAGAAACAAGTCAGGACGGTGTCTATCTAGAAGACCCTGTATTCAGGATGTGGTTCAATAAGAAATGAAGAAGATGAGGAAACGTCTGCAGATACTGCATTACTCCGTGAAGGAATACCCCAATAACGCATATAGGACTCGCATCCCTGCGAGTCCCATATAGCATTAATCATTAATAACTAAAAACCAAAACCAATATGAAAAAGAAAACTTATCTCTAACTAACTCATGTATGAATCTTAAATCTGATGCAAAGTTAAGATGAAAAACGGCTCGAAGCAAGAAATATCGCAATAATTTCTCCAACTAATAGCGACAACTCTCCCGTCAGGCGACAAAACGCCCTAACCGCCTCAAAATGTGTCGCCAGATAAGAAAGTTCCATAATTATTTGGCTGTTCCAATTATTATCCTTACCTTTGCATCCGTTAACGTTATTTATTCACTTAAATTATTAAGCTATGAGAAAGAAAAAAGCCTCGCACACAGCAGGACTATCCCTCTTGTGAGATATTAAGGTGCGGAGGCTTTGTACTCCGAACAACAAGCGTGGTTTTGCCAAACAGATTACGGTTACAAGTGTAACCTTGTGACTATTCCTGGAGAATGGTTTGAAATTATTTTACAAGCAGAAGAAACAAGGAGAAAGCCCGGACTTTAGATAGTCCAAACTGGGAGTTTGCAGTAATTAAACTCCCAGTTTGCTTACTGTAAAGTCCCGTTTTCCTTAGTCCAAAACCAGAGCTTTGCAACTGCTTGTATATCAAGTAGATACAGAAGCATCTACTATAAATGCATTGTTATGAATTTTATTAACAAAACTATACTGTTTCAGGCCAGGAGGTCACATGGTCACACATGTGACCGTGACCATTTTAAGCGTGACGCAGAGGAGAAACAACTTATTATTTCGTCATCCCTCACATTTTTAAGCAAAAATCCTTTATTTAAAGGTGTTTCGAAAGATTCATCCCTCACCTCATCCCTCACATATCTCTCACTTATCTCTCATATGATCCCTCACCTCCTTTCATACGGAAATAGCAATCAGATAAGATAATTCAACTTCATGATGCATGAGTGTCGTGGGAGAGATGACGGGAGAGATATGTGAGGGATTTTCAGAACCCCTCACATGCCGAATCTCCCTTGTACAAAGGCTTTTCCGAAGAAAATGTGAGGGATGAGACCGTTTTTCTGAAAAAAAGCATTACCTTTGCAGCCGGGAATAGAGAGTAGTTATAATAAACAAATTATGATAGGAACAATTGTCAATGCGACCACCATCATCGTTGGCAGCATCATCGGCAGCCTGCTGCATCGTGGTGTGAAGGAAAAATATAAAGAGGTACTCTATACAGGATTAGGACTGGCATCACTGGCCATCGGTCTGAATGCCACCATCAGCCACTTCCCCCAGTCGCAGTATCCCGTGTTATTTATCATCTCGCTGGCTATCGGAGGCGTCATCGGCACGGCGCTCGACATCGACGGTCGATTCAAGCGGCTCGTTGACAAATTGCAGCGCGGAAAGAAGAAAGACGGTAACCGACTCGCCGAAGGCCTGTCAACGGCCATTCTGCTCTATTGCATCGGTCCGCTGTCGATGCTCGGCCCTGTCATCTCTGCCTTGAAGGGCGACCACACCTTCCTCTTCACCAATGCAACGCTCGACTTCGTGTCGTCGATGGTGTTCGCCTCTACATATGGCATCGGTATGGTCTTGGCAGCTCCTGTGCTGTTCTGCTGGCAGGGCATGTTCTGGCTCGTTGCCCATATCAGCAGCACCGCCATCAGTGATGCCCTTATGGCAGAGTTGCTGATTGTCGGCGGACTGCTCATTACGGGCAGCGGACTCTCGCTGTTAAACCTGAAAGACTGCAAGACGCTCAATCTCCTGCCCGCCCTTCTGGTGCCCGTTGTTTGGTTTCTGATACGTTCCTTCATATGAATAAGTAACCTTAGAGTTTCATTGTGTATTTGTCTTTGATGTCGGGGGCAATTCCCAATAAACTATAAATTACGAGCCAAAACAACCCTGCTTTCGCATATATTTCGTAAATTTGCCGAAGAGAATCAATCTGTTATGTGATATGTATCCAAACAAAAACAATGATATATGAAGAAACTATTTTTATCCATCAGCATTCTGGCAGCAGTCGTAGGCTGTAATCCGAAACAAGAGACTAAGCAAATGGCATTCGAGATGCCAGCAGTAGAAGACATCGCCATGTATCAGGTGAATCCCCGAGTGTTCGCTCCTGAGAACTCCCTCAACGCCGTAGCGGCTCGTATCGACTCTATCCGTGACTTGGGCGTGAACGTGATGTGGGTGATGCCCATTTATCCTATAGGCATTGAGAAAGGCAAGAATTCGCCTTATTGCATCAGCGACTACAAGGCCATCGCCCCAGAGTTTGGCACTATCGACGATTTCAAGCATCTGGCGCAGGTGTGCCATGAGCACGGTATGGGCATTATTCTCGACTGGGTGGCCAACCACACGGCGTGGGATCATCCCTGGGTGAAGGAACATCCGGACTGGTATACCCGCGACGAGAAGGCCGACACCATCATCTGCCCGCAGCCATGGAATTGGGAAGATGTAGCCGACTTGAACTATGATAATAAGGACATGCGCGAGGCGATGATCGATGCCATGAAGTTCTGGATTGTTGAAGTGGGTATCGATGGCTTTCGCTGTGACGTAGCCGACGGTGTACCTGCCGACTTCTGGAAGGATGCCATCGAACAACTCCGTGCTGCCGCTGGCGAGCGCAAGATTGTGATGCTGGCTGAGGGAAAGAACGAGGATAACTTCACTGTTGGTGGCTTCGACATGAACTACGGATGGGATTATAAAGATGAGATTGTCAAGGTGTGGAAGGGTGCTCCTGCCTCCGACCTCATCAAAGCCGATAGTGCAGAGTATGCAAATCTGCCCGCTGGCAAAGTCAAGCTTCGCTTTACAACCAATCACGACCACTCTACTGAGGCCACGCCCTGCGTAGAGTTCACCAACGAGCGAGGTGCAATGGCGGCCTACGTGGCTAGCATCTTCCCTCATGGAGGAGCTCTTATCTACAGTTCGCAGGAAGTCAGCTATCCTGAACCTATCAATTTCTTTAAGTATGTACCCGTAGACTGGACGGCCAACTCGGCCATCTATCAGGAGTACAAGGAACTGATAGAACTATATAACGAGCATCCCGCACTGCGCAAGGGCAAGATGAGAGCATGGCCAGATGATGATGTATTGATCTTTGAAAAGGAGGACGCAGAGGAAAGCTTCCTGATTATGGTTAATGTGCGCAACGAGCCAAAGGCAGTTCAGATTCCAGAAAACTGGGTAGGCCAAGAGACAGAGGATGAGGTCACAGACAAAGACTTCAAACTCGAAAGCACACTCACGCTGGAGCCATTCCAATACCTGATTCTGGAATAGGGGCTACACAGTATTCTGAGGTTTGCCGCTGGCGAATGCCCGTACGTTGGCAATAGCGATCTGGAGCAAACGGGTGCGAGCCTCAGTGGATGCCCAGGCGATGTGCGGCGTGATAAAAGCATTAGGCTGCGAGAGTAAGGGATTGTTGCTGCTGGGCGGTTCTGTGGTGAGCACATCGGCACAGAATGCGCCCAACAGTCCTTCTTGCAGGGCGTTGGCTACTGCCTGATCGTCGATCAGAGGTCCTCGGCCTGTGTTGATGAGAATGGCGGTGGGTTTCATCAGCCGCAGCGTATCGGCATTGATGAGGTGGCGGGTGTTGGCGGTCAGCGGGCAGTGAAGCGACAGCACGTCAGCCGAAGACAGCAGCGTCTGGAGGTCTGCCTTCTCTATGCCTGCAGGCAATTGTTCCTGGCTCTTGCTGGTCACGGCCTTCACCTTCATGCCAAAAGCGAGGGCAATCTCTGCCACGCGGCGGCCGATGTTGCCAAGTCCAACGATACCGATGGTCTTGCCTGCCAGTTCCATGAGGGGGAAGTCCCAATAGCAGAAGTCGGGACTGGCGGACCATCGGCCACTGCGATTCTGTATGGCATAGTGCTCTGTACGATTCGTCACCGTCAGCAAATGGGCAAACACCATCTGTGCGACACTTTCCGTACTATAGGCTGGTACGTTGGTCACGACGATGCCGCGTTCGTGGGCTGCCTCGATGTCGACCACGTTATAGCCCGTTGCCAGCACACCTATATACTTAAGGCGAGGCAGTTGGGCGATCTTTTCACGGTCGATCACGACCTTGTTGGTCAACACGATGTCTGCTTCAGCAGCTCTCTGTACAGTCTCACTCGGGCTTGTGCGGTCGTACACCGTCAACTCGCCCATCTGCTCCAGCTCCTCCCACGAGAGGTCGCCGGGATCAGCTGAATAGCCGTCAAGGATCACAATCTTCATCATGAGTGCAAAGATACGAAAAGTTTTGGAAGGGCAGAACGGCTGTTAAGATATATTATAGCAATTCCTTGATTTATGTCAACGAAGTGGGGTAAAAGGGGATAAAATAGAGAAAAATGACCGTTTTAGAGGGAAAGCACGTTTTGTCCACCTAATAAAACGTTTTGTCCACCTTTGGTCTGTTATAATACCTTAACTTTGCGAAAAATTTCACTAATATAATTCAATTTTTATAAACTTAAAGCAACAAACAATGAGGAAAGAAGTATTATTCTCTGTGATGCTATTTCTCGGTATTCTGGGAGGACTGACGTTCTGCCCAGCCACCGCAAAGGCATCTGTGCAGCAGGACCAGACCATCAAGGTCAGCGGTCAGGTTGTTGATCAATCAGGAGAGGCGCTCATTGGTGCCACCGTCAAGGTGAAGGGTGCCCAGACGGGCGCTATTACCGACTACGACGGTAACTTCCAACTGGATGCTCCTGCTAATGCTACGCTCGTAGTGAGCTACGTGGGTTACAAGGATCGTGAGATTGCCGTACGCGGACGTGCGAACCTTAATCAGATTGAACTTGAGTCGGACGCCCTCATGCTCGACCAGGTGGTCGTAGTGGGTTATGGTGTGCAGAAGAAAGCCGACCTGACGGGTTCGGTGAGCATCGTAAATGCCGATGAGCTGAAGCGCGTGTCGCACTCCAACATTTCTTCAATGCTCGAAGGTAAGGTGGCTGGTGTGCAGATCACCTCTGACGGTCAGCCTGGTGCCGACCCGTCAGTACGTATCCGTGGTATCGGTAGCTTCGGCAGCACGGCACCTCTGTATGTGATCGACGGTGTGCCCATGGGTACGACCATCCGCGACTTCTCGCCAAACGATATCGAGACCATTCAGGTGCTGAAGGATGCTTCCGCTGGTGCCATCTACGGTTCTCGTGCTGCTAACGGTGTGGTGATCATCACCACGAAGGGTGGTAAGAAGGACCAGCCGCTGAAGGTGGACTACAAGGGCTACTTCGGTGTAGACCAGATCAGGAAGGATGTCTACGACGTGATGGATGCCACTCAGTACAGCCGCTACCTCGGCATTGCCGCTGAGAATGCCGGTATCCCCGTACCTGGTGGCTACAGCCTCGGCAGTGACGGCTACTACCACTTCCGCGACAACACCAACACGAACTGGCTCGACGAGGCCTTCAAGACAGGTATCCGCCAGAACCACAGCGTGAATCTGAGCGGTGGCGGTGCCAACAACACCTATAACATCAGTCTGGACTACTATAACCAGAAAGGTACGCTCGAGGGCGCAGGTCCTAACTTTGAGCGTTACACAGCCCGAGTGAACAACACGATGGACATTAAGTTCATCAAATTCCGTACCAGTCTCGTCTATTCTCACTCAGACCAGGACAATCTGGCTGTGTCGAATGCCAACGAATACGTGCAGGGACTTTATGGTAACTTAGGTAACATCCTCGGCGGCGTGCTGAACATGCAGCCCACCATCAAGGCTTACGACGATTCGACATGGGTACTCGACGACATGGTGGGTTCGGCCAGCGGCTATAAGTACGACGCCTATGGCTACGGTGTGTACTACGACACTGTACACGGTGACATCTCGGCCATGAACCCGCTGCTGGTGAACAATATGCTGACCCGTAACACGGTCGTGGACCGTTTCGTGGGTACGGCCTCTGCCGACGTCGACCTGCTCGGCATGCTGGGCATCAAGAGCAAGAACCACCAGCTGACCTATAAGATCAACCTCTCTTACAGCACGACCTCGGCCAACGACAAGACCTGGATCCCCGCATGGATTCAGAGCAACCGTGTGTATCTGGCTAAAGAGAACGAGCGTCTGACCAAGGCTCATCGCAAATATACCGATGCCCTGATAGAGAATACGCTGACTTGGGACGGTACAATCGGACTGCATCACGCTAACGTGGTGGTGGGTCAGACCTTTGAACAGGAGAACACCAACACTCTGGGCGCTACGGGCGTGAACCTCTCAGAGCCCTATTTCCTGCAGCTGCAGAACGCCAGCTCCTGGAGTGCCGACAGCTATGAGTACAAGCACACGCTGGCTTCATACCTCGCTCGTGTGAACTATGATTACGACGGCAAGTACCTGATCTCGGGTATCGTTCGTCGTGACGGCAGCTCCCGTCTGTCGAAGGACATCCGCTGGGACACCTTCACTTCTATCTCCGTAGGCTGGCGCTTCGACAAGGAGAAGTTCTTCCCCATCGACCGCGACATCGTCAATATGTTCAAAGTTCGTGCCAGCTATGGTGAACTCGGCTATGAGGCCGCTGTGGGCGACTACGCCATCCAGGCCACCATGGCCCGCAACAATATGACCTACTCGTTCGGCAACCAGCCCATCACAGGTTCGGCTGTTTCGAATTTCGTGAACGAGAATCTCTCATGGGAGAAGAGAAAGACCATGAACGTCGGTATCGACCTGGCTTTCTTCAACAACCGCATCGAATTCACCGCTGAGTGGTACAAGAACAAGTCTCAGGACCTGCTCTACGGTGTGCCCGTTCCTGCCAGCGCTGGTGTGGCCAACACATCAGTGACCATGAACGCCGCATCGATGGAGAACAGTGGTCTGGAGTTCTCACTGACCTACCGCAACCGCGACCACGCCCTGAAACACGAGATCAGCGCCAACCTGAGCACACTGAGCAACAAGGTGACCTCGCTGGGCTTCGGTACTGACTCATACATCTCAGGCGCCTATATCACTCAGGTGGGCGAGGAAGTCGGTAAGTTCTACGGCTGGGACTATCAAGGCATCATCCGCACACAGGCCCAGCTGGACGAGCTGAATGCACTCGCACAATCCAAGGGACTCTCAGAGTATCAGCCTGGCGCACAGGTTGGTGACTGCTACTACCGTGATGTCAACGGCGACGGCCAGATCAATGCCGATGACCAGACAGTGCTCGGCAGCGGCCTGCCTTCAGTGAACTTCGGTCTGAGCGCACACTTGGAGTATAGCATCTTCGACCTGAGCATCTCTACATTCGGTGCTTTGGGCTACCATGTGAGCGACTATCTGTACAACGCCCTGAACTCCAGCTACGGCTACGGTAACAAGGATGTGGCTGTTCTCGACGCCAACCAGTGGGACGGCGGTACCTACGTCAGCAGCATCCCTCGCACATACCTTTCTAATAGTGCTACCTTGGCTTGGAACGACCTGTTCTGCGACCGTCAGATCCAGAATGCTGCTTATTGGAAGATTGCCAACGTTGAGCTTGGCTGCAACCTGCCTAATAAGTGGTTCTCCAACTATGTCACTGGTGTCCGCATCTATGTATCGGCACAGAACCTCTTCACCTTCACTGGCTATAAAGGCTACAACGTTGACTATGCCGGCGGTACGTTTACTCCTGGCTACAACTACTGCTCGTACCCCACGGCCCGAAGCTTCATGGCTGGCTTGAACTTCACCTTCTAAATAGTGAATAGTGAAAAGTGAATAACGAATAATGTAAAAATGAAATACGATATGAAACTATATAAAATTTCTTTAGCGCTGGTGTTAGGTCTTGGCACGCTCACTTCGTGCGAAGACAAGCTGGAGGTGACAAACCCCAACCAGCAGACGGCAGCTACATTCGGTTTCTCTGCCGAAGACCTGGAGGAGAATGTGATAGCAGCCTACAACCACATTCGTATGGAGGGAACTTACGCCCGCGTTGGTTACACCATCGATGTGTGCCGTGGCGATGAGGTATGGAACTCTTCACAGGTATGGTATATGCCCTTCGATGACCTGAATGCTCCTTTTACGGACGAGATCGGACAGTGGTCATGGCGTGATTGGTACTACACCATCAACGTGACAAACTTCACGCTCTCCCGCTGTGGTGAGGACATCAGTGCCCTGAACGACCAGATGAAGCATATCAAAGGTCAGATGCTGTTCCTCCGCGGACTGGCTTACTACATGCTCGCAGGCTACTATCAGAACCCGATTCTGATTACGGACTATGCAACCTATTCTACGCTCGACGGTCTCTATGGCACCAACAGCACTTACGACGAGGTATGGGATCAGGTAGAGAAGGACTTCTCTGAGGCCATGACGCTGCTGCCCAGCCGCAATGCCGGCGGTGAGTGGGCCAAGGGTCGTGCCACCAGCGGTGCTGCAGCAGGCTATTATGCCCGTGCACTGATGATGCGCCATAAGTACAGCGAGGCACTCACCGTTCTGAAGAATATCATCAACGGTCAGTATGGCTCTTATAAGCTGATGGCCAACTACGGTGACAACTTCCGTGAGGGACCTGCTTACGAGAACAATGATGAGAGCCTCTTCGAAGTGCAGTTCCTGGACTACGGTTCTCAGGGTACCGACGACGAGTGGACACCCGTGAACACCAGCCCGAACGCTACGCAGGGCCATGCCATCGAGAGTAACTACGGTCCTGGCGACTGCGGTGGCTGGGCAGACCTCTCTGCTTCTCCCTGGCTCTACAACCTCTTCAAGGCTGAGCGTACTACCAGCGGCTCGCTCGATCCCCGTCTTTACTGGACCATCGGCACTTACGAGCCAGAATGGGATGGCTTTGAGTATGGCAATGTCTGCTATACACTGCCTATCTCAGATGACGCACCTTTCGTGACGAACAACAACTATGGTGGTCTGCCTATCGCCAAGAACACCAACCTGCGCACAGGTCTTTATGACAAGGTTATTACTGGTCTTCACTGCGGTATCAACCTCCGCATGATGCGCTATTCAGACGTGCTGCTGCGCGCTGCAGAGTGCGAGAACGAGGTCAGCGGTCCTACACAGCAGGCCATCGACTGGATCAACCAGGTGCGTAACCGCGCTGGTCTGGCTGACCTTAAACTCTCTGATTTCAACAGTGCCGACAAGTTGTTCGAGCAGATTGCGAACGTGGAGCGTCCGAAGGAGTTTGGCTGTGAGTTCGGCCGTGGCTTCGACCTCATCCGTTGGGGATGGTTCTACGACAGTGGTCGTCTGCAGCAGCTGAAGGAGCACGGAACCTTCCGTCGTACCAACGACCGCAGTCGCCTGAAGGAACCCGTCAGCTATTCTGAAGTTGGTATAGATTCTGAACTGAAAAGTTCGTACGATTCTTGGATTCCTGGTCATGAGTTCTTCCCCATCTACCAAGGTACTCTGAACGACAACCCCAACCTGCAGGGTAACTCCGCCAACAGTAGCACCAGCAATGCTGACAAGCTATATGGAACAGTACACCCCGTAGTGAATCTCTAATTTCGACATAAGAACATGTTTTTTAAGACATAAGAACATAAGAACATAGAAGTTATGAAAACAAATAGTATATATAATAAGATAGTGGTGGGAGTAATCTTCTTATTCCTTCTCTCCTTCTCTCCTTTACTTTTTACAAGCTGTGAAGGCGGCGACCTGTACAGCATCGACTCTCCCGACTGGATCTCCGGCAAAATCGACTCCATTGCTGCAGAAAAGGCCAAGAACCAGGGCGGCGAGGATGAAATAGAAGGTTTGGAGGAAGATGTCTATACCGTCGGCGCCACAGACTACTCTACCGGCTGGTGGGCTGTCTTCTCCAAGTATTATCAGATCCCGGAGGGTGAGAAGTGGATTACCCAGTTCAATCTGAACATCAACCCCAACGCATCGAATACCTATAAGAACTATGCCCTGATCATCACCAATGACGAGGACCGTGGTTCTGGCAACTATAAGGAATACGGTGCTATCCGCTACGACTTCCAGCCAAGCGGAAACTCTGAGTGGGGTGACTATATCGATCGTAGCCTTGCAACGAGTACTCTTGAATTTGCTACTGATACCGACGCCGGCGTAGACCAGCTCGGCGGCAAGGTGACGCTGACCATCGATCGTACAGAAGGTGGTATGATTGTCACGATGACCAATGGTAAGGTGACGAAGACCTATACTCAGAAGACACCGCTGGTGAACCTGAATGCAGATCAGTCGAACACGACCATCCGTGCATTCCTGGTTCCCGAGGGTTCATTCATCAACTTCCTCGGTTCTACCATCGAGCCCATTGGCGGCTTCACCTCGAAGGAGGACAAGCAGCCCCTGTCGATGATACTCAACGGTGTGCCCAAGAAGGTGCTCCAGGGTACTACATTAGAGGAAGCATTTGCCAATGTCACCGCTACCATCCAGTTCGAACAGGAGGTTTCTGCTACAGTGAGTGCAAAGGATCTGACCTTCCAGGCTATTCCCAATATGAACTCGCTGGGTAAGAAGACACTGGTTGCTGCCTATGCCAAGACCTACAAGGGTGAGGCTGCCACGGCACCGGTAATCGGATCTGCAGAGTTCGAGATCGTTGACAAGATGTACACCAGTATCGGTGCTACCGACAACTCTACCGGCTGGTGGGGCGCTCACTCCGAGAACATCAAGGTGAACCCGAACGAGACCTTCATCACCAGCTTCACCAACTACACCTGTGGCCAGAACAACTGGAACAACTTCGTGGTGGTGCTCTGCCGTGAGGACAACACTGAGTTCGCCGTCGTCCGTGCCGATAACTACGGATGGGGTGCCGGTTATGAGAACAATCCGAACCTGTGGCTGAGCGGTGGACAGGCTGACTGGGGTGCATGGCTCGCTGCCATGGACGGTGCCAAGGTCGACGTAGCCGTTACGAACAACGGCGACGGATCTGCTGACGTCTCGGCAATCATGCAGGGTACTGACGGTAACTTCTATACTCAGGAGTATAAGGGCATCGCCATCGATCCGGAGGACTTCTACTTCCGCTTCACGGTAGACAACTGCCACCTGGAGTTCGACAACGTGATTGGTGCTGATGACAACTCTACCGGCTGGTGGGGCGCTCACTCTTCAGACTTCAACGTTCCTGTGGGTAAGACCGTTGTCACACGCATCAAGAACTACAGCAACCTGCAGAACAACTGGAACAACTTCGTGGTCGTTCTGACAAGCGATGGAACTTCTGAATATGCTGTGGTACGTGCCGACAACTACGGTTGGGGTGCCTGCTATGAGAACAATCCGAACCTGGTGCTCAGCGGTGGACAGGCTGACTGGGGTGCATGGCTCAAGGCCATGGACGATGCAACGGTGACGGTGTCTGTCACCAACAATGGCGGGACGGCTGATGTGCGCTGCGTCATGTTGGGCAATGACGGCAACACTTACTACCAGGATTACCTCGGCATTGGTCCTATCTCCGATGACCTCTGGTTCCGCTTCACGGTTGACGGTTGCCACTTGGTATTCGAGTAGGATTGATATTTGTATTCTACATATTTAATTTGTTAGTTAGTAATCTTGAGTAGGGGGCGGACTTAGCGAAGCCCGCCCCCTTTACTTTTCTCCTTAACACTGTAAGATATGAAAGCGAAAACAATAATGTGGTCGCTGGTGGCCCTTTTTGTCTCCACTCAGACAGTCGCCCAGCCCCGCCATTTCAAGCGTGCAGATTTCCAGACCACCACACCAATGGTCCACGACCCGGTGATGGCGCTCGAAGACAGTACCTGGCATATCTTTGCCACAGGTATGGGTATCCAACAGATGACCTCAAAGGACCGCAAGACCTGGACGGTAAAGGCTGACCCGGTCATGACGGTCATCCCCAAATGGGCTCATGACTCTGTGCCCGGCTTCACCCACCATGTGTGGGCTCCGGATGTCATCAGATGGCACAACCGCTGGTGGATGGCCTACAGCTGTTCCACATTCGGGCGCAACGGCTCTGCCATAGGACTGCTCTCCACACGTTCCTTAGCTTCCGGCCTCTGGGACGATGAAGGTTGTATCGTCTGTTCACACGAAGGTCGTGACAACTGGAACGCCATCGACCCAAACTTCGTCATCGACGATCAGGATCAGCCTTGGCTCGTCTGGGGATCCTTCTGGGATGGCATCCAGCTCGTCCGTCTCGACACAACGATGCATGTAGCCAAGGAGTCAGGAGCCAGGAGTCAGGAGTCGGTAAAGCCAAAAACCATTGCCCGCCGATTCAACCTGACGGATCCTGATGGCAAGAAGGCACTCTCCGTGAATCCCAATCCTCCTAAGAATCCGACCTCCGACTATGCTGGTCCCAACGCCATCGAAGCACCGTTCATCTTCAAGCACGACGGATGGTACTACCTGTTCGTATCCTGGGACTACTGCTGTCAGGGAGCGAAGAGCAACTACCGCGTGGCCGTAGGCCGCAGCCGCAGTGTAGAAGGTCCATACCTCGACCCAGAGGGCAAGGACATGCGCGACGGAGGAGGAAAGATCTTCCTTGAGGGTGACAAGAAGGAGTATGAGGCAGTGGGGCACTGCGCCGCCTATAACATAGACGGTCAGGACATCTTCATCTGTCACGGCTACAGCGTAGCCCAAGAGGGAGCATCTGTACTCATCCAGCGACCTATCAGTTGGACGCCCGACGGTTGGCCAACGCTAAATAAAACAAAATAAAGAAATATATGAGACGGCATTTATTGATGATGACCATGCTGGTGGCAGTGCTTGGAGCTGCCGCCCAGCAGCGGTCGTGGACGGCAGACAACGGCAATGGCACGTATACCAACCCGCTGTTTTACGACGAGTTCTCCGACCCGGACATTTTGCGTGTAGGCGATGACTACTATCTGGCAGGAACGACAATGCACACCGTGCCGGGCCTAGTGATTCTCCACTCAAAAGACCTCGTGAACTGGGAGAACGTATCCTACTGCTTCGACCGCTTCGACTTCCCCGACGATGCCTTCTCACTAAGGAACCACAAGGAGATTTACGGCCAGGGCATCTGGGCACCTGCCATCCGCTATGCCAACGGGCAGTTCTACGTTTTCTCGAACATCAACGGCAAGGGTTTGCAGTGTTACACCTCGAAGGATATCCGCGGACCGTGGGAACACCATAACATGCAGGGCCGGATCTACGACCTCAGCGTGCTCTTCGACGATGACGGGAAAATATACGCCATCCATGGCTACGGCGAGGTGAAGTGTACGGAGTTGAAGGCCGACATGAGCGGACCCATTGAGGAGACGGAGCGCGTGATCATTCCCGAGGGCAATGCCGTCGGCGAGG
>JAEEGF011045410.1_pt1 | contig 14806 bp, 12 predicted proteins | sample 9134171 | NCBI WGS metagenome assembly JAEEGF01 (sample SAMN16246542, study PRJNA631951) | gut metagenome | biome: gut microbiome; feature: rumen; material: AP-attached | host: Bos | place: Iran: Karaj | collected 2018-10 | reverse complement strand
TCTCGACATCAGCTTCCGCGTGGTCTCCTTCCAGACCGTGTTCTTCGACAACATGGGTAATGCCAAGCCCATCAACAGCGACGGTGCCAACTTCTCGGCCGCACAGAAAGACCAGATTCGCAAGCTCTCGCGAGGTCGCCGCTTCTACATCTCGGGCGTGACAGCCATCGGCCCTGATGGCATCGAGCGAACGCTCAACGCCGCCATGGAGGTGAAAGTGCAGTAGACGGGCTGAGTCCTAAAAGATAAATGAAAAATAAGATAATGGTATGAAAACAATTAAGTTGACAATAGCTAATAAATGGATGATGGTGATAGGTTTGTCATTTGTCATTTGTCATTTATCAATTAGCCAAGCGCAGGCCCAGCCCAAGCAGAGCCGCACCCAGCAGACGACGCAGCGCACCCAGCAGACGACGCAGAGAAGGACAGCACAGCAGACGAAAACACAGCAGAAAGACCAGCAAGGGGGAATGACCGACCGCATGCGCATTATGTATCCCACTGCCCTCGACATGCCCGAAGACGTGGTGTGGCGCCGCGACATCTACCGCGAAATCAACCTCAACGACGAGGAGAACGCAGGACTCTACGACCCCGTGGAGCCGCAGGGAAAGCGCATGAACCTGTTCACCTACGTATTCCGCCTCGCACTCAACGGCTACATACCCGTCTATGAATACAACCTCGACGGCAACGAGGTGCTCGAGGCATCGGCAAAAGTCGACATGAAGAGTATCCTCGAAAACTACAGAATCATGTACGAGGAGCAAGGGGGAAAGCTGAAAGTGGAGAACAGCGACATCCCTTCGGCACAGGTCACGATGTACTACCTGAAGGAGTGCGCCTACTTCGACCAGGCCAACTCCTCGTTCCACATCAAGCCCATCGCCTTCTGCCCCGTGATGATGGAAGATGACTTCGGCGACGGCGAGTCGGTCACCAAGTATCCCTTGTTCTGGGTGAAATACAGCGAGGTGGAACCCTACCTCAGCCGTCAGCAAATCAAGACCAGCGACATCAACGATGCCGCGATGATGAACCTCGACGACTTCTTCGCCCTGAACAAATACAAGGGAAAGATTTACAAGACCGCCAACCGCCTTGGCAAGACCCTCGCACAGATTGCGGGCGAAGACAGCACGAAATACACCGCCGAGCAGCGCCGCATAGAGGCCGAGCTGGAAGCTTTCCGACAGAACCTATTTGGCGACAAGGCCAAGAAAGACAGCATCGACAGCCTGGCAACCGCCGACCCGAAAGCCCTCAAAGGCAGCAAGGCAAAGAAGACTGAAAAGTCGGCACGCGTGAAAACCAAGCGCGAGCGCAGCTCATCATCATCATCGTCGAGCTCAGCTGCAAGAGTCTCCGTGCGCCGAGAAAGACACTAAGACTCCCACCACCAGACCCTCCCGAAAAACCCATCCCAACCCCTCCCGAGCGGGAGGGGAGTTAATATAGACTTGTTATGAAGAATTCCATGAATATAATGACAGCAGAAGTATCTAAACTCCCCTCCCGCTCAAGAGAATTTAGGGGTAGGGTTTTCCCCTCCCGCTCAAGAATGATTGGGAGTGGGTCTTTCCTCTCAGGACGCTTTAGGGGTGCTTTTTTAGTGCTTTTAATACTTCTCACTTCCCGCTTCTCACTTCTCACTTCTGATGCGCAGGTGCGCTTTGGCCTCAAGGGAGGCTTCCAGCTGGCACAGATGGCATTCAACGGCGACGCGCTGGATGAGTCGAACCGCATGGGATTCTTCGCGGGTCCCACGCTGAAGATAGGGCTGCCCATCGCACCCGTCACCATCGATGCGAGCGCCCTCTACGAACAGCACGAGCTGGAGGTGCAGGACAAGAAATTTCAGCAGCAGAGCCTGGTGCTGCGAGGCGATGCACGCCTTGGAGCGGGCATCGGCGAGATGCTGGGCATCTTCCTGCTGGGCGGACCACAGTTCAGCTTCAACGTGGGAAAGGACATCAAGCACTGGTTCTCCGACGATGGTGAGCTGAAGCAGTTCTCGCTGCAACAGACCATGCTCAGCTTCAACTTGGGTGTCGGCGCCACCTTTGCCAACCATTTCGAGGTGTCCGTCAACTACAACATCCCCATTGGCAAAACCGCCGATTTCACTTGGCAGGAACTCGGCAACCAGTTGCAGGACCAGTCGTTCCGTTACGCCAAAACGCACACCAACGCCTGGAGCGTTTCAGCCTCCTATTTCTTCTGACACTACGCAAAGAATACTTTGACCCAACTTCAAGCCTGATGACTCAGTCCACCTGTGCCATCATTTGATGTATGAATATATAAAGCACACCATGCCCCCTTCTTCACTATGCAAATTGCGTATCATCACGCCCCCTTCATCCCAGGTGCGCCCAATAAAGGTTTCGTCGAAATCGACCGTCCCACAATCGTAATCATCAATTATCGGTTCACCGTATCTTTTGGAAACCGCTTTCTTTATCGCTTCAAAATCTTTCGTGCTCTGATGTGAGGTAATCATATTCATAATTGTAACTCTTGTGGTTCCATTCTTCTCCTCTATAGTTGGATTTATTCCAAAGGGAACACCACAGAAGTTCAATCTCGTTATCTCGGTGCGTTCATTATCATAATAGTCAAACTCCTCGGTCTGCTCTATCAAGTTTCTGAAGATTTCGTCGGTGTTCTTGCCTTGCATGGAGACGTCAAACATAAACAAAGAATCCTCTTCTTCCGCTATATTCGCCTCTGCATTCCCCTCCGTTCCAGTCAGTTCAGTCTTACTGGGATGACAACTAGGCAACATCGTCAACAAAATAGCTGCTGCCATCGAAATGATGGATTTTCCAAAATTGATATTCATCTTGTTCTCGTTTTTTTGAAATGTGATTATCTCTCTAATATATGAGCAGCCAGCCCGTCAGCTGCTTGAATCAGCGACAAAAGCGGGCAACTCTCTCTGGCAGCATTCAGATTACCCTTCATTTCTGGTGATTGGAAAGGCAAGTCCCATGCTGTCATGTGCCAACGAATGGCAATTATCTCGTCGGATGTCAGCTTCATCCCGTTATGTAGGAGCCAGATAACCGATTTCTCACCATGCCCCAAAGGGAAATTGCTGTAGTCTACATCATAGCCTGGCACATCATGCCAAATGCCCAAAGCGTTCTTCTGCCTTTTGATAGCAGGCTTATAGACATCGGCCTTGCACACATCGTGCAGCAGAGCCGCAATGATGACACTCTCTTTGGGCAACGAATCGCCCAATCCCTCTTTCTTCCTAATCATCAGCTCCCACAGCTCTAAAGCCATATCACACACGTTCATCGAGTGCTCCAACAGCCCACCCTCATAGTTCAGGTGGAACTTCGTACTGGCAGGTGCCTTGAAGAATCCTGCCTCCTCCAACCGCACAACAATCTCCTCCATACCCTCCCTATTCGTGGAGAGTAGCATCTCTTTAAACTTCGCTTGAATCTCTTTCATTTCGTATTTATTTATACTTTGCATTGATGATTTCAAACATAATGTCCAACCACTTCTTAATTAAGAATACCCTTCCCTGTTTTTCTTCTCTTTCGACGATTGCAAAGAACTGAGCGTATATGTTGTCTTTTATCACCAGATGATTTCCGCATCCCATGTAAAACGTCCGCCATCCCTCAGGAATCTCGCCACCACCGAACAAGCCAAACCGACAATCCTTGAGCGGAGGGCATATTTGGTTAGCCTCTTCCTCCGAAATGTCCTCGTAATAGGGATTTGTGTGATAGACACAACCGTCAGAAGTCACAATGACAATTGCTCCTCTGTCGCCCATGGCTCCAGGGTGAGCGCTTGAAAACGCTATGATGTCAAGAGATGTGTAATCCTTGTAATTGGCTTTTGTTATTTCTGTCATAGTCCTTTTGTTGCCCTTTTCAATAAGATTGATAAAAACATCTTTGATTTCTCTTAAATCAGCAGTAAGGATATTATTGCATCGCTCCACCATATCTTCTGGAATGGGATACATACAAGCAGCAATGGCTCCGGCCATGCAAGCGATTGTGTCTGAATCACCACCAAGTGAAATGGCAAGACGAATGACTTCCTCAAACGAGTTTCCCTCCAAGAAGGCAATGATACACTCTGGCACACTACCCTGACACGACACGTCAAAACTGTACGATGGGCGAATATCGTCTATCTTCCTATTGAGGTCATAGCCAAACGTCTGTTCAACATATTCTTTGATTTCTTGTTTTGTTTTCCCCTGCTTGCACAAGAACACACTTGCAGCAATCGCCTGAGCACCCTTCACTCCCTCAGGGTGGTTGTGACTAACTAACCGAAGCCGTTATATAGGCAAGGTCAAGAGCCTGTTCTAAGGTTTTGGCGTACATACCGACAGGACTGACACGCATTCCAACCCCATTATCCCAGCTATTATAAGGTTGTGGATTATACTGCCAAAGCCACCTTTCAAAGTGGCCACCATAGCCAACCCATGAATAATGCCTACCCAATTCTTGCATACACATTATTAGCGTCTCTGGCCTATGCTTCTCATCCACTAGCAGCCATTTGGCTACGGCTAATGTCATTACCGAGTCATCAGTAAAGCGACTTTCTGGCGTAAACAAATCGAAGTCCGTAGCCTTCGTATTGTTGAATTCATACACTGAGCCGACAATATCGCCTACCAGTGCTCCTAACATTTTGTTCGTCATTTCATTAATAGTATAAAAGCGATTTTTCAGTATCTATTACATCATCTGCATGCAGTCTAAGAAAGTCGTTTCAACAATTTGTCAAAAAGGTATGTCATCATTAAGCTTTTCTTTATCCGACTTTGCCTCACTCTCAAACTTTGAGAATTTGTTTTGAAAGTAAAGCGTGAAGGGGTGTATGCTTCCATTCCGAAATTTAGCCACCATGACGTCTATTTTACTTGTACAGGTGTTTGTGTCGGACTCCCTATGAAACTGAGTTTCTTTATGCGGTAGAAGAAATAGAACCATGTCAGCGTATTGCTCTATAGCGCCAAATTCATGAATCTGTTCCAACAGAAAACAACTATCAATACAACTCTCTTTTGTCATTTGCAGATGCGGCATTTCGCATATCAGAAGAATCGGAATGTTCAACTCAGACGACAAACTCTTCAATTCCCTGTTAATATATGCATATTCCTCTTGTCGACTATTATATGTCCGATCACCAACATTGATAAGTTGTAAATTGTCTATTATGATTAATCTGATTCCTTTTTCTCGAGCCATATAACGGCCTATTGTTTTTATGTCAGAAATACTAAGTCCCAATTTGTCTTGTATGTACAGAGGAGCATTTGAAATCAATTCAATCGCTTTCCCTACTCTGTCCCATTCTTGTTTTTCTAATCGGGCTGTATGTATTTTCTTGTATTCAATCTGAGAAACGTTTGAGACTAAACGACCTATAAGATGTTCCCCTGCCTGCGCCAAAGAAAAATAGGCTATTGGCAGTTGATTGTCAACTGCGAGATACTTAGCAATCGATATAGTAAAGATCGTTTTACTCAATGATTGCTCACTAGCCAAAACGACAAAATCCCCGTTTTTCCAACCATTCGTTTGTCTGTCTAATTCCACAAAACCAGAAGGCAATCCCAATATCGTATCACAACCGGCTTTATTATTCATGTTCCATATGAACCTATCTATGTATGGCTTTGATGTAATATCTGTTGTTTCGTCTATCCCTAACAACAATAAGTTCGCCTCATAAAGCCGTGCTTCAAGTGAGCAAATGTACTTACTTAATGCTTCTCTTGATTTGTTGTTCATTATTTAGTTTTAATTATCAAAGAATTATCTTCGCCCATTTTTCGAATTGTGATTGAAGCAGTTGCGTTTTTTCGTCATCAACATCAAAACTTGCTAAAACAGAAAACCCTATATCTAAAAGATTCTCACATTCTTCTACATTCCCCTCATCATACGCTTTTTGAATATCTTCCAATTTAGAAATCAAAGAAAGTATTGTGGATTTATATTCCTTCTGATCTACATAACTTTTTTTGCTCGTTATATTATCTTTTTTCTTTGTTTGTGCTTTCGCTTGGATCTTTTCTTTTATAGCAGATACGACTTTCTTCAACACAATGCGGATATTGTTAAAACTTGTCTTATTAAAGAATGTATATAGTTTGTTGCTGGAATCTTTATTATTCCAAATTATCTGACATCTATGTTCACCTTCATTCCTAACTTTACGCAAACTACCTAATGTTGACTTTAAATTGACATCATTGGGGAATAACAGATTGCATAAAGCATTCATTTTGAAAAAAATCGGAATGTCTCCAACGTTTTTTTCAACAAAATCACCTGTTGCCCGTTTGAACTTAAAAGATTTCTTACCATCACTGTCATTCTTTGTTGCTTCTTCAACAGCGGTAAGCAAGTCGTTTATATTAGGATACAATGTATAAAAGTAGTAATTGACAATATTCTCTATTTGATAAAAAGCATTGACGCAAAAGACATAGAACCTGTCAACTTCTTTCTCTTTAAGATTCAAGGCGGCATTCTCCATTCGCCAATTATCAATAAATAATTGTTCGCGTAGTCTTTGCTCTTTAACAAAGCCATAATCCACGCTATGATTACCCCTTATTTCCAAAGCAGCTCTTATTTCAGCAATATCGCCAGCAACAGAAACTTGACTAGAAATAGTGGATGCGGGAATTGTTTTTCCAAACAATCTCCGCATTTCAGAATTAAACTCCTCGTTCTGTTTTGCTAAAAGAATGATTTTTTCTATAGTGGTTTTCAGTTTCTCTTCCATACCATTACATATTTAGTAGTGAATCCAAATCATTATTCAGCTCGTCAATATCTACACCTGTTCGCTTTGGCACAATGACTTTATCCTGTCGGTGAACCAACCAGAATGTATTACCTTTCTTATCAAGGCAGAGTGAAATAGCTAAATGTACTTTGTTTTTCTCTTCAACGGGCGTGATACTCTTGTTTACCGATGCCTTTGCCTTTTTGTCGCCAAACATGAAATGAGCATAACGATGTGAGTTTTCTGACATCGAGATGGTAACCTCTGTCGAATGTTTTTTTTCAAATTCTAATAGTGGTAATGTTTCTATATAAGTCACGTCTTGGGCCGTCGTAACACTATTTTTATTCATCTTATCAACTAACTTCACAAACTTATTGTGCAGTTTCTGATAAACGGAATCCTCCTCACCCTTGACCATCTTCAAATACATCAGCTTTCCATCTATCACATTTATAAGATTAGGATTGCCTTTCTTCACGTGGCCTTTCTCCAACTTATATTTTGGCAAGAACTTAGCCATTGCACTCGGATAGCCATACCTGTCCCAAATATACAGTATATTGCGAATGTCGCGGACGTATTTTTGTGTCACATTCAGCTTGTCGCTGACAATGATGCCAGTTACTTCCTGCCTTGCCCCTTTCTTTTGCAAACGCGTCTTTTCTTCATTTATAATGAAATGCTGATCAGTAATGATTCTTGTCAACTCTTTTCTAAACATACTGTCGTTCTGATAGACATTATGCATAGAACTGAATGTAATATCATCGGCATAACGGGTGTATTGCAAGCCAAAACGTTTAGCTACTCCTGCCAATCGTCTGTCAAGGTTATCACAAATCATGTTGGTTATGATTGGTGATGTTGGGGAGCCTTGAGGAAGAACATAGGCATAATAGTCATTTCCTTTTTCATCCTTGCGTATATCGCGCATAGCACATAGACCTGCAATCAAACTAGCAATCTGAATAGAAAAATTGAAAGGTTTTAATTGTAGACGTTTCCATACACGGGCTTGATCGATACTAGGAAAGAAATCTTTTAGGTCTATATTGAAAACATAGTTTTGCCCTTTATGAACCGCAGCATTGGTCACTACGGAACGTCCTTCCGTGAATCCCATCGCAAAATCAGATGGGATATAAATAGACTTTAACAACACGTTGACAGAAGAGAGCATCATCATAAAGCTTTTGTTACGTGGTGTTGTTATTAAGCGAAATCCACCAGACTTTTTCTTTACTTTGAATTGACGATAACGGTGGAATGCATTATTGGGGTTGCAATAGTAATTAATATGTTTCATCGTGAATGGATAAAACAGGTCTTGCAGCCCTATCTCCTCCAACTCAGCCCTTTTAATCAGGTTGAGAAGCGCAAGCAAATCTTCTTTAGTTTTCATTTGCGAGGCGAGTTCTGCAATTCTTTTTCGATCCATTGGAAAATCATAATTATTTAGCGGTCTTTGAAAACCTGTCTGCTGAAACATCTTTTCTTTATGTAGAATATATACTATAGAATATGCATATAAAATAAAAGAAACAGTACGTTAGTACCAAGTAGCACGTTAACGAACTAACATTGTAATCTCCATCATACCTCGAAAGGCAGGGAGACATCCCGCGAATCTACTCCCGAGAGAGCAGGGCCGAAGCCACGCTAGACAAAATTCAAAATGCCGTTTCAGCTTCCAGACTTGTCAAAGACCGCTTTGTTTTCTATTTTGGTGCAAAGGTACGAAATATTTGCGAAATCTATGTTCGTTGACAAATGTTTCTTAATCAATATTCCAATATGCATCTGGGTCGCCTTCGAATGCATCATATATGTCTTCATCACTATAGCCCATCACATCTTGAGCGTAAGAACCTGCAAATTCTCCGTTTTTTTTCTTAAAATTATTGATAGTGTTTCCGTTTAGTACATTGAGTTTGCTATTTGTAATAACAACATCTGCATTCGCTTTTTCAATAATTTTGGATTTCAATGAGGGCTGCAACATTTTCTCAGTTTTGCTTCGAGAACCAATTGGAACTATTATTTGTGAAAGGGACTCACAACACTCAAATACGTATTTCCCCATGTGAGTCACAGACTTTGGAATGATAATTTCACACAGGTTTTTACAAAACTCAAATGCATAATCTCCTATGTGAATAACAGATGCGGGGATATGGATTTTTGAGAAAGAACAACATGAGAACGCCGCATTTCCTATGTGTGTTATAGACTCTGGAATGACAGTTGAATCACACCCTCTAATTAGTAAGTTATTATTTGTATCTATAATCGCATTACAGTCGTTTCGTGAATCATAGTGTTTGTTATTCTTGTCAACAAGGATAGACCTAACATTGTAACAACCGGTGAATGCATTATATCCAATATATGTTACTGACTCTGGAATATAAATATCGGAAAGAGCATAACACTCAAAGAAAGCTGCATTTCCTATGTGTACTACGGATTTGGGGATTTGAATACTAGAGAGAGAACTTTGACAAGCAAATGCGCCATTCCCGATATGTGTAACAGAGTCTGGAATGATAGTTGAAGCACAACCAATGACCAGCGTATTAGCATTTGTTTCGATTATGGCATTACAGTTGTTACGTGAATCAAAGTTATTGTTCTTCGGGTCAACATAAATTGATTCTATATGACGGCAAAAAAGGAAAGCATGTTCTCCAATATGAGTTACAGAACCTGAAATGAAAATTTTGTGTAGAAACTTACACATATAGAATGCCTTTTCTTCTATTAGCCATACAGAGTCTGGCAAATGTATTTCGGTTAATTTGCACCGTTCAAAGGCATTCTTTCCGATGCATATAACCGAATTTGGAATGTGTATATCAGTAAGAGAGCTACAAGAGAAGGCTTCATTGCAAATTATTGTAGTTCCTTCTTTAATTGAATATTTACCTATAGTCTTATTGCGACATTTTAATAACCGTTCCCCATCTATGCTATAAACTACTCCACAATCATCCTCAACACCGTTTTCAACATCTTCGTTGGTTGCAATCAAAGAATAATTATGAACATCAAAGGGGTCTCTTGTTATCATAAAATGGTAATAATTCAGTAGATTTACGTAATGTACTTCTTTACCAAAAGGAATTAGTATTTTAAGATTCCTCCATCTGCGACGTTCTTTTTCTAATTTGTATTCTAACCTTTCTTCATCGAAATAATCTATATCATAACCATATTCTCTCATTTCTTTTTCCCAATCATCACCATACAAATATTCTCCATATATTGGACCATATTTTCCAAATTGCATCCAACCTGAAATCGAGCCTATTTTTTCAACTACTCCCTCAAAGACTATTGTCTTCAAAGAGACACAGCCATCGAAGACACCATCCCCCAATAATTTAACAGATTCAGGTATAGTGATTTTCTCTAATGCATGACAGCATCCAAAAGCCCTTTCGCCTATCGACTCGATCGTATTTGATATTTCTATATTAGCCAATTTACTACATCCTTCAAACGCATGCTTTCCAATGGCTTTTACACCACTGGGTATTATTATTGTTTTCAAATTCTCACAACCCTGAAACGCATAATCGTCAATGAACGTCACACTATTAGGAATGACTAAACTTTTAAGGGAGATGCAGTCAGAAAATGCACCCCTACAGATTCTAGTTGTTCCCTCTTTTATAAAATAATTCTCAATGTTCCCTACCGCTCTAAGCAAATGCTTTTCATCTTGACTGTATTGTACCAAGCATCCGTCAATCCAAACAATATTATCACTATCTGGATTGTTAAATTCACTAAATGTACTATATAAATTATCTAATTGTTCCATAAACTTTTTTGTAATAGTCAATCATTTGTGTAATCCGTTCAAAGATTATGTTCTGAATAGTTAAAGGTTCCAGCACAATCAAGTCTTTACCATAAGAGCAAAGTAGGCGAATAAGTTCTGGATTCTTTATGCAGTCAATAGAAAAAAACATTCCGCCTTCAAGGTTTGGATATTTGGCACGCAGACGTTTTTCCTCTTCTCCCTGATACTGAATCTGGGAGCCATGAAGAGGCTTTGTGGAAACATAGTTCTTGGCGGAGTCGCTACACCAAAACAAAATATGCTCTATAGGTTTGCCCTCGTATAAAGTCACGCCTACAATATCGTCAAATCGCTCCGAGAGATAATCAGGGTATGGAGCGTATTTCTTTTCTGGCAGCGGTTCCACCTTATCTATACGGTCAAGGGCAAAGGTGAGAATCTTCCCATCATTGTCAGCTGCACCAAGAAGGAACCAACGGTCATTGTACTGCTTCAGCAGATAGGGATGGTACTCAATACTGCGGATGGTTGGGTTGGAAAAAGTGTGGTAGGACAGGCGGATAACAACTTCGTTGGCGATGTGGTCGAAGAGCGTGCCGAGCAGGGTGGAGTTCTGTAGGTAGGGATTGTTGCTGAAACTGATAATCTGACGACGTTTTTCAAGGCCGAGACCAATTTTGAAACGCTCTAACCACTCGAAATGCGCAAGCCCTTCGAACTGACCGAGGGTGCTCAACACTTCGCGCAACAGGTTGCGCTCCTCGCGACTCAACTCCTGCTTGAAAATGGAGAAGGAAGAATCCTTGTAGGCTACGCAACTTTTACCATTGTGCTTGAAACGCTTGATGAGTGCATTAAAGGGGGCTTCCGTCAGATAGACGAGGTCTTTCTCAATGCAGCGGCGAGTGACAGGTTTGAAACCGTCGTCAACAAGCATATCGTTCACCCTCTCCGTCAGTTCGTTGATGTCATAGTGGTGGTGACGGTCTGAAAGGAGCACATCCAAGTGCTTGTAGCGTATAAGTGCGTTCTTGTTTATAGGCATATTGTAGTTTTTGGGCAAAGGTACTACTAATGTTCGAACACTATGTTCGCAGAGGATTCTTTTTATCAATCATTGTTTTCTATTTCCTTCATCAAGAACTCCTCCAACGTAGCCTTATCGGGCAACTGGAGCATGTATGTGGAGACGAATAGCTGGTTGTCAAGTCCAGCAAGGGCATACTCCACCATCTTCTTGCCTTTATGAGTACAAAGAAGGATGCCGATAGGGGGATTGTCACCTTCACACATCTCGTTCTCCTTGTAATAAGAAACGTAGGCATTGAGCTGGCCAAGATATTCGTGGCGGAACTCGTCGTTCTTCAATTCGCAGATAATAGTGCAATGCAAAATGCGATGATAGAACACTAAATCAGGGAAGAAATACTCATCATCAATGATGATGCGCCTCTGTCTTGCTTCAAAACAGAAGCCTTTGCCAAGTTCCAATAAGAAGGATTGCAAATGGGAGATTAGCGCATCTTCCAAGTCGCTTTCCGTCAAAACTTCTTTGGCATCAAGCCCTAAAAACTCAAAGGTGAAAGGCTGGCGGATGGTGAGTGCTGGCGTAATCGTATCAGGCCTAATGGTAGCCAACAGCTTCTTTGGATTATTGCTTACACCACTACGGAAATAAAGATTGGTGGCTATCTGGCGGCGTAGTTCCTTTACAGACCAAGTACCCTTGATACACTCGGTTTCATAGAAAAATCGAGCAATAGGGTCGTCTTGGGTCATGATTTCCGTGATATGTGAGAAGGACAACTTACTCAATATGTCTTGGGGAGACGTAATAAAATCATTCGATAATACCGCAGAAATATCTTTGTCACCAGAAAAGTCCGATACCGTCGGACTTATTCTCTGATGGAAACATTTCTTCTCTAATAAGTCTGATGCCGTCGGACTTATTCCAAACATCTGACAGATTTGCGGATACAACAAATAGAAGCGTCTGCAATTCTTGAACAATGTCAAGTTCAGTCCCCTCGTATTCACTCTTTCCTCCAACCGTTTCAGAAGACGGTCACCATACTTCGCCTTGTCGCTGCCTTTCTGTTCGTACTCCACAATATAGCATCCTATCAGCCAGTTGCGAACTGTCGCCATCTGATTGACGGCCCGTATAGCACATGACTGGGCAGTCTGATGGGTCTGCATGACAAAGACAGACAAGTCATCAAAGGAGGGATTTATGTTCCGCATCCATCCTTCAACAATCGTTGTAAGCTGGTTGGCATCAATATTGGTTATCATAATTTCTTTATACAACTTTTTCCGAAGAACAAGTAAGGTTTAGTCGTTCATCGCTTCGAGATAGAAGCTGAAGGGACGGAAGCCATCGTTGCAGCTGATCATGGCCGACATGGGGTTCTGCATCCACCCATCGTAGAAATTTCCCTCGCCCTTGGCCAGCGACTCGACGAAGGGCTTCATCGACTCCCATGCAGAGGGGCACATCCCAACGGGACATGCCCCATCGACCGATATCCACTGTTGGCCTACGCTGACGTCGCAGGTATGCTCAATGGGGTTCTCGTATCTCGCCATCAAATCGTGATAGACCGTCTGGCGCATGGCAGTGATTCGTACTTTGTTCATCTTGCTATTCCAAGGCGTCGAGCCAGCAGAGCAGGGCTACGAGCGAGGCGTTCCAGTTGATGGCAATCTCGTTGGAGGCGTACGACTCAGCATCGTCGATATACGACTCGTCGGGATGGTTCGAGGGATAGACGGCGCTGTGCATATCTTTCTTGTCCTGCTGTCCGGGATTGGGGCCACCCACCAGCATGCCGGGGAAGGGTGCCTCGACGGCATCGGCGGCCGAGATGCGGTGGTGGGGATGCATGGGACTCTTGGTGCCGAAGCCCGTCACGAAGCAGTAGCCTGTGGCGTTGCGCCCCAGCAGGTAGTCGGCGTTTTGCTGGACATAGCGGCGATAGGTCGGCTCGCCCTTCATCGCATCGGCATAGAGCAGGGCCATCGCCTGACAGCAGCAATGCTCTGCCAAGCAGCCCCAGCCAAAGTCGCGTGGACTGTTGCCGTAGGGCGCATTGAAGCACGATGTCTCCACACCCTTCACGGCCTCATCACAGTAAGCGTAGAGCTGGTTGAGCATATCCGTAGCCATCTCCTGCGCACCCTTTGCCGACGCATGGCCATTGGCCATCCATTCGTAGGCACCCAGCGAAGCCACATTGCCCCACGTGGGAGTGGAGAAACGCTGGGGCTTATACTGCACGGCATCGTCGAGATACTGCTGACGGCCCGTCAAGCGATAGAGTGCCGAGGCAGCCCAGAAGAACTCGTCGCGTGCATTACCATCGCCGTAGGTGCCGGTGCTGACGGCGGGGTCTTTCAGCTGCTCCTGACGATAGAAGGCTGTGGGATGCTCCTTCGCCCACTGGTAGGCGCGCTCGGCCACGGCAGCAGCTTGCGATGCAAATCCTGGGTAGTCTTGGTTGTAAGGCTCAAAGAGGCGGGCGGCATCGGCCATCACGGCGGCAAAGTCGAGCGATGCCGTCACACTCTTGGCCACCACATAGCGCGGCTGTTTGCAATCTTTGGGCATGATGAATCCCTCGAAGTTGGGCGTGGTGAGCTTGTGGTAGACGCCCCCGTCGGCAGGGTCTTGCATGGTGAAGAGCCACTGCAGGTTGAACATCATCTCGTCGAGCAGGTCGGGCGTCTTGTTCTTGCTCTCGGGGATGTTGGTGTCGAGGCGGGCGAAGTAGTCCTTCTGCTGCTCGTAGGCGGCGAACATCAGGCCGATGCTGAAGGCCGAGTTCACCACATATTTATTATAGTCGCCTGCGTCGTACCATCCATAAGGCGAGCTGATAATCGTTCCTGTGGGCCTCAACGGCGAGGCGGCCGAGTTATGCACCAGCACGCGGGTGTCGGCATGTCCCGCTGGGCGGTTGTAGTCGCCACCCATGGTGATGGGCACGCCCGAGCGGATGAGGTAGAACAGGCGCAGGGCGGCGTTGGCCACCTGCTGCAACGGACGCTCAGCCACGGTGAGGCTGCACTGCTGCTTACCGATGCTCACCTGATAGGTGCCCGGCTGCGACAGCTGACCCAAGTCGACCACATAGCGCACCTTGCCCGACCACGGCGAGGTGGCCTTGCGCACCGACTTGGCCTTCAGCT
>JAEEGF010803524.1_pt1 | contig 14806 bp, 6 predicted proteins | sample 9134171 | NCBI WGS metagenome assembly JAEEGF01 (sample SAMN16246542, study PRJNA631951) | gut metagenome | biome: gut microbiome; feature: rumen; material: AP-attached | host: Bos | place: Iran: Karaj | collected 2018-10 | reverse complement strand
GAGGAGATGAATCGCCGCAACGATAACGAACAGATGACGGTCGTCGTCATCATGAAGTCGCAATACGACCGAGTTCAATTGAACCGTCGTGCCGACTATTTTGCCACTCGCGCCGAACGCCGCGAATTTGTGGTCAATGAGCTGAAGGCGTTTGCCTCAGCTTCGCAGTACGATTTGTGCCGCTCGCTTTCCGAGATGCGCAGCAATGGTATGGTCACCGAGCCTACCGTCTTATGGATGGCGAATGCGCTGTATTTCGATGCCACGAAGGCTGCCATCCAAGACTTGGCTCGTCGCAACGACATTGAAATTATCGGCTTCGCCAAGGAGCACAATTGGATTCCTGAAACTGAAGCGCCACGGCAGGCTTCGGCCACGCGCGAAATCACGCAAAACGTCTTCCAAGTGAACGCCGACGACGTGTGGGCTTTGGGCTACACGGGCGTAGGCGTAGTTGTAGCTGTCATCGACACGGGTGTCAACTACAATCATGTCGACGTGGCTGACCACCTCTGGGACGGCGGTTCGGAGTTTCCGCACCACGGCTACGACGTGGTTCACCATGATAACGACCCCATGGACGACCACGGTCACGGCTCGCATTGCTCGGGAACGGTGTTGGGCGATGGCACGGCAGGCTCGCAAACGGGCATGGCCCCCGATGCCACGCTGATGTGCGTCAAGTGTTTGGATGCTAATGGTAATGGCGGTGCCCAAAACATCAGTGAGGGTATCCAATGGGCTGTGGAGCATGGCTGCGATATGTTCAGCATGTCGTTGGGCATTCCCAACTCCAGCATTTCGGAACGCACTTTGTTGCGCAACACCTGCGTGGCTGCTTTGGATGCCGGCATCGTGGCGGCCATCGCTGCGGGCAACGAGGGCAACAACACCTGGCAATATCCCATTCCCAACAATGTCCGTGTGCCGGGCAGCTGCCCGCCGCCTTATATGGACGAAGTGCAAGGCACGAACCCTGGCGAATTGAGCTGCTCGGTGTGTGTGGGTGCCGTCGACTACAACGACAACGCTGCCTATTTCACCTCACGAGGTCCCGTCACTTGGCAGAACACCACTTTTGCCGACTATCCTTACAACCCCGGCATCGGCCTCATCCGTCCCGATGTGTGTGCCCCTGGAGTCGACATCAAATCGCTTAATTATCAGAGCAATTACGGCTATACTGCCATGAGCGGCACCTCAATGGCTACGCCTTGCGTGGCGGGCTGCATGGCACTCATGCTGAGCAAGGACATCAACCTGTCGCCTTCCGAGGTCTGCAGGATTTTGGAAGAAACCGCCGTGCCCTTGAGTCAAGGCAAGAGCAACACTTACGGCTTTGGACGTGTGGATGTGTACCAAGCTGTTGAGGCCATCAAAATGGGTGCCATCAGATACACCTCATTTGCCATCAACGATCCGGATGGCAACGGTAACCAAAGGCTCAATCCGGGCGAGTCGGTCATGATAGATCTCACTTTGGATAATATCGCCGATATGTCTGTAAGCAATGTCAGCGTGGAGTTGAGCTCGAATTCACCCGAGGTCACCATTACGGACAATGCCGTTGATTTCCCCAACTTTGCTCCCAATGATACCCTCACCGTTGAAAACGCATTTGCTTTCTCGGTCTCGGAGGACGTGACTTCGGGCCAAAGCATCATGTTCAGCATTGCCATTTCAGTGGATGGCGAGCTGTCGGGCTATTTCAATTTCGGTGTGGAAGTGTGTGACTACGCCTTGCAATATGCAAACACCGTTGTACTTAACGACAACGACGGCAACGGTTTGCTCAACCCGGGCGAGACCGCCGACTTGCGCATCTTTATCGAAAACATCGGTAATGAAATGGCGCAAATGTTGACTGGCAAGCTGACCACGGATTATGAGTTTGTTACGATAAACGATAACGATAAGTCATACAGTACGATGGGTGCTGGAATGATGGGTTATGCTGACTTTAACGTGACATTGGATCCGGATGCTCCCGAAGGTGCCGCCATCCCGTTCACTCTCGACCTTGAGGATGCTTTTGGAAGGCATAGTGAATTGGCTTTCGACTTTAAGAATTCATGTCGCGTCTTTTTTGTGCTTCATGATGCCAACGGCAACGGTTGGCAAGGCAGCTATTTGAACGTGTCTTATTCCGACGGGTCGCCTGCCGAGCAGCTGACTTTGGAGGATGGAAGCGAGGCCACCTTTGCCCGCGATGTAGCCTTAGATAGCCGGATAATGCTTCGTTGGCACAGTGGCCAGAATGTGTCGCAGTGTAGTTTTGAGCTCGTTTACGAGGACGGCACCGTCATCTTCGAGAACCAAGGCGGTTTCAGTGGCAATAAGCTTTTCACCATCAATTGCACCAATGGCAGTAGCGCCTTTGAGCTTTGTGAACCTGTGCGCGAGCTCTCTTATTCGGTGGATGAAAACCTCTCCGTGACACTCAGCTGGCTTGCACCTGAAAACGATACACCTATTGGCTATGAAGTGTATAGGGAAATGGTGCTGCTTACCATGACTACTGAGCTGACCTACAAAGATTTCGGCTTGAATGAAGGTACTTACAACTATTGCGTTTATGCTGTTTACGACGACTGCCAGAGCGAGTTTGCCTGCATCGAGGCGGTGGTGTCGATGTGTGGCCCTGTGCAGAACTTGCAACACGCTCTACTTACCAATGATGAAATTATTCAAATCATCCTCACTTGGGAAGCCCCAGAAAATCCAACAGGCCTTGTTGAGTATCAAATCTATATGGATGACGAACTAATTGGGTCTACCAACGAGTTGATTTACTATTTGAATACAACAATAGGTTACCATGATGTTATTGTTAAAGCCGTGTTTGAGAATTGTGACAAGGATAATCAAACGAATATATGCATCCTTGGAAGGGTGGAGAATCTCAATTATGCCCTGAATGACCACGTTGTTGATTTGACTTGGGATGCTCTTGAATACGTGAGCCAGTATGATGTGTACATCAATCAGGTGCTTGTTGCGACAGTAGAAGATTCCTCTTATTCAGTAGAGCTTCCTTCGGGGATATTTGAAGTTATGGTGGGTCCTGTCGAAGAAGGATGCTATAGGTTCTTGGCTGGCTTTGACATTTGTATAGTTGATCCCGTTTCGGATTTGTCGTTTGTTGCAATGGATTACAGCGGTTTGCATTTCACTTGGAGTTGCGATGATCCCTATGTTTATAATTACGAAGTGATTTATAATGGCGATACCACACAGATTGAGCCTCAAGGTGGTACTACAGAATTCTCATTTGACCCGATTGTCGGCGAAAATACTATCTGTGTGATAGTACATTCTCTCTACGGCTGCTATTCGGAACCTGTATGTTTGTCAAAAGAGGTTTGCCCCGCCGTGGATGGCTTCGATTATGTCTTCAACGGCAATGAGGTCACGGTGACTTGGAACGGGGATGCCGATGCCTATCAAGTCAGTTTAGATGGTGCGGAGTTTGTGATGGTGGAAACCAATGCCTATACTGCCCATTTGGAGGGCAGCCATACCATTCAAGTGACGCCTGTTGAGGAGAATTGCCTGGTCGTTGCTTCCGAGTTCACTTTCGAGGTCACTAATAAGGTGCCCGAAATCACCAAAACGAGTGTGAACGTGAGCGAAGCTGCCATTAATGTGGAGTGGAACGCGGTGGAAGGTGCCGTCGCCTACAACCTGTATCGCAACATGGAACTGATTGCCGAAAACCTGACGGAAACGCATTTCACTGACACTGAAATGACCATCGACATGAAGCATTGGTATGCAGTGCAGACGGTGTTCGAGAAAGGCATCTCCGATCTCTCGGTTGAGGTGGGTGTCGGCTATTTTACCGGCCTCAACGAAAACGACAACAAGGTGAGCATCTATCCCAACCCGACCTCCGACAAGGTGACTATCGAATGTGCTGGCATGACGCAGATTGAGGTCTATTCCGCCGACGGCAAACTGGTGCAACGCATCAAGGTGGAAGGCGATACCCATCAACTCGACGATCTTGAAGTTGGCAACTATACGCTCCGCATCAAGAGTGGTGGCAACATCTTTGTCCGCAGCATAATAAAATCACGCTAAATTCGTTTGTATCGAAAAATAAAAACCATGCGCAGAATCATTATCCCGTTGTTGCTTTTGTTGGGTGTTTCACTGCACCTTTCAGCCCAAACGCCCAAAGACATCATGAAAGAACCCATTTCCGTGGCCATGTTCCACGCGACCTATGCTTTCCACATCCCTGGTCTTGACACCAAGGTTTTGTACGGCGTAAGTCACAACGTGGGCGGCGGTTTCACTTATAAGACCGAATCAGGCTTGCTGTTTACCTTCGACGCCAACTACATCTACGGTCCCAAAGTGAAAGGCGACCGCGTGGAGATTCTGGGCGAGGGCATTACTACTGAGGTGGGCGAAATCATCGGCAGCGCGGGCAATTTCGTTCTGTTGGAACTCAACCAGCGTGGTCTCCACCTACAGGCCGAGGTGGGCAAGTTGTTCCCCTTGGGCCCCAATCCCAACAGTGGTTTCTTCGTGCAGGCAGGTCTCGGCTATCTCAGCAACCGCATCCGCATCGACTACCAACAGGCGTTGCTCAACGCGCCTTTGCCGGTCGACAAGGACTATCGCTTTGGCTACGACCGTTTGCGCGGTGGTCCAGCGGCACATTTCGAGGCAGGCTACTTGTTGCTCAACGACACGCGCCTGCTCAACCTGTCGGTGGCCTTGGAAGTGACCTATGCCCGCACCCGCGACCTCCGCGATTACGACTTTCGCGTGTTCACCAATCCCGAAACCGGGGTGATGGAGCCTGTGGGCCGCATCAACCCGAAGAATCGTTACAACAACCTCTATTACGGCATTCGCATCACATGGAGCATCCCTGTCTACGAGCGCAAGCCGCAGGAATTCTATTATGACTAAATGACTTCGGGACTACGAGACTTCGGGACTACGAGATAGTCCTACGTCCCGTAGTCCCGCAGTCCCGTAGTCTCGCAGTCCAGTCACACGTCAAAGTTACCTAAATCAAGTGAACGTCTTCTACTCCATAGGCATCCTTTTTTATTCCCTCGGCGTGAGGACGGCCGCCCTGTTCGGCAACGCCAAAGCCAAGCAATGGGTGAATGGTCGCAAAACCAAGGCCGTTGAGCCTGTCGAAACGTCGGTTCAAAAACAGTCGGCCCCTGAGCTTGTCGAAGGGTCGGCTTCTACTGAATGGATTTGGTTTCACGCCGCCTCGCTCGGTGAGTTCGAGCAAGGTCGTCCCGTCATTGAGGCGCTCAAAAAGGACTTCCCGCAATACAAGATTCTGCTGTCGTTTTTCTCGCCTTCGGGTTACGAAATCCGCAAAGACTATCCATTGGCCGACGAAGTGCTTTACCTGCCCTCCGACACGCCGCGTCATGCCGCCCAATGGGTACAACGCCATCATTTCGTGGCGGCTTTCTTCATCAAGTACGAGTTCTGGTTCCACTACATGTGTGCCTTGAAGGATGCTGACGTCCCCTTGTTTTACATCTCGCTCATCCTGAAGCCCGATTCCTATTTTTTCCGTTGGTATGGCGGCTGGTTCCGCAAACAACTCCGCAATGTGACCCACTTCTTCGTGCAGGACGAAACTACGGCTCGGTTGCTCGAAGCCCATGGTATGGGGAATGTCACCGTTTGTGGCGACACGCGCTTCGACCGAGTGGCGGCCATTGCGAGGCAGGCCAAACCTTTCCCCGAAGTGGAACACTTCATCGAGGGAAGGAAGTGCTTCATTGCAGGCAGTACCTGGCCGCCCGACGAGAAATTGTTGGTCAACGTCCTTCCCCAGTTGCCCGACGACTATTGCCTCATTATTGCGCCGCACGACATTTCGGCTTCGCATATCGCTCAAATCAAGATGCAGTTCCCTGAATGTCAGCTTTATACGGATATGAAGACGGAAAAGCAATCCAAGATTTTGATCATCAACACAATTGGTATCCTTTCCCAACTCTATCAATATGCCCGTTTCGTTTACATTGGTGGCGGCTTCGGGGTGAACATCCACAACATTCAGGAACCGGTCACGTTTGGCTGCCCAGTGATGTTCGGGCCCAAATACAAGAGCTTCAAGGAGGCGGTCGACTTGGTCGGCTTGGAAGGTGCCTTCTCTGTCAAGGATACGGAGGAGTTGGGCTCGGTTGTCGAGCGGTTGATACACAACGAAGATTTCTATGCAAAAGCCTCCGAAACCTGCCGAAATTACCTCAAATCGCAGGTTGGAGCGACGGAAATCATTTTAAAAGGCTTCAAAAACACACTTTTTTTGTAAAAAAAGACTGTTTTTTTTGTTTATACAATTTTATTGCCTAATTTTGAAGTCTGATTTCCCGTTGAAATTCAGTTGAGTAAAAAAAATATGCCTATGCAAGACAACACTACCAACCCACAGTTTTCCCGGATTGGCCTCAGCCAGGGCGACTTTAATGGCATCAGTTATGAAATCATGCTGAAGACCTTTTCCGATGTCCGTATGTTCGAATCTTTTACGCCTGTCTTGTATGGACAATCGAAAATCTTTGCCTACTACAAGAAGAATTTCAGCATAGACAATCCCAACTATTCGCTGACCCGAGATGCGCGTCAGTCGTGGGACAAGAAGTTCAACATCATCAACATCGTGGAAAACGAGCTGAAGATTGAGCCAGGCGTGCCTTCTCCGCTTTCGGCTGAGATGTCGGTGCTCTCAATGAAACGTGCTGCCGACGACCTGCAAAACGGCTTCCTCAATGCCTTGGTGATGGCACCCGACAACCCTGTGGTCATGAAGACCAACCGCGACTTCCTGCTGTCGTTCCACAAGGAGGCCGACCCCGTGCAGGTCTTGGTGAACGAGCAGCTCCGCATCGCTTTGGCGACAGATGACATGCCGCTGCGAACCGCCCTTGACCAAATCGACATCCGTTTTTTGGTTTCCAAGCTGACCACCTTGGCCCAAGCCTTGAAAACCGACTTCGGCATTGGCACACCAAAGATTGCTGTCATGGGCGTGAACCCACATTCGGGCTCGATGCCTGTGGGCGACGACGACAAGGTGGTGAAGGCAGTGGGTGATGCCCAAAAGAAGGGACTTTATGTATTTGGACCTTTCTCGGCTTCACAACTGTTTGCCGCAGGCTTGTGGAGGAAATATGATGCCGTGATGGCTTTGCTTTACGAGCAAGGGGCGTTCCCGATGAAGTTCTTGTCGATGAACGGGTGCGCTACCTATTGGGCCGGTTTGCCAGTGGTGTGTACTGCGCCGTTGCATGGCCCGGCCTACGACATTGCCAACCAGAACAAGGCCGTGCCCGACTCCTACCGCAAGGCGTTGTTCCTTGCGGCGGATGTGGTTAATTCCCGAAGAAAGGTTTGAGCGCATGCGTCATTGCGAGGAGGAACGACGAAGCAATCCAGAACTGAATCACTTGATGTCTGGATTGCTTCGCTGTGCTCGCAATGACGCAAAGCGTCAAAGGAATTACTTCACGATAACCTTCTGCGTCACCGTGCCAGCCGTGATGAAATACACACCACCGGTCAGGTTGCTGACATTGATGGTGTTGACACCCTTCACGCCTTGCATGTTGAGCACGTTCTGGCCCATGATGTTGAAGACGTTGATTTCAGCGCTGTTTTCCAGTCTGACGTTCAGCTCGTTGACAACTGGGTTGGGATAGACTTCCATCTGCGTGTTGGCGGCAACGATGTTTTCTTCCACTTCGTCGATGTGCGTGTCAACCATAACAGCCCAAATGAAGTTTTCGGTAGCAGAAGTCTGAGAGGCGTTGTTGCCAATGTAGAAGCCGGGAGTGTCGTCGGCTTGGTAACCGAACCAGAACTGCCCGTTGGTGGTGTTCTGCGGGCAAATGGTGGCAACACACTCGTCGTAGCTGTGCATGAAATCGTCGGCCTCCTGCAACTTTAACCAGTTGTAGTAGACACTACCGGTTTCCTCCGTGTAAAAACCAGTGGCATCTGCCATGATGTAAGGCGGAAAAATGAAGCTCACGTAGATGCTTCTCAGGTACATGTTGTTGTTGTCGGCGCGGTAAAAGTCGGGGCAGGAGAAGCCGATGGCCACTGTGCCGCTTGCGTCGGCGCAGATGACGGGCAGTACCGAAGCGCCTTGCCAGAACTGATAGTAATCTTGCCCGTAATACATGTTGTCAAAATTCATGTCGCTGAAGGTTTCATAGTCGATGAAACCGACGAGGTTGGAGGTGGTGAAGTTGCGGATGATGTACTCACCGCTTTCATCGACGGGCCACCACATGCGGAACACGTTGTGGGGGTTAGACGGAATCACATAGCCGTCGTCGGGGCAAACCCACTCGGGGCCTTGCAGCGTGCCCATGCTCTCGTTCCAGTAGAAGATGCCGTCGACGTTCTTGCCGTAGGTGAAGGTATAGGTGGTGCCAAGCTCGTCGTGATAGTAGCGGTGAGAGGAGAACACGCCGTGAACCATGCCGTTGTCGTCGATGCAGATGGCACCTGTTTCAGGGCCGTACATCGGGTCGTCTTCGCCGAAGAGCGAGTTCGGGTCGGTTTCCCAGTCGAGGCCGGCGTAAGGGTTGTCCCAGAACTTGATTTGTTCCCAGGTCTCGCCGTTGTCGGTCGACTTGATCACATAGCCGTGGCTCATGGTACCGCCGCAAAGCAGGATAGCCACATTGTTGCCGTTGGCGGCCAACGAGTAGTAGTCGGAGCCATAAAGCTTGTGCTCCCAGTCTTCCAAGGTGGGGATGAAAGTGGTGGTCCAGTTCTCGCCGTCGGTCGAGCGGCTGTAGTAGAGGTAAGAGTCGGCCAGATTGTCGTCGTCCTGGTCGCAACCGAGCACATGGATGATGTCATGGTTGGGGCCCGAGGTGGCAATCTTGGGCCAGGTCATCAGGTTCACCGTAGTGCCGAGGTCTTCGGGGTTCGGAATGGTGAAGGGGCCTTGCCATTCGCCTTCGCCCTTCTTCTCGCGGGTGTAATAGCAGAGGTGGGCATTGCTTGTGCCGAAGGCGGCATGGGAAATGACGATTTCGCCGTCGGGGCCATACTGGGTGTAGCAGGGCCAGCCGGTCTTTTCATTCTCGATGCGGCCGGGCATCGGGTTGTTCTCCTCGTCGTAGATGAACGCGCTGCCGTTGTAGTAGTCGTAGCCCGCACCACGGTCGCTCAAGTTGGATTGTTGCGACCAAGTGGCGACGAGACCCACGGTGCCGTCGTCGAAACGGTGCATGCGGTTGGCCACAAAGCCGTTGCTTTGCAGGTCATAGTAGGTCTTCATGGTCTGCACGTCCACCGCGAAATCGATTTCTCTGTTCTCGTTGTAGGGCAGTGCCTGTGTAGGGGCGAAGCTCATGATGGGGTCTTCGGTGCCGCCGTAGGCTTTCTTGTAGATGTTGGCGGTGCCGGTCTTCATAGGCTCAGCCTTGACGGGCTGGTTCTTGATTTGCGCAAAGCCGGTCATTCCGACGGCCAAGGCGAGTGTAACGAATAAAACTTTTTTCATAATGCTTGTGTTTTAGATGAAAAAAGGAGACCAAAGTCTCCTTTTTTCATTGATTAATGTTCAAGTAATCCTTACTTTACAATGAACTTTTGGGTCACGCTGCCGGCGGAGATGAAGTACACACCGCTGGTCAGGTCGCTGATGTTGATTTGGTTGACACCCTTCACGCCTTGCATGTTGAGCACGTTCTGGCCCATGATGTTGAAGACGTTGATTTCAGCGCTGTTTTCCAGTCTGACGTTCAGTTCACTGACGGCAGGGTTAGGATAGACTTCCATCTTGGTGTTCTCAGCAACAACATTCTCCTCAACGCCTAAGCCTTCGAAGTCGGGCTTAACCATGACGGCCCAAATGTAGTTGTCGGAAGCGGAAGTTTGGTTGGCATTGTTACCAACAAACAGGCCGGGTTGGTCGTCGGCTTGATAGCCAAACCAGAATTCTTCGTTGGTGGTGTTCTGGGGCGACATGGTGAAGATGGCCTCGTCATAGCTGTGCATGAAGTCGTCGGCATCCTGCAGCTTGAACATGTTGTAGTAGACGTTACCAATTTCTTCGGTGTACTCGCCGTAGGCATCGGCCATCACATAGCCAGGCTCGATGAAGGAGACGCAAATGCTTCTGAGGTACATGTTGTTGTTGTCAACACGGTTGAAGTCGGGGACTGAATAACCCACGGCGACGGTACCGCTTTCGTCAACGCAGATGCTGGGCAGCACGGAGCAGGCACTCCAGAATTGATAGTAAACTTGCTCGCAGAAGATGTTGTCGTTGTTCATATCGTTGTAGACTTCAGGATCAATCAAACCAACAACGTTGGAAGAAACGAAGTTACGAGTGACATATTCGCCGGCACCATCGTAAGGCCACCACAGACGGAAGCAGTTGTGAGGATTGGAGGGAATCACAGTGCCGTCTTCAGGGCAAACCCATTCGGGAGCTTGGAGGGTGCCCATAGTCTCGTTCCAGTAGAAGATACCGTCGATGCCCTTGCCGTGGTAGAAGTTGTAGGTCGTACCAAGTTCAGCGTGATAGTAGTTCTTGGAAGAGAAGGCGCAGTGAATCATACCATCGTTGTCGATGCAGATGGCACCAGTCTCAGGACCGTACATGGCGTTGTCTTCGCCGAAGAGCGAGTTCGGATCGGTTTCCCAGTCGAGGCCAGCATACGGGTTGTCCCAGAACTTGATTCTGGTCCAGGTTTCACCATTGTCGGTCGACTTGATGATGAGGCCGTGGCTCATGACATCGCCGCAGAGCAGGATGGCCACATTGTCGCCATTGGCAGCCAAGGCATAGTAGTCGGAGCTGTAAGCCTTCTGTTCCCATTCCTCAGTCATGGGCACCATCGAGATGGTCCAGTTGTCGCCGTCGGTTGATCTGCAGTAGTACAGATAGGTGTCGCCGAGGTTGTCGCTGTCTTGGTCAGCACCGAGGACGTGGATGATGTCGTGGTTGGCACCAGAGGTGATGATTTTGGGCCAAGTCATGGCAGCACCAGCGGCCGGTTGAGGCAGAGAAGCATCGGGGTTCTGGATGTAGTGGGGGCCGTCCCAAGCGCCTTGACCCTTCTTTTCACGGAAGTAGTAGGTCAGCTCGTTACCAGTGTGGGCAATGATGATTTCACCCTCGGGGCCATACTGGGCGTAGCAAGGCCAGCCAGTCTTTTCGATTTCGACGCGAGCGGCGAGCGGGTTGTTTTCTTCATCCCAAAGGAATTCGCTGCCGTTGAAGTAGTCGTAGCCCGTACCACGGTCGGGGAAGCTGGGGCCGTTTTGTCCCCAAGTGGCGACGAGGCCGACGGTGCCGTCTTCAAAACGGTGCATACGGTTGGCCACGAAGCCGTTGCTCTGCAGGTCGTAGTAGGTCTTCATGGTCTGAACGTCGTAGGCAAACTCGTTTTCTCTGCTCTGGTTCATGGGAGCGGAGGGAGTGACCGAGAATTCCATGGCGGCAGGCTCGTTGCCCTTGATGGCCTTCTTGTAGATGTTGGCGGTGCCAACCTTACCCTTTTCAGCCTTAACAGGCATGTTCTTGGTTTGCGCAAAGCCAGTCATTCCGACGGCTAAGGCGAGTGTCACGAATAAAACTTTCTTCATGATGTTTAAGTTTAATTTTTAATTAGTGATTAGTTGATTTGATGTCAAATTGAGGCTGCAAATATAAACAATTTTCCAAAGGCAAGCATAATTTATGGGGAAAATTGCTTGTTTTTTTCTTGTTTCTCGCGCTTCGCGTCATTGCGAGGCACGAAGCAATCCAGAGAGCAAACTTCATTTTCTGGATTGCCACGCTTCGCTCGCAATGACAAAAAAGGAGGCCAAACGGCCTCCTTTTTCGTGGAAAAATACATTGTATTTACTTGACAATGAACTTCATGGTGTTTTCAAAGCCGTTGGCCTTGACGGTCACGAAGTAGACGCCGCTGTTCAGCTCGCTGATGCTCACAGGGCGGGTGTTGATGCCCGTGTTGATGCTCACGGTTTGGTTCATCACGTTCTGTCCCATGATGTTGAAGACGCTGATGCTCATCTCAGAGGCTTGCGAGGCGTTCACTTCGATGTTGAGCACGTCGGTAGCGGGGTTGGGATAAACGCGGGTGGCGGTCATCGGGTTGACGGCGGGATTTTCGCTGATGCCAAGACCTTCATAGTCGGGAATGACTTTCTGCACCCAAATGTAGTTGTCGGAGGGAGCACCTTGTTGGGCGTTGCTGCCTGAGTTCAGGCCAGGGGTATCGTCAGCCATGTAGCCGAACCAGAACTCCTCATTGGTGGTGTTGGTCGGGCATATCGGGTAGATGGCCTCGTCGTAGGAGTGGAGGAATTCGTCGGCATCTTGCAGCTTCACCCATTCGTAGTAGCAGTTGCCTGGGGTTTCGGAATAATTGCCGGTGGCGTCGCCCATCACATAGCCGGGCTCAATGAAGGCCACCATGATGCTTCTTAAATATTTGCCGTCATTGGACAACGGACGTGTAAGATCAGGGACTGAGTAGGCAACGGCGACAGTGCCACTCTCGTCAACGCAGATGGCTGGCGATGCTGCAGGGCTCTGGAAATAGCCAGTGACCACCCAATTGTCGGAGGAAAATTCAGAGAAGTGATCGTCTGGGGTGAGGAAGCCAATGAGGTTGGCCGATTCAAAGTTACGGACAATGTACTCGCCGGTTTCATCGGTGGGCCACCACATGCGGCAAATGTTGTGCGGGTCGGAGGGGATGACAGTGCCGTCGTCGGGGCAAACCCATTCGGGTCCTTGCAAGGTGCCCATGGTCTCGTTCCAGTAGAAGACGCCGTCTAAGTTTCTGCCGTACCAATAGGTGTAGGTAGAGCCGAGTTCAAGGTGGGCGTACTTGTGGCCGGAGAAGGCACCGTGGACTATGCCGTCATTGTCGATGCAGATGGTGCCGAGTTCAGGGCCGTATTGGTCGACATCGTTAATAGTGATATCGTCGCTGTAGCCGAAGAGCGAGTTTTCGTCGGTTTCCCAGTCGAAATCGGCGTATGGGTTGTCCCAGAACTTGCTCTTGGTCCAAGTCTCGCCATTGTCGGTCGACTTGATGATGTAACCGTGTCCCATGATGCTGAGGAGCATGATGGCAACATTGTCGCCGTTGGCAGCCATCACGTAGCTGTCGGCGCTGTATTTGCCCTGTTCTCCTTCTTCAAGAGTGGGAACAAAGGTGGTGGTCCAGTTCTCACCATCGGTCGAGCGGCTGTAGAACAGATAGAATCCGTTGTCGTCGCTGGCGGCGGCAATCACGTGCAGGATGTCGTGGTCGGGGCCAGTGGTGACCACTCTGGGCCAGGTCATGTCAGAGTCGGAAGTGCCAAGCCACACAGGATTCGGGATTTCGTTGGGGCCTTGCCATTCGCCTTCACCTTTGATTTCGCGGGTGTAGTAAACCAGGTTGGAGCCGGTGTGGGATATGACGATTTCGCCCTTGGGGCCATACTGGCAGTAGCTCGGCCAGCCGGTTTTCATCGACTCGATGCGGCCGGTTACAGGGTTTTCTTCTTCTTCGAAGATAAAGGCTGTGCCGTTGTAGTAGTCATAGCCAGTACCACGGTCAGAATAGGCTGAAGGGGTTTGTCCCATGGTGGCGGTAACGCCGAGGGTGCCGTCCTCAAAACGGTACATGCGGTTGCCCACGATCTTGTTGGTTTGCAGGTCATAGAGAGTCCTCATGGTTTGCCAGCCACTAAGATCGTCACCTTTAATGTTTCTGGGGACGCTTGTGCTGGGCGTGAAGTTGAGCGCTGGCGCTGCATCATATTTGCCCAATGCGGTGATGTTAGCTTTGGCGCTGCGAGGCTGCTCGGCCTTCACGCGCTCTTGTCCTTTTTGCGCAAAGCCGGCCATGGCGACGGCAATTGCGAGTGTTGTTAATAAAACTTTTTTCATAGCGTTTAATTTTTAAATGGATTAAATACGATTAATCGTCAATTTTTGGGCTACAAAAATAGTGTTTTTTTGACAAAGTCAAGGTGTCGGGCGCATTTTTTTTGACATTCCTGCCGTGAATCTCAAAAAAACACCCTGTCTTGCGAAACGAATTGTTTTTATTTCTAATTTTACACGCTCAAAAAAGTCTATTATATATATTAAGGAGCGGTATGACACAACAGCAAGCTTTGAAATTGTTTGAGGAGAAGAAAGTCCGCACGGTGTGGGATACGGATACTGAGAAATGGTATTTCTCCATTGTGGATGTGGTTTCGGTTTTGACCGATAGCGACTATCAGACAGCACGAAAATACTGGAAAGTATTGAAAGGTAGACTCTTAAAAGAGGGTAATGAGTCGGTAACAAATTGTTACCAACTGAAATTACGGTCTTCAGATGGCAAGAACTATAAGACAGATGTTGCTGATACAGAGCAACTTTTCCGTATTATTCAATCCATCCCATCGCCGAAGGCCGAGCCGTTCAAACAATGGATGGCTCAGGTGGCCTCCCAACGTATCGACCAGATGCAAGACCCAGAACTCAGCATCAATCAGGCTGTTGCAGATTACCGTAGGATGGGTTATTCCGAGGCATGGATTAACCAACGCATCAAGTCAATCGAAGTACGGAAGGCCTTAACCGATGAATGGCAGCGTGCCGGGGTAAAGGAAGGTGTGCAATATGCTTCGTTGACGGACATTATCACCCAACAATGGAGCGGATTCACGACAAAAGAGTACAAGCAATACAAAGGCTTGAAGAAAGAGAACCTGCGCGACAACATGACCAAGCTTGAAATCGCGTTGAATATGCTTGCGGAAGCCACAGCGACCGAAATTT
>JAEEGF011372989.1_pt1 | contig 14809 bp, 11 predicted proteins | sample 9134171 | NCBI WGS metagenome assembly JAEEGF01 (sample SAMN16246542, study PRJNA631951) | gut metagenome | biome: gut microbiome; feature: rumen; material: AP-attached | host: Bos | place: Iran: Karaj | collected 2018-10 | reverse complement strand
TCCGGCAAAAAGTATGGGCTTTCCGGTCACTGCGCGGATAGAAAGCGCTGCGCCGCCTCGTGTATCGCCGTCAAGCTTTGTAAGGATGACACCGGTTACTTCAAGCCTTTCATTGAAGGTCTCCGCAACATTTACCGCATCCTGTCCTGTCATTGCGTCGACGGTAAGCAGAACATGGTCTATCTGTACATTTTTACGGATCTCTTCAAGCTCCTGCATCATGCCTTCGTCTATGTGAAGGCGTCCTGCAGTATCTATGATGACAACATTATTGTTGTTCGCTTTTGCCTGGTTTAATGCGGCTTTTACAATATCAACGGGTTTAACATTGGTACCCATTGAAAATACGGGAACTCCGACTTTCTCGCCGTTTATCTTTAACTGGTCTATGGCGGCGGGCCTGTAGATATCGCAGGCTACAAGCAGCGGCTGCTTGCCTTTGGATTTAAGCTTCCCTGCGAGCTTTGCGGCAGCGGTCGTTTTACCGGCACCCTGAAGGCCGGCCATCATAATGACTGTCATTCCGGAAGGATTAAGGGAAAGCTCTGTGGTCGTTCCGCCCATGAGTGAGATAAGCTCTTCGTTAACGATCTTTATGACCATCTGGCCGGGTGTCAGGCTGCTCATCACATCCTGTCCGATAGCACGCTCCTGGACATCGCTTACAAACTTTTTGACAACCTTGAAGTTGACGTCCGCTTCAAGCAAAGCGAGCTTTACTTCTTTCATTGCTGTCTTTACGTCGCCTTCGGTAAGAACTCCCTTGCCGCGAAGAGTTTTGAATATATTCTGTAGTTTATCACTTAAATTATCAAAAGCCATAGTGAACCTTTCGGGTTGCAAAAAAATTGCGTAAAGCAGGGTCAGATCGTTTCTTTTACCGCTTTTGAGATGTTTTTTAATCTACCGGCCGCTTCTTCGTTGCCATAAGCCAAAAGCCCGTCTGCAACGGAATCGATCTTCCGGGAAAGCTGCTGCAATTCTCTGAATTTCTTAACAAGACCCAGCTTTTCTTCATATTCGCGAAGCTGTAAGGAAGTCCGCTTTACAATATCATGTACGCCCTGCCGGCTGATACCCTCGTTTTCGGAGATCTCGGCAAGGGAAAGATCGTTCATGATATATTCTCCGAATATATCCTTTTTATGTTCGTCAAGCAATTCGCTATAAAAATCAAAAAGCAGGGAAAGTTCGGTTCTTTCCTTAAGGATCAGGCCGCTTTCTTCGGTTATTCCTTTGCTTATTTTCATACATTGCTCCGCTGAGTGTAAAGTTTTTTTCTTTACAACGCTAAAAATAATACAACAGGGGTAAGAAAATGTCAACAGGAATTTTTGATCATTCTTTCATTGCAAAAATAAAGAGGGCAATTTTATAGGGCTGTGTACCGCCTTTCGGTTGTCGCAGCCCTGTAAAAGATCATATTATGCCTTTCATTTTCAATTCAATATAAAGAATTAAAACATCGCGAATATTCGTATCATAATTAGGCATTATATAAGGACCGCCATTGTCTAATGACTCTTTGCTGGCCTTATTGTTGGTCTCTCTAACGATATTGCCTAATTCATGGAACACATCTGTGTATTCAGATTCCAGTCCGGTCCATCTACTGATCAAAGTCGTATAAAAGTGGAACTTAATACCTCGGTCAGGTTCTCCTCTGAATTTCATAAATCTGTCAATTGCAATATAAAAATTGACATCATTTTGCATAATATAATCCCAAAGAGGCTGGAAACTCTGAAATGTAAAAAATATATTAGTGTTCGACCACAAAGAATATTTTATATCTGTATAGTATTCATTAACCCAAGCATTAAAGAATTCATCATATTTTTCCAAAATACCTTTTGATTCAAGCTCTGATACCCGTGCATCCAAAAATGCCTTTTGATCATCTGACAATTCGGGCCAGCGGTCGACGCTTCCTTTCATAACCTGTATTGTAGTAGAAGGTGTTTTTTGGGGATCAAATGATATATGAGCCAGAATCGCTTCAATATCATGTTTCTTCGCAACTTTTTTCTCATCATCACCCGTCTTTGAAGTATTAGTTACTGCTTTTGCTTCGTTCCTGTCATCAACAAAAAAAGTTTTTATGACAACAACACCAATACAAACTGCAATGCACATTATACCAACGATCAGGAATATAGCTCTCTTTTTCATCGCACCCTCCTTTCAATATTGACAGCCACAGCCCCGAAATTTGATTCTATTCATCAATCTTTTTAAACTGTGTATTATACAGTTCCGTATATACGCCGCCCCTCTTCACAAGATCTTTGTGCTGGCCGCGTTCCACTATCCTGCCGTCTTTAACGACGATGATCTCGTCTGCCGCAAGAATGGTAGAAAGTCTGTGTGCGATAAGTATGCTCGTGCGCTCTTCTATTATCGGATCTATCGCTTCCTGTATTTTGCTTTCGGAAATGGAATCAAGAGCCGATGTAGCCTCATCAAAAATCAGCAGAGCCGGATTTTTAAGGAGCACACGTGCAATGGAAATACGCTGCTTTTCACCGCCGGAAAGCTTCAGGCCGCGGTTTCCGACCATTGTATCAAGTCCTTTTTCCTGAGTACTGATAAAATCGTAAATATTGGCCTTCTTGCATGCTTCTATCATTTCTTCTTCCGTAGCATCTTCCTTTGCATACAGCAGATTTTCGCGGATAGTGCCGTTGAACAGGTAGGTTTCCTGCGAAACCACGCCTACATTTCTCCTGAGGAAGTTCAGGTCAAGCTTTCTCACGTCTATCCCGCCAAACTTCACTTCACCGTTTTGAACATCATAAAGACGCGGGATCAGGTTGATTATCGTACTTTTACCGGAGCCGGAAGGGCCGACTATCGCTATGCTGTTCCCGCTTTCGAGCTTGAAAGTTACATCTTTAAGTATCTGCCGTTCCGGGTCATATGAGAAATCAACATGTGAAAACTCGACTTCTCCCGTTGTGCTTTCGGGAAGGATCGCATCGGGAGCGTTCTGTATCTCCACAGGCATATCGAAATACTCGAAAATGCGGGTAAAAAGTGCCATGGAACGCATCCAGTCAACCTGGATGTTGAGCAGGTTGTTGACAGGCATATATGTACGTCCGAGCAGCGCTACAAGTACCGTTATATCACCGGGGGTAAGCGAACTGTTAAAATGCATTATAAGGATGCCCCCGACAAGATAAAGCAGCATAGGTCCGATATTGGTAACGGTGTTAAGCACAACAAAGAACCAGCGCCCGGCCATGCGTTCACGGATATTGAGCTTTATCATGCGCTCGTTTGCGCCTTCATAACGCTCGTATTCCCGCTGTTCCTTGCCAAAAAGCTTAACAAGAAGCTGGCCGCTTACAGACATCGTCTCGTTGAGAATGCCGTTTATCTCGTCGTTACACTTCTGCGCCTCGCCTGTAAGTTCCCAGCGCGTCTTGCCTGCTTTTCGCGTAGGGATGACAAACAGCGGAATAACAAGTATTCCGAGGATTGCGAGGATCCAGTTCTTGCTGAACATCATCACAAGCGCAACAACAAGGGTGATCGTATTAGAGATGATATTTCTGAAGGTGTTTGTTATAACAGACTCAACACCGGAAATATCGCTTGTCATACGGGTGATTATATCGCCCTGGTTGTTTGTGGTGAAAAACCTTTGCGACATACGCTGCAGATGCTTGTACATCTGGTTTCGCATATCGAACGTGATATGCTGCGCGATCCAGGTGTTGATATAGGTTTCGAGAACGCCGATAAGATTCGATACAAGCGACAGGCCAAGTGAAGCCACGATATAGATTATGAGCAGCTTCAGGTTCCGGCCTATGATACCTTCATCTAAGATCTTACCTGTAAGTATCGACGGATAGAGCGTAAGTACCGACGAGACCGCAATACTTACAAGCACGAGCGCGAGCTGTTTCCAGTAAGGCTTCAGATACGAAAAAACTCTGACGATAAGCTCTTTTGTGATCTTCGGCTGGTTTTTCTTTTCTTCTTCGGTCATGAAGCCTCTCTGAAAGGCTCCTCCCATTCTTCCTCCGGGTGGCATGTTTTACTCTCCGATTTCAAAAAAGTATAGTGCTAACGCTTTCTTCCCACTGTTAACGCAAAAACTGTAAAAGGCTTCCTTCTCCCATTTATCGCAATACCACAAAAGCTTTTTCCAAGCATTTGACGCAATAACTGCGAAGGCTTTATGCCTTATAATCTATTACCGTTAAAAACATACATCGCAACAGCCGCAGCAATAGTGATGTTCAGCGAATCCACTTCCGTGGACTGCGGTATTATGATGCTTGTTCCGTAATCGTGAAACTTTTCCGGAAGTCCCGAAGATTCGTTTCCAAAAACAAGCGAATACGGCTCCCCGTGCTTAAAAAGAGGCTCAAGCTTTTCATCCGCATCAAGCATAAAGGTGTATATTTGATGCTCCGGAAAATCATGCATATAATCTTCGAAATCGTCGTAGTACTTATAATTCACACGGAACAGCGCTCCCATTGAAGCCCTGACGGTCTTTGGATCAAAGATGTCCACTCCGGGCCGCACGATAGCAATATCCTTAAAGCCCATTCCGACCGCGGTACGTATGATAGTGCCCATATTTCCCATGTTCCCCGGGTTTACAAGAACGATATGCGGCCTGTCCTTAGCAAGTTCACAGGTGTATTTATCGAAAACTCCTAAAATATAGACATTTTCTTTATCGTTCAGCTTATCGATAAGCTTTTGGTTTTCACGGACGGGAATGTGCTGCTTCTGACAGACAGCGTCGATAGTTGCCCTGTCTTTGAGCTTGTATGAAATGATGACTTCTTTAGCGTATTTCCCTTTATTCTCAAGCATTTCTATGGTCGGGAACGCTCCGAAGGTATAAGAATGACCAAAGTCTTTTTTATAAGGTTTTATATCCATTGTCGAGGATCTCCTCCATTGTTTACTGCTGGACCTTCATTCCAAGGGCCTTGTAAAAATCGACGGCTTGCGGGTTGCATTTCCATGCATGAAGCGTAATGTTGTAAAAACCCTGCCCGGTAGCCCATCCGCGGACATATTCCATCATCTTTTTCCCTATATGTTTGCCTCTTTCTGTGTCAAGGACGCACAGATCGTCAATGAACAAAGTCTTGTAAGGATATGTGGCGGGAGTATCCTCACGGTCTATGATCTTACAGAAGCAATGCGCAAGCACTTTCCCGTCTTCTTCATAAACAAAGACAGGAAAATCCTCATTTTCTATCAGCTCCTCAAGCTCTTCCCTGCTGTACTTTTTCCCGCATTCCTTGAAAATATCGGGTCTTCCGTTATGGTGCACAAGAAGGACCTGTTCCAGAAGGGTTTCTATCGCTCCTATATCTTCTTTTGTCGCAAAACGTACCATGCTGCCTCCGGATACTGTTCAATACAATCATAATAAAACATCTGATCTTTTCAGTAAAGATTTTTTTGAAAGTCCGCAGCGATCTTATCCGCTTACCTGACGAAAAATCTTATCCGCTTACCTGACGAAAAATACGCTTGTAATTAAAAAAAATTTGTTATATAATCATTTTGTAAGTGCTTTCAATTTTTACGAAAAGCACCTTATAATGTATTTATCTGCCGGGGTATTTTTATGAACATCTATGACGTTTCACATAAAGCAGGGGTCTCTATTGCAACCGTTTCACGTGTTTTGAACGGGAATCCCAACGTAAGTCAGAAAACAAGACAGAAAGTCCTTGATGTAATGCAAGAGCTTGGCTATACCCCAAATGTCTTTGCAAGAGGTCTTGGCCTTAACACCATGAAGACGATAGGTATACTCTGCCTTGATTCATCCGACCCGTTCCTTGCAAATGCCGTTTATTATCTTGAACAGAACTTAAGAAAATACGGATATGACATTATTCTCTGCTGCACCGGATACGACCTCAAGAATAAACAGAAATACCTTGATCTCCTTCTTTCAAAGCGTGTTGATGCCGTTATCCTTGTAGGCTCGAGCTTCTTAGAGCCGCAAAGAAAGGATAATACGTATCTCTTTCAGGCAGCGGCTTCGGTACCCGTGATAATCATCAATGGTTATATAAATCATCCGAATATTTATTGTGCGCTCTGTGATGATGCGCAGGCAGTGTTTGATGCCACAACAAAGCTTATCGAAAACGGAAGGACGAATATCCTTTACCTGTACCATTCGAAGTCATACAGCGGTCAGCAGAAGCTTTCCGGCTATAAAGAAGCGATACTGTCCGCAGGATTAAAGCTTGATGAAAACCTGATGCTGCTATGCAAAAACGATATGCACCAGACTAAAGAAGCCATTACAGAGGCGGCTGCAAACGGCGTTAAATTTGATGCGGTCATCGCGGCCGAGGATCTTCTTGCAGTAGGCGCCATAAAATACGCAAAACAGGCAGGGCTGAAGATTCCCAAAGATCTTGCCGTGATCGGTTACAACAACTCTCTTCTTTCGAGCTGCTGCGAACCCGAGCTTACAACAATTGATAATCACATAGAGACAATAAGCATTACGGCTGTAAATACGCTGATGCGCGTATTCTCAGGCAATGATGTGCCCAACAGGACGACAATTTCAAACGACCTTGTTGAACGCGGCACGACGGATTTTGCAAAAAACGAGATTTAAGCCCGAAACGGCTTTTAACAGATCAAAGATCATATTAAAACGGAGGCAGATATGCAGGAATTTATGACGAAGGATTTCCTTCTTTCAACCGAAACAGCCAAAAAGCTTTATCACGAGTATGCGGCAAAGATGCCTATAATTGACTATCACTGCCACATCAACCCCAAAGAGATCGCCGAGGACAGAAAGTTTGAGACAATCACCCAGGTATGGCTTGGCGGTGACCATTACAAATGGCGCCAGATGCGTTCAAACGGTATTGACGAGAAATATATCACGGGTGATGCTTCGGACCGTGAGAAGTTTCGCGCATGGGCCGCAACACTTGAAAAAGCGATCGGAAACCCGCTCTATCACTGGAGCCATCTTGAACTTCAGCGTTATTTTGATATTTATGAGCCTCTTACCACAGAAAACTGCGATAAGATCTTTGATATCTGCAATAAACGCCTTGCCGAGGCAGATTCTTCGGTACGCAACCTCATCCGTCGTTCAAATGTGGACACCATCTGCACTACAGACGATCCCGTAGATACTCTTGAGTGGCATGAAAAGATCAAGAACGATTCCTCTTTTGATGTAAAAGTACTTCCGGCTTGGCGTCCGGACAAGGCAATGAACATCGAAAAGCCCGATTTCTGCGCCTATATAGAGAAGCTCTCGGAAGTATCCGGCGTAAAGATCTCCTGCTTTGACGATCTTGCAAAGGCTCTTATTAACCGCATGGAATACTTCAACGAACGTGGGTGCAGGGTTTCAGACCACGGTCTGAACTATGTTACATATAAGCCCGCTACAGAAGAAGAACTCGACCATATCCTCGCAAAGAAGCTTGACGGCGAAGAAATATCAAAGGATGAAGAGCTGAAATTCAAGACAGGATTCATGCTCTTTGTCGGCAGGGAGTATCACCGTCTCGGCTGGGTAATGCAGCTGCATTATGGTGCAAAGCGCGATAACAACCGGCTCATGTTCAATAAGATCGGCCCCGATACGGGTTATGACGCTATAAATAACTATGCTCCGGCTGCAGAACTTGCCGATTTCCTTAATGCCCTCAATGCTACGGATGAGCTTCCGAAGACTATCATATACTCCCTTAACCCCTGTGACAATGCGGTTATCGGAACGATAATCGGATGCTTCCAGGACGGCTCCGCAGTAGGAAAGATCCAGCAGGGTTCGGCATGGTGGTTCAATGATCATAAGACAGGCATGACGGAACAGATGACGTCTCTTGCAAACTTAGGCCTCCTTGCTAACTTCGTCGGAATGCTGACCGATTCAAGAAGCTTCCTCTCCTACACCCGCCACGAGTACTTCCGCAGGATACTTTGCGATCTGCTCGGCAAATGGGTTGAGAACGGCGAATATCCAGCAGACTACAGAGTTCTTGGTGACATTGTCCGGAATATAAGCTATAATAACTGCAGGAACTATTTCGGATTCTGAAAAGCCGGAGGACAAATAAATGGCATCATCCATTAAACTTGTTGAAGAAACCTACCTTGCCAACAAGGAAAACAAGAAAAAGCTTATAGCCGAGCTTAAAAAACTCGTAAAACAGGGTAAAGCCGCAGGTGACTCGCTCCTTGTGGGAACAGCATATTATTATATCGCCTTCGCTTATTACTGCCTCGACGACCGGGACAAGCTTTTTTCTAATGCCATAAAAGCCGTAGCTCTTGTAAAAGACACAAAAGAACCGGAACTTATCGTAAGAGCCTATGTAATGCTCGGATATGCCTACAGCAGGCAGGAAAATCACCAGATGGAGCTTGCCTGTTACGATAAGGCATACCATATAATGAAAAAGCACAGGATCAAAGGTGAATCGCTGCTTTCCGTCCTGAATAATCTTTCTTCCTGTTATCATTTTCTCGGCGATCTGAATAATGCCATCAAAATGCTTGAGGAATGCATAGCACTTCACAAGTCAGAGTTTCCCGAAGGATACTCCGATTGTGCAATGTACTGCATAAATCTTGCAAATTATTATTCAGACCTCGGAGATAAAGACAAAGCCGAAGCGATCCTTGCCGAAATGGAAGGATGGCTTGATAAAGTGGATTTTAAGCCGCTTGTCTGCGACTATTATTTAAGACGTGCAATTCTTGCATATAAAAAAGGGAATACCGCATCTGCCAAAAAGCTTTCCGACAAGGCAATGAAATACATACCGAAGGATATCTATCCTCATCCGATTTATGAGGATCTTCGGAATGTCTCACATCTTCTTGTTGAATGTAAGGACAAGAAACGCGCGGAAAAGATAGTTGAACAGTTAAAGATCTATTCAGAACACAACAGCGGCACCATCGAACAGCTGATAGTTGCCCGCTCTCTTTCGGAATATTACAGTGCATTCGGAGAAAAAGAACTTGCCATTGAGTATTACCAAAAGCTTGAGGATCTGTATGAAAAACGACTGAAAGAATTCACCCAGGACCAGCTTAATCTGCATAAGATAATGTCTGCGTCGGATGCCGAGATCCAGAAACTGACCAAGCAGGTCCGCATGAACGAGATCCTTTCACAGCGCGAACCTCTGACCGGGCTTCTGAACCGTTCCGCTCTTCTCAGTGTTGCTTCCGATTTCATCGACGAGGCAAAAAGCAGGAAACAAAAGATCGGTGCGATCTTTATTGATATTGATTATTTCAAAGAATGCAACGATACCTACGGCCATGCAAAAGGCGATGAGATAATCCGAAAGATCTCAGATCTTTGCCGAAAGGAAGAAAACCAGATCGTCCGTTTCGCAAGATACGGCGGCGATGAATTCTTCGGAATGACGCTCGGTCTTTCCGATGAAGAAGTTGCAGAGATCGCAAAACGTATCTGTGACAGGCTTCGAAAAGCCGACATCCCCAATAAGAATAATCCCAACGGACATCGTGTAACGGTTTCTGTCGGTATCGCAAATGTTACAATAACTCCTAAGACAGATACCATAATCCAGATAGCAAACTACGCTGACAAAGCGGTCTATTACTCAAAGAATGCCGGAAAAGACGCCATCTATCTTCTCGATCACAACCGTAAGGATGTTAAAGGGAAAAACAATCAGTTTGTAAAAATCGAATACTGATAAAAGGATTCACTTAATAAGCAGTCACTTAAACAAAATCCGGATGCAAAGAAGGCATCCGGGTTTTGTTTTATGATATGAAAATTTGCGGTCATTCCGTTTCGCAGCATATTTTCTTCACAGCCAGCACCATGAACATATAGTTCGAAGATCCGCCTCCAAGCACATATTCCGTCTGCTGCCATAAGAACGGGAATTCAAGAAGCTCGGGGAAATCAGGTCTTATAAGTGCTGTTCCGGAGATTACGCCGCCAGGAATATACGACCAGTCCGCACGGTTTAACCCGTAAGCCACTGTTGCAGACCGGGTTCCTACTCCCGATGCAAAAGATGCGGTATTGCTGCCGGGATGGCATCCAAGTATGAAATTCAGCGCATTTTCAAGCACTTCTCTTCCGAAGAACTCAGGGAAAGCTTTGTGCAGGAAATAATACTGTTTTGCCATCATCTGGATACCCCATCCCGCGCCCCAGATATACGGATGATACGGTATACCGTAAGGATTTTCACCGCATTCCGTCTTTATCCGCTCGGCAACGGCAGGCAGTTTTGCAAGTATCTTCGCCTTAAAATCCTCATCATTAAGCTTATTTATAACCCGTGCAACTACCCATCCGGTTTCATACAGATGTTCCGTGATAAAACCGGCATTTTCAAGGATCATGGCGCGGTAAGACTCATCACCTGTTGTAAGGAACAGCTCGGCAATAGCCTGTAAGCGGACCATAAGGATCCTGTCCTTGAATTTGTTTCCCGAAAGATCGTACTTCTCGCATTCCGCAAATGCCTTTCGCGCAGTATCAATACAGTCAAGGGCAAGGGAATCGTTATAACCCTTCATTGCTCTTGCACATGCTGCAACATAGGCTGTCGTCTCATATTCCCTGTAAGGGTTTTCTTCGGTAAATACCCACCTGTCATCATCACTCGGCACGCCGTCGGTCATGGATGCGGGATCGCCGAGAAGCACGTACTGACGCAGTCTGCTGCATATAATTCCGCGGTAGAACCTTCCGAGTGCGTGATATCCGCCAAGAACAGTCAGCAATCCATGCTCTATCTGCTGCAGAATGTCGTTTTTGCCATCAGGCTGGTGTATTTCTACTATCTGACGCTCCTGGTCGATGGTTGTCGCATCAAGATCAACATTAAATTCCTCGAAAGCAAGTGACAGAATGTATGCTTCACCCGCCTGCGATTCAATTCTCAGATCAAAGTCGCCTGCATCATGCCAGCCGCCCTTGTTAAGTCCGGGAACCGCATCTCCCGGCTTATATTTTGTCAGCGTATCCGCGCCCTGGAAGTAAGCGTCAAAGTGATTAAAGGCGGTCCTTGCCATCCTTGCGTCATCCTTGTGGCAAAGGCCGTGCCATACACGATATTTCTCGTTTACGCGCATGTGGCACATCTGTACGGGAAGGAAATACTCGAGTACAGGCTGCCAAACGCCGCGATCGTAAATGTCACGCGCAATACGGAAATAATCAGAACGGCTGTCCCCGTAGCTTACGCGGTACATCCCCTCTTCCTTAACATCCGAAAAGTCCAGAACAAGATAAGAAAACCTGAGAAAACTACCCCCTTTTGCAGGCTTAATTGATCTGATCTTTTCCTCGCCGCCTTCAGTGAGCCTGTACAGACAGCCTTCCTTAGGTTCAAGGTATTTATCCCTCTCATCAAGCTCTACAACGGCGTATTTGCGCTGTCCGGGATGGAATCCGACCTGTGAAACCTGTACAACAGGCGTATATCTCCAGTCCGGCACGGAATTCGGAGTGATCTTTAACCGTAGCACTGTGCCCTTTCGTCCTGCCTGTACCTCGCTGCTTATGACAAACCAGCCGTTATTATGGTTCAATCTTCCATCGTAAAGCTTAAGGCATGTGTCGTCTGAAAGACACTCTATGCGCATCTTCATATAAGGATCATCGGGACAAAGAACAAAGACCTTTCCCGAAGCGTATTCAAGGGTTATCATGTCATCAGCGATTATCGGATTATACTCTGAAGGCACATTGTCATCCGAATATCCCGGATCGCCTTTGCGCGGAACCCCGGCAAGAAGCTCTCTGTCTGCAGGGAATCTTACGTTTTCGGGATTAACGGCATGATGTCCGGAATACCTGAAATTTGAAGGCATCATCTTTACGGGCCCGTTGACCTGACGCGGAAAAATGCCGCTTTTCCCGTCCATAAGATAAGGCTTTCCAAAAAGCCCGCCCGGGAAAAGTTCTATATTAAAGCTTGCTTTACCTGCAAAAAGGCTCGGGATCTCGGAATCAAGATCAAGCGTAACTATAACAGAATCCTCTAAACCCTGCACCTTTATCTGATACTTAAGGTCGATATCGGGATAGATCATCGGATTTAAGCCTGTAAGATTCCCGTCTTCGTTAGGATATTTAAGTGTAACGCTTACAGTATTTGATGCCGTATCCATCTGCCTGTCAAGCTGTTTTGGGACAGGCTGCCACTGGCCCGGAGTCTGCTCAAACCGAAGATCGCCGTTTGTTGCGATCCGCTTTCCGTGCATTATCACACCGATCCCGGACTGGTGTCCTGCCGGATAAATATCATCAAATACCATGACATTTACGCCGCCATTTACAAAGTAGCCTTTATCAGCATTAAGGATCATCTTTACAGCCTCCTCTTGAGGTCAGATTTAGACTTCGGTTAAGCACAGAGTAATTCAATTATTATGTTTTTGCAAGCTTTTATTTTTTAATATTGAAAAATTTAATTATTTATAGTTTCATTTTTTCCTGAGAACATGTTATAATAAATATGCTTTTGTATATTTTTTACGGAAACTGATATTTTTTAGATAAACAGGCAGGGGGAACAAGAAATGAAAAAGATCAAGATCACAGCTATCATCCTTGTAATAGCTTTGCTTTCTTCAGCTTGCAGCTTTCACCAGCGAAGCACGGCCACACCCATAAACGAGCCTGTAAATGAGGTAACGCTGTCTCCTGCTCTATCTGCAACCCCAACAAATTCCGTTAATGATAATCTTTCTCCGACAGGTACGATATCGTCGGTTACTGAACCTGCTTCGTCGTTGAGCAATACCCCCATCCCCACAGAAGCGCCTACCGTTACACCAGTTCCTACGGATGAAGTAACACCGACTGATTTCGCCACTCCTACAGATGCTCCTTCTGTAACACCCACAGAAGAAACAACACCTGTACCGACACAGGCACCCGGCACGGATCCGACAAGTACTCCGACACAGGTGCCAACAAAGGCAACCACAAGTACTCCGACACAGGCCCCTACAAAAGCTCCTACAAGTACTCCGACACAGGTGCCCACAAAAGCTCCTACAAGTATTCCGACGCAGGCACCAACAAAAGCGCCGACGAGTACTCCGACGCAGACACCGACTAAAGCGCCGACGAGTACTCCGACGCAGGTACCGACTAAAGTGCCGACGAGTACTCCTACCCAAACCCCGACAAATTCCCCTACCGTAACGCCCATAAAGGTTCCGAAACCCACCGCAAACCAACACCCACACCCGATCCAAATAAAGAAATACGCGGATATATCAACACGGCCTTTACCGAAATGAAACTTAAAAGTTCGGATTCCATGGTTGAAAAAGTCCGCAAAGTCCACGACTGGATGGTATTTAACTTCAGTTATGATTATCTTTGGTATGATTGGGATAAAGGCGTAAGTATGTCAGATGCGCAGATCGCCGAGGCGAAAACTCATATACCTTCGAAAGCATATTGGGTATTCGAAAACAGACTTGCAATATGCAGCGGTTATTCTGCTGTATTTAAAGCCTTTATGGATGAACTTGGTTTTGAATGCATTACCGTGAGCAGTAAGGAAATGAACCATGCCTGGAATATGATCAAAATGGACGACGGAAACTGGTATCATGTAGATGTTACATGGGATGATCCCGTAAATAGTAACGAACGTCTGTATCAGTGGGTATTAGGAAAATACAGATCATCTCATTTGCTTCGTAATGATTCCGGGATAACTTCCGAGCGGCACTATGGCTGGACTGCTTCCGCGCCCAAAGCAACCGGTACAAAATATGAAAACGAAGTCTATCATAAGCTTTCGTATGACAGAAGCCCGGATGATGAATTCTACGAAAGCGGAAGGATCAAAAAAGCAAAAAGGATTTATTCAAGTCTTAGCATTCCGGCCATTCTTGAGTTCTATGAATCAGGAATAATTGCAAAAGAAACGATCCAATACGATAGCGGAAACACCAAGGTCAAAGAATATAACTCTTTGGGTGTAATCGCAAAAGAAACGATCCAATACGATAACGGAAACACCAAGGTCACAGAATATAACTCTTTGGGCGAAAAGACCAAAGTAACCGAGACAAATACGGTATATACAGCTATTACTGAATATAATTCTGCCGGAAAAATCATAAAATCCACTTATGAGTATGACAATGGCTCAAAAAACGTAACCACATATAAATATAATAATGCGGGGCTGTTGACAAGGACCATTACCGAAACATCTGTTAATACTACTATAAGTGATTATGATTCTGCGGAAAAAAAGATAAAGGAAACAGTTGAATACAAAAATGGTTCTAAATCCGTTTCCGAGTATAACAGTGACGGTAAGCAGATAAGCTATGTCTCTTACGATTCGAATGGAAATTTTAATGGTAAAACGATATGGGAATATGATAAAAACGGAAAAATAATCAGAGACACATTTTTTAATCCAAACGGACAAAAAAACGTTTCTGAATATAATTCCGACGGCCAGCAGATTAAGTCGTTCTACTACAATTCTGACGGGACGATTGATTCGGAAACTGAATACAATCCTTCTACCGGCTATCCTGTAAAAAGAACATATTATTATAATGATGGCAGAAAAAGAGTTGAGGAATACGACGGAACATCTTACACTCCCATAAAAGAAACTTATTATGATAAAAACGGCAAACCTTATATCCCGTAAGGAACTTGAACGTCAGATTGCAACAAAAATGGCAGCCACTTGATTGTGACTGCCATTTTTTTGATCACACTGTTATCAGAACAAACCTACAATATCTCCGTTCTCGTCTACGTCGATATTCTCTG
>JAEEGF011009293.1_pt1 | contig 14809 bp, 10 predicted proteins | sample 9134171 | NCBI WGS metagenome assembly JAEEGF01 (sample SAMN16246542, study PRJNA631951) | gut metagenome | biome: gut microbiome; feature: rumen; material: AP-attached | host: Bos | place: Iran: Karaj | collected 2018-10 | reverse complement strand
AAGACCGCCGACGGACAGTCCGACCTGCACCGCGAGGGAGGACCCTCCGAGTTCCGCATCCTGCACCATGCCGACGACACTGGTGCCGAGATACAGCGCGGACTGATGGAGGCCGTGCGCCACAACCCCAGCATCACCGTGAAGGAGAACCACTTCGCCGTGGAGGTGATTACACAGCACCATCTGGGTGTGCGCGTCACCCGGCGCTCGCCCAACATCCGCTGCTATGGTGCCTACGTGCTGAACCACGACAACGGAAAAGTGGACACTTATCTGGCCAAGGTCACCGTGATGTGCACGGGTGGCTGCGGAGCCGTCTACCTCACCACCTCGAACCCCGTCATCGCCACCGGCGACGGCATCGCCATGGTCTATCGCGCCAAGGGAACCGTGCAGGACATGGAATTCGTACAGTTCCACCCCACCGTGCTCCACAACCCCAAGGAGACGCATCCCGCCTATCTCATCACCGAGGCCATGCGCGGCTATGGCGGCATCCTGAAGTTGCCCAACGGCGAGACGTTTATGGAGAAATACGACAAACGACTCTCGCTGGCTCCGCGCGACATCGTGGCACGCGCCATCGACAAGGAGATGAAGATGCACGGACTGGACCACGTGTGCCTCGACGTGACCCATAAGGACCCCGCCGAGACGCGGCATCACTTCCCCAACATCTACCAGAAGTGTCTCTCCATAGGCATCGACATCACCACCGACTATATCCCCGTTCGCCCCGCCGCCCACTATATGTGCGGAGGCATCAAGGTGGACCTGAACGGGCAGACCAGCATCGAGCGCCTCTATGCGCTGGGCGAATGCTCGTGTACCGGACTGCACGGCGGCAACCGCCTGGCCAGCAACTCGCTCATCGAGGCCGTGGTGTATGCCGACGCTGCCGCCAAGGACTCGTTGAAGCACGTAGACCTCTACGACTGGAACGAGCACGTGCCCGAATGGAACGACGAGGGCACGATGACCAACGAGGAGAAGGTGCTCATCACACAGAGCGTGCGCGAGGTGAACGAAATCATGTCGAACTACGTGGGCATCGTGCGCAGCGACCTGCGCCTGCACCGCGCCTGGGACCGTCTGGACATGCTCTACGAGGAGACCGAACGCCTCTTCAAGCGCGTGAAAGCCAGCCGCGACATCTGCGAGCTGCGCAACATGATCAACGTGGGCTATCTCATCACCCGCTTCGCATTGGAGCGCAAGGAGAGCCGTGGCCTGCACTTCACCATCGACTATCCCGTACACGCCTACGACAAGAAAGAGGAAGAAAATGCTGAAATACGTTAACACGGGAATCGTATTTCAGGAAATTCCCGACGAGGTGACGCTGGCCATCAACATCTCCAACTGCCCCTGCCGTTGCCCTGGCTGCCACAGCCAGTATCTATGGGAGGATGTGGGGATGCCGCTCGATGCCGCCGCCCTCGACGATTTCGCGGCACGCTATGGCCGCGACATCACCTGCCTCGCCTTCATGGGTGGCGACGCCGACCCAAAGGGTGTGAACCTCCTGGCACAATACCTCCGCGAGGAGCACCCGCAGTTCCATGTGGCATGGTATAGTGGACGGATACGCATACCCGCAACCGTCAGCGTCACCGATTTCGACTACATCAAGATTGGCCCTTACATCCGCCACCTGGGGCCACTGAAGCAGCCCACCACCAACCAGCGACTCTACCGCGTGCTGCCCGATGGAACGCTCGACGACATCACCAGCCGATTTTGGAAAAAGCCAGGGTGAAGGGGAGTGAAGAAGGAGTGAAGAGGAGTGAAAGGGACGATAGATTTATCTGAATTAAAAAGGGAGTGAAGGGGACAATAGCTTAAACCAAGGCTCTTGTCCCCTTCACTCCCCTTTCACTCCCCTTTTACTTCCTCTTCATCTGCCACCAGTCGAAGTTGAAGAGCTTGGCTCCCTTGTTGCCCCTGAAGGCGAGGAAGAGGTCGTGCTGGCCGTTGGTGCTCTGCTGCACATTGGCCGAGAGCGTCTGCCAGTGCTCCCACCCTCCCGTACCGGGGACTTCGAGGCGAGCCAGCAGAGGACCACGCAGACTATCGGCATGCACCTCGATGCGCCCACCCTGCAGGCCGCTGGCCACACTGGCCGTAAAGGTATGTGCTCCCGTGTCGCCAAGGTCTACGGCACGCAGCTTGATATAGTCGCCATTCTGGATGTCGCTCACATAGACTCCCACCTCGGTGTTCTGCTCGGTGTGCACGCCCTGCGAGAAGGCCATCGTCTCGGCCTCCACACGCTCAAAGGGATTGAGGGTGCCAATGGGCTTCACGCCCTCGTCGGTGTAGTGGATGATGGGGAAGGTGCCGTCGGCATTGTATTGGAACTCCTCCACGGCGGCGCTACGACCGAAGCCTCCGCCACCTGGCAACTTGCCGGTGTGGTAGAAGAAATAGCTGTGGCCCTTGAAGTCGGCCACGCCACAATGGTTGGTGAACGACTTGGTGTCTTCTTGCGGCATGATATGTCCACGATATGTCCACGGTCCCTCAAACGAGGGGGCTGTGCTATAGGCGATGTGCTCGGGGATGCCACCAGCGGCATAGAGGAGGTAGTATAAAGGCACTGGCTTTTTCGCGGGTTTTCCTTTCTTATTCAGCGGATAGACGTCGCGGCAAAGTATCCACGGCCCTTCGGTGTAGATGTCGGTGTATTTCGCATCGCGCTGGCGCTCCTTCGGGTTGGGGGCGCCGAATCCCTCCACGGTCTGGTTGACAATGCTCACCGGACCGTCGAAGCTGAGCATGTCGGCATTCAGCTTGGCGTAGTGGATGGTGGGATTGCCCCAGAAGAGCCATGCCTGGTCGTTGGCGGGGTCGATGAACACGGTGGGGTCGATGTTGTCCCACGAGCCATCGTCGAAGAGCGGTTTGCCCAACGCGTCGCGGAAGGGACCCGTAGGCGTGTCGCCAACGGCCACACCGATGGCCATGCCGTCCGAGAGCTTGGAGTGGGCACAGATGTACCAATAGAACTTACCATTGCGCTCGATGGTCTGAGCGGCCCAGGCGCGGTCGTCGGCCCAGCTGAAGCTGGCGAGGCTGAGGGGCGTGCCGTGGTCGGTCCAGTTGGCCATGTCGGCAGAGGAATAGACGCGCCACTCGTACATCCAGAAGAAGTCGGCCTTCTCCTCGTCGTGGCCGGTGTAGACATAAATCCGGTCGCCGCTGACCATGGGGGCAGGGTCGCTGGTGAACCACGTTTGCACGATGGGGTTCTGCGCCCCTACGGGGCTAAAGGATAAATGAAAAATGATAAATGATAAAAGAATAGGCAGTCGTTTCATTTCTATGGGCTTTAATTCGTGTTGTTCGTTTCATTCGTTGTCGAAAAGATAAGTCGATTAACGTTTGCGGTCAATCACTTTCCGTGTCTTGCCGTTGGCAGAGCGGATGATGTTCAGGCCATGGCCAATGGTCTGGCGCATGCGTCCTGAGGCATCGTAGATGGTGGTTGTCTGCGTGCCGTCGGCATCCACCAGCTGAATACCCGTTGAGGGGTCGTTGTTGAGGCGGCACTCCAGGAGCAGATACTCGTCGAAGCCGGAGCTGTTGCTCTCGTTGGTGAAGCTGATGACATACTTGCCCTTCTTGGTGATGTTGATGGCGAGTGTGCGCTCCACTGCCGAGCGCAAGTTGGCCGATGTGTTGCCGTTGGCATTGGGGGTGGCGGTGAACACCTGCGAGGTGGCAACGCTGCTACCCGTGGCGGCATCGAGCAACTGCACCTTGAACTTGGGCGATAGTTTCCATGCGGCCATGGCGTAGGTGAGGGTGTAGCTGCCCGGCTCCAGGGTGAGCGGGAAGGCACTCTGTCGACCATATTCAGCACATTGCTCGCGCCAGTAGAGAGCCTTGCCCTGATAGCCGGCGAAGCCGTTGAAGGTGCGGGCGCCCGAACCGAAGCTGTTGGGATATTCATGCACATCGTTGTTCTCCTGCACGCAACGCCAGCCCGGGGGCAGGGTGCCGGTGTCTACGCCGCTGAAGTCGAGCTTGTAGACGCTGGTGGCATCGGCGAAGGTGGGCTGCAGGGTGACGTTGTCGCCTGGCATCACGAAGGTGATCTCGTTGGCGCCAGCGGTGAAGGAGATGGTCTTCTCAAGCGTGTAGAACACCGAGTTGACGACGCGTAGCTGAGCCAAACGGAAGCCCTGGTCGGCGTTGACGCTCAGCGTGACCGTGTCACCCTCGGCGGCCTCGGCCATGTTGGAGGTGATGGTTCCACCCACGGCCTCGCGTATGGCGACGGCATACTTCATCGGTGCCACATCGGCGGGGCGATAGCTCACTTGGTCGATATACATGGGCAGGGCTCCGGTGTTGGTGATGACGAGGTCGTTCTTCCCCTCGTTCAACGAAGCCTCCACGAACACCCAGCGCCACTCGTTGGTGGTGGTGCGCTCGCAACGCACGTTCTGGTTGGTGCCATTCACTTTCACGCTGATGTTGCCAGCCTTCGTGGTGCAGGTATAGCGCACACCGATGACGTAGTCACCCTCTTGTCCGGCCTTCAGGTTGAGCTGATGGCGCAGGGCGCCGCTACTACTGGTGCCCATGTCAACGAAGCCGTTGCCTCTGTGTCCGCGCTCACTACGATATTGGCCGTAGGGGTCGGTACAGCAGTTCTTCACGTTCTTGAAATCCATGTCCTCGCCCTCGATGAGAATCTCGCTACGGCTGAGTGCGGGCTGAACGGGCAGGGGCAGGGGTTGCAGGGCGATGGCGTCGGTGGCCTCCGAGCGGTCGTTGGCTCCGCTACAGCTGATGCTCACATCCACGCCGCCGCGATGCTTCACGGTGACGGTGTAGGTGTGGGCGTCGGCATCATATTCGGCGGTGGCGCTGCCACTGGCCGTGCTATGCTTGCTGAAAGTGTGTGAAGGCTCGGCGCTGACGCCCTTCACGGTAATGATGTCGGTGCGCAGGGTGGTGGTGTCGTTGCGGAAGTTGTTCAGGTAGACGTTGATGTGGTCGGCATACTCACGGATGAGTCCGCTCGACAACTTGTCGTATTGCAACTCAAGCGAGTCGCAGGTGTTGTAGAGCAGGGGCAGCTTGGCCGAGGCTCCCGTCTTCTTGTTCAGGTAGGTATAAGGCGTGTAGGTGACCAGCTGATTGCGATAGCGGTTCACGTAGAGGTCGCCGGTGCTCACCTCGGGGTACTGGGTGTTGAAATCGGCCACTTTCTTGGTCTGCGAACTCCAGCGCGAGGTGTAGTTCGACTTCTTCACCTGCACGGGGATGGCCTTGGCTGCTTCGTCGTAGAGTCCCGTCACCATGGGGATGGCACCATAGCGACCCGTCTTCTTGAAATAGCAGAAGTTGTCCATCCACTGGCCGTTGCCACGGTTGAAGGGGTCGGTCTGCTTGTAGAGGCCGTCGTAGAGCGAGCCCCACGTGGCATACTTCTCCTCGTCGTTGCCGCTGGTCTTGTCGTTGATGACCACAATCTTGGTCTTGGCCACCACCTCTTCGCGCGTGGGGATGTAGAGCGTGCCGTCGAGGATTTTGCGGAACATGTCAATCCACACGCCGTTCATGTTGGGGAAGCGCTGCCAATTGCGACGCTTGTAGCCGTCAGCGGTGCTCTGGTTCACCTCATGGATGCACTCCTCGCGCCAAGTGAGTTCGGGGCCATCCCATACGGCACCACCGTTGACACACGTCTGCTCCATCACCGTACCAATGCCGGCGGCTCCAGGATATTTCTTCCCGTGGTTCTCGCCCAGGATGGCATCGAGGGCTCCGTTCCAACCGCAGTTGTCGTAGCGCACACCATAGTTCTTCGTCAGACCGCTGATGAACGGGCCGAAGGTGACGCTCTCGTTGTTGTAGAAACACGAGCTGGTGGTGTACTTATAGAGGAAGAGGATGGCCTCAGGGTATTTCATGCAAGCATCCTTAAAGCCCTTGTCGCGCTTCAGCTCACCAAGGGGGTTCAGCGGGTGGCTCCAGATGTTGCCGCAAAACGATACGGTGAGGAATCCGCCATACTGGTGCGACATCTCCACCAAGCGTGCAAACAGTGCCCAACGGTTGGTCTGCGTCGACGACGATTTGTCGCCAGCCTCGTCGAAGCCCCAGAACTGCTCGGCGTAGTTCCAGCCCAGGAAATTGGGGAACTGCTTGAAGAAATATTCAAACGTCACCATGTCGTCATCCTGTATGTGGGTGTGTCCGCCGCTGGCGGGCTGGCACGAGAACCAGATGCCGTTCTTCTGGCACACGGTACCCCACGACTTGTAGGTCTGGAAGGCGTTCTGCGGCATCTTGTAGATGTTCAGGTCCTTGTCGTATTGGCAGGAGAGGCTAAGGTTCAGGCAGATGTAGGGCCGGATGTCCTCAGGAATGAGGTCGATGATTTTTTGTGGGTCGGCCTTGTACCACACATCGCAATGGATGAACCATAGCGGGTGTTGCGAGTCGATGGGGCGACGGTTTTGGGCAGAAGTGCTGCCAACGAACAAGAGGAGCTGTAAAAACAGCAATGCACAAATGGTGGTGCAACGTTTCATGACGGTTTTCATAGATGGTTGAAATGTAGTTGTATAATTATTGTGCAAAATTACTGATTTCCCGCCAAAAGTGGTTCATCCAGCGTTTCAATGATTATTGCATTTGTTCCAATAAAGGACAATAGCCTGAGAAAGGAAAACAAAAAAACGATAGGGACGGAGAGAGCTCAAGGCGACCCGGGAGGGGCATCGCGGAGAAGCGCGATGCACAACGGCCATCTTTCAAGGGCGGGGCTATAATATTAAAAATGGGTACAAATAATAGATACAATATGGGGCAATCGGAATAAGAAATCGACCGAAAAGTGAGAAACTTTCGAAATTGCTTCGCCGTTTCAGCATATTTTCGTATTTTTGCACACGAATTGCAAACATCATAAAAAAAACAATAGCAATGAAGAAATTGATGATAGCCCTGCTGATGGCCTTGCCGATGGCCACGCAGGCACAAGACAACACATGGGAGCGCCCCACGGAGACCGTACAAGCCAATGCCGACGCGAAGTACCTGGCAGGGGCCGTGCCCGTAGCCGACGGCAAAGTGACATTCCAGACCACCATCAAAGCACCGGGCAAGAGCGCGAAGCAAATCTACGACATCCTGCTCAAGCTGATGGAGCAGCAGGCCAAGGAGCCGGGACAATTTGAGCAGAGCCGGCTGACATTGACCGACGACGACAAGATGATGCTGGTGGGCAACTACCAGGAGTGGCTGGTGTTCAAGAACAAGCCCCTGAACCTGGACCGCACGCGCCTGCTCTACCACCTCATCGCCGAATGTCGCGACGGCGAGGCCACGCTGAAGATGACCCGCATCGTATATATATATGATGAGGAGCGCGACCCCATTACCTATTATGCCGAGGAGTGGATCACCGACCGCTACGGCCTGAACAAGAAGCAGACCAAGCTGGCACGCGTGAGCGGAAAGTTCCGCCGCAAGACCATCGACCGCAAAGACTATCTCTTCGACAAATACACTAACGCCCTAACCAAATGACCGACGAAGACATCAAGCGCAACGTAGACGAGGCCATGCAGAACAGGCCACGGCGCCACAACCTGGAACCCTTCCGCGATAGCAGTCGCACACGCGTGCTCCGCTTCTGGCTCAACGTCATCTTCCTCGTGGGAGCCATCGCGGGACTCATCGTTTACTTCTATGCCGACCACGACATCGCCAAATGGATTCTGCTGGTGTCGCTGGTGTTCAAGTTTGTAGAGCTTTTCCTGCGCATTTTCAAGATATAACTGTCAAAACCGCCAAAGGACTGGAGTGAACAGCTACCCCACACACGCTACTCTGCGGCAAGCGATGAGCCGATGCGTCGGTGTGCTCATCGCCTGCCTCGTGATGATGCCCACCGCCCAAGGCCAGACCTTCAACGAGATTGACACCGACGGCAACATCACCCAGCGCGACGGGCGCAATGGCAACCGCAACTTCAATCCCCATAGCAACGACACCACCAGCAACAACAAGGTGGTGCCGAAAGGCATTCACGTGTGGACGGTGGACCGACGCTTCGGCGACATGCGCAAATGCGACGTCGACACCCTACCCCACCTCTACCCGCAATCGACGATGGGCACCGGCACCACGGGCGAATACAACACCGTGGGGTCGAACTACACCGCTCGCTTGTCGCGCATCTTTGCCAACAGGCGAAGCGATAGCCAGATGCTCTTCACCGATGCCTACGACCAGGTGTTGCGCGAGCCCGACGAGTGGCACTTCACCAACACCCTCTCGCCCCTGACCAACCTGAGCTATGGTAGTTGTGGCGACAAGACCAATGGCGAAGACCTCATCGACGCACGCTTCGCGGTGAATGCGGGCAAGCTCACCGGCATAGGCTTCGACCTGGACTACCGTTATGCCCGGGGCTATTACCAAAACCAGAACAACTCGCACTTCGGCGCTTCGGTCTATCTGTCGCATCTGGGCGACCGCTACCAAAGCCACATCCTGCTACAGACCTATCACCACAAGGCGCACGAGAACGGAGGTATCACCAACGACGACTATATCACCCACCCAGAGCTGTTCAGCGAGAGCTTCTCCGACAACGAGATTCCCACCGTGCTGGGCAGCAACTGGAACCGCAACAACCGGCTACGGCTCTTCCTCACCCACCGCTACAACGTAGGATTCTATCGCAAGGTGCCCATGACGGAGGAAGAAATAAAGGCCAAGAAGTTTGCGATGGAAGCCGCCAAAGAGAAAGAACAGGCCAAGCAAAAGGAAGAGCAGAAGACGGTGCCCATGCTGGCTGGACGCCCCGACAATGCCAAAGTGGTGGCAGATACGACGAGGATGAACGTTGAGCGTATAACGTTGAACGACGACACTTTGAGGAATGACTCGCTATTGGCAGATTCAACGGCGAACGTCCTACGCGACTCGGGGCGCATCAGCGTCACCTCGAAGGAGATGGCCGACTCGCTGATAGCTCTGCAGGCACAGGCCGACAGCACCGAGCTGTTCATGAAGCAGGAGTTCGTGCCCGTCACCAGCTTCATCCATACGGCCGAGGTCACCAACCAAGACCACATTTACCAAGCCTATTTCTCGCCCAAAGACTACTATGCCAACACCTACTACGACCTGCGTAGCGGTGGAGGCTATCGTGGCGACTCCATCTACGACAAGACGAAATTCCTGCACTTGCGCAACACCGTGGCCATCGGGCTGCTCGAGGGGTTCAACAAGTATGCCCCTGCGGGCCTGAAGGCTTTTGCCGCCCATGAGCTGCGCCGATTCGACATGCCCGTGGCCGCCGACACCGACGGCAACGGCTTGGTGTACTCGGCCATGCACCGATGGACCGAGCACAACGTCAGCATAGGCGGACAGCTCTCGAAGGCACAGGGGCACACCCTGCACTACGACCTCACGGCCGAGACATGGGTGGCAGGCGAGGATGCCGGACAGCTGATGCTCGATGCTCGCGGCGACCTGAACTTCCCATTCCTGGGCGACACCGTCAGGCTCGACGCCAAGGCGTTCTTGCATCGCCAAAGCCCTACCTTCCTGCAACGTCACTACCACTCCAAGCACTTCGCCTGGGACAACGATTTCCACAAAGTGACACATTCGCGCATAGAAGGACTCCTCACCATTGGGAAGACAGGCACCAAGATGCGGGTGGCCCTCGACGAGATTGAGAACTACACCTATCTGGCCATGGCATACACCCTGGATGGCGAGAACCGCAAGGGCCTCACCGCCCAATTCCGCCAGCACGATGCATCGCTGGCCGTGGTCACGGCACAACTGGACCAGCAGCTGCACCTGGGACCACTGAACTGGGACAACGTGGTGACATTCCAGACGAGCAACAACAAGGACGTGCTGCCATTGCCCACACTCAACGTCTTCACCAACCTCTACCTGAAGTTCGTGGTGGCCAATGTGCTGAGCGTGGAGCTCGGCGCATCGGGCACTTGGTTCACCAAGTATAAAGTTCCCGACTACCTGCCGCAACTCAGCTCGTTTGCCGTGCAACAGAACGATGGCGCCAGCATGGAGCTGGGCAACTTCCCCTTTATCGACGTCTATGCCAACCTGCACCTGAAGCACACCCGATTCTTCGTGATGATGAGCAACGTCACCGGCACCAACTTCGACCGCAAGTCGTTCCTCACCCCCCACTATCCCCTCAACCGCTCGGTGCTCCACATCGGCGTGTCGTGGAACTTCTTCAACTAAGCCAATGGTTGAATAAAATTCGACCCGTACGGTTGAGTTTTCAAACAACGCCACCTATTTCAACCGTACAGGTCGATAAAATTTTGAGCGCTCTAAATTTTATTTAGGCGTTGACTTTTGAAAATTTGGAGCGCTCCAAATTTTCGTATGCCATAGGTATTCTTCAAAACGAAGGCTGCGCCGAGAACCTACACCCCAGCAAAAATGTGATTTTGTAACATTGTAACATTGTAACATTTCGAAAGATCCGTAGTCAGAGTATTTGCCTGATTTCGTCGAGCGAGGTGACGATATAGGTGGCCTCCGTCGACTTCTCGTGCTCGGGATATCGATTGAAGAACAACGCATCGATGCCCACGGCCATGGCGCCACGGATGTCGGTCTGCAAATTGTCGCCAATCATCAACGTGGTGGCTACATTGGCACCCGACTGGCGCAAGGCATATTCGAAGAAGGCGGGCGACGGCTTGTTCGCACCGGCATCCTCGCTCAGGATGACGGTTTGGAAATAATGGCGCATGCCACAAGCGTCGAGCTTCTTGTATTGCACCTCATGGAAGCCGTTGCTGCACATGTGCATGCGATAGCCACGGCGCAGCAAGTGCTCCATCAACTCGTGCGCACCATCCACTACGCCCGGCTTCGACGAACAGGCATCGAGAAAGCGGTCGCTCATCTCCAAACATAGTTGGGGAGTGGGATGGATGTCGTTGCCAACGCTGAGCGGTCGACGGAATCGCTCAACGATAAGATAGTCGCGTGTGATCTCGCCCTTGGAATAGCTGGTCCACAAGTCGATGTTGGCCCGCCAATAAGCATCATAGAACACCTGGGGCTGAGGGAAGTGACGGCCCAGGCTGAAAGCCTCGAACACCTCGCCAAGCGCTATCGTGGCATTTCCATGCGTGTCGTAGAGCGTGTCGTCGAAATCGATAAAAAGGTCGATGTATTTCTTCATGGTCTTATTTATCCACACGAAACTATCCTGGAGAGGGAGGGAGAGGAGTTGGGGAGTGTAGGAGTTTGGGAGTGTAGGAGTTTGGACAATAGTTTTGCGGCCAATTGCCATTCTGCTCGTCTTAACTAATGTCCATACTCCTAAACTCCCAAACTCCCAAACTCCCAAACCCCCATACTTATTCTCTGCCGAAGCTTTGTACGCTTCGTTAGAAGGGAAGGTCGTCGGCAGCACCTTCAGCGGCAGGCTCCTGCGCGGGTGGGAAGGGCGCATTCTGGGCATCAGGCTGCTGTGGCGGGAAGGGGGCGGCACCAGCGGGGCTGGCAATGGTGGTGGCGGCGGGCACCGATTGAGCCACCGGACCACGCATGACGTTGAAGGCACGCACATCGTTGAACCAACGTCCCTGCCATTCATGGGCGTCGATGTCGAATTGCACGGTGATTTCCTCACTGGGCTGAATGTTGAACTGCTTGATGCGGTCTTCGCCAAAGACCTTGAACACCATCTTGCGGGGATAGGTGCCAGGCACTTCGATAACGTATTCTTGACTCATCCAAGGGTTGCCCGAGCGGCTGGAGGTGCCACTCTGTGCAGGCAAGATAGCAATCACTTTTCCTGTTAAATCCATAGTCCTTTTATTAATAAAAATGTAGAGTTTTGTCGAAATCGCTTGCGAAATTACTAAAATAGTTTGAAAACAAACAATTTTTTCCGAATTATTTTGTTGTTGACGTAGTTTTTTTGTATTTTTGTAGTCCGAAACCGAATATACACAAATAGAAATAGACAGTTATGAAATTTACCGTGTCAAGTACAGCACTGGCCAGCAGGCTGACGGTGCTGGGTAGAGTTATCAACAGTAAGAACTCGTTGCCCATCCTGAGCAATTTCCTCTTCGAGGTCATCGACGGGCGCCTTCATCTGACAGCTTCGGATAGCGAGGTGATGATGAAGACGGCGCTGGAGTTGAACGAGAGCGATAGCGACGGCAGGTTCTGCATCGGCAACCACGACTTGCTGGAGGCCGCAAAGGGCATCAGCGAGCAGCCCATCACCTTCGAAGTGGACCAGCTGAACAACCTGGCCAAAATCAGCTACCAGAATGGTATGTTCTCGCTACCCGTGCAGAATGCCGACGAATTCCCGCTCCCACAGACGGTGGGCGAGGAAGCCACCACCATCAGCATCCCCACGCAGGTGCTCGCCGACAACATCAACCGCAGTCTTTTTGCTACCGCACAGGACGAGTTGCGCCCAGTGATGAATGGCATCTATTTCGACTTGACACCCGATTGCCTCGCCGTGGTGGCCAGCGATGGGCACAAGCTGGTGCGCAACAAGATACTGAACATCAGAAGCGAACAGCCCGCCGCATTCATCCTGCCCAAGAAGCCCGCCTCGCTGCTCAAGGGCGTGCTGGTGAAGCAGGGCGGCGATGTGCTGATACGATTCGACGACCGCAACGCCGAGGTGAACTTCGAGGAGGGTGTGCTCATCTGCCGCCTCATCGAAGGACGCTATCCCAACTACAACTCGGTGATTCCACAGAGCAACCCCAACCAGCTCACCATCGACCGCATAGGACTGCTCTCGGCTCTGCGCCGTGTGCAACCTTTCAGCAACGATTCGAGCAACCTCATCCGATTTCATGTGGAGAACGGAACCCTGCAACTCGACGCCGAGGATTACGACTTCTCGAAGACTGCCACCGAGCGCATGTCGTGCGACTATAATGGCATGCCCATGAGCATTGGCTTCAAGGGGTCGTCGTTCATCGAGATACTCAGCAATTTCGATTGCCAGGAGGTGGTCATACAATTGTCAGACCCCAGCCGCGCCGGATTGGTGCTGCCATCCGAGCAGCCCGCCGACCAGGACGTGCTGATGCTGATGATGCCCATGCTGATTAACGACTAAGCGATGAAACTGAATCTGACAAAGCCATTGGTCGTCTTCGACTTGGAGACGACAGGTCTTGATTTGGTGAAAGACCGAATCATCCAGCTATCGTTCATCAAGGTGATGCCCTCGGGCACGGAAAAGCGCGGCGACTATCTCATCAACCCTGAGCGCCACATCCCGCCACTGATTACAGAGCTGACGGGCATCAGCGACAACGACGTGAAGGACAAGCCCACCTTCAAGCAGCTGGCCGCCGAGCTGAACCAGATGTTCACGGGATGCGACTTTGCGGGCTTCAACAGCAACCATTTCGACATCCCCCTGCTGGCCGAGGAATTCCTGCGGGCAGGCATCGACTTCGACTTCTCAAAGTGCTGTCTGGTAGACGTGCAAACCATCTTCCACAAGATGGAACGCCGCAACCTGGCCGCCGCCTACAAGTTCTATTGTGGGCGAAAGATGGAGGAAGACTTCACCGCACATCGCGCCAATGAAGACACCGAGGCCACTTGGCGCATCCTGCAAGGACAACTCGACTACTACACCGAAGAGCACCAGCGCCAGCTGGGCGAAGACCCCGAGGGGCGCACACTGCCCAACGACGTGAAGGCGCTGGCCGAATTCTCGAAGGTGAACAACAACGTCGACTTTGCAGGGCGCATCGTGTGGGGCGAGGCAAAAGATGCCAAGGGCAACACCATCATCGGCAAGGACGGCAAACCCGTGATGACCGAATACTTCAACTTTGGCAAGCACAAAGGAAAGACCGTGGCCGACGTGCTCCGCTTCGACCAAGGCTACTACTCGTGGATTATGCAGGGCGACTTCACCAACAACACCAAGCAGGTGCTCACCCGCATACGTCTGCGCGAGGAAATGCCACGTAAATAATTTGAATCGTGTTGACGTTATGACGGTATCACGAGACAACCATAAGAAAGAAAAAACAGAAAACAAACAATGAATATCCTCGAACTATCAGAACAAGAAATCCTGCGCCGCCAATCGCTCGATGAGCTGCGCCGCCAAGGCATCGACCCCTACCCTGCCGCCGAATATCCCACCAACGCTTTCTCCACAGAGATTATAGCCAACTTCAGCGACGACGCAGAGCCACGCCAGGTGTGCATCGCCGGTCGCATGATGAGCCGCCGCGTGATGGGCAAGGCCTCGTTCATAGAGCTGCAAGACTCAAAGGGCCGCATTCAGGTGTATATCACCCGCGACGATATAGCTCCCCTCTCGTCTGCCGAGGCAGAAGAAGGAGCCGGTGGGGCTTCTTTCTACAACACCGTCTTTAAGAAGCTTCTCGATATTGGCGATTTCGTTGGCGTAAAAGGTTTCGTGTTCCGCACGCAAACGGGCGAAATCAGCGTACACGCCAAGGAACTGAAGCTGCTCTCGAAGAGCCTGAAGCCCCTGCCTATCGTGAAATACAAGGACGGCGTGGCCTACGACAAGTTCGACGACCCCGAATTGCGCTATCGCCAGCGCTACGTGGACTTGGTGGTGAACGATGGCGTGAAGGAAACGTTCCTGCAACGTGCCACCGTCATTCGCACCATCAGAAAAGTTTTGGACGAGGCTGGATACACCGAAGTCGAAACTCCCACCCTCCAATCCATCGCCGGAGGTGCATCTGCCCGTCCTTTTATCACACACTTCAATGCCCTCGCCCAAGAC
>JAEEGF010731120.1_pt1 | contig 14810 bp, 7 predicted proteins | sample 9134171 | NCBI WGS metagenome assembly JAEEGF01 (sample SAMN16246542, study PRJNA631951) | gut metagenome | biome: gut microbiome; feature: rumen; material: AP-attached | host: Bos | place: Iran: Karaj | collected 2018-10 | reverse complement strand
ACGGTAAATACTACCGTTGAAGTTGCACGGTGACATCAAAATAGCTGCTGCCGCCCTTCATTGCGTCAAACATGCCGCGCAGCAGATGCTCCAGTCCCAGTGTGGTCGAAGCAAAAGATCCGCTTGCACTGGTGTCACTCTCGCTGGACGATTGGCGCACCCAGGCGGGTAGCTCGTTGCGCAACGAGATGTGCACTTCGTCGCGGGGGCTTTTCAGGTCGCCAACCAGTGTCAGCACGTGCGTCATGCCCTCAAGGTACTCCTTGTTGTTTGCGGTCAACATGCCGGGGACGATGGGTTGCACGGTGAGTTTGTAGCCGTCGATGCTCTGCACCTCGTAGTTGTCGGGATTGGTCAACAGGGCATCATCTTGCATCAGCCCGCTCAGGTCGGCGGCCATCGAGAAGCACAATTTGCCCGTCTGGCGGTCACCGTCACACTTGGCCAGCACGATGCCGTCGCCGTGCTTCACGCGGAAACGGCCTGCGTTGTCTTTCCACTCGGGCAAGACACGGCAAGGCAACTCGGCAGTAGCCTGGTTGAAGCGGTAGCTGTTGCGCACACCTTCGGCATCGAGTATGCCGCTGTAGCGTTTGTCCTGAGCCAACTGGTCCATCACATCGCCGTCAGCGATGATGACCAGATAGAACGGACGCTTGCCGCTGTACTCAAAGGGGACGCCGTTATAGGGATAGTATTTGCCACTATAGTCGCCCATGAACTGCTGCACTGCCACGCTCTTGCCTTTGTAGCGGGCAAACACGCGGGTGGCAAGGCTGTTCTCCTCGTTGAATATCTTGTCCAGGCTCACACCGTGAGTGTCCTTGGGCGAATAGATGAGGTCACTCACCAGCACGCTCACGTTGCCGGGACGCTGGGCCTCGAGGATTTTGTTGAAAATCAGTTGGAAGTCGGTGTAGCTGGCGTCGCCGATGCCTGCGGTACTCTGGTAGATGTCACGGTCCTTCAGGAACTCGTCCACCGTGTGCTGGTAGGGATAGATGCCGTCGTTCACGATGTTGATTTCCACCTTGCTCCCTGCCGGGAAGTGGTTGATCAGGTCGTTCACGGCCTTCTTCAACTGGCCACCGCCACCACGCTGGTCGTAGGGCACCATCGAGCCACTGCGCTCAAAATATACTGTCAGCGACAGATCCTCCACACCGCCATAGGGGCGCGTGTCCCAGTGCATTGGCGGGCGCAGGTGTGACCCGATTTCCTCGATGAATTCGGCCATTTTCTTGTGGTCCACACGGCCCTCGGGTGTCAGCATGTCGCCATATTTACCCGGGTTGTCAGTCACCAGCGAACACAGCGAGTCGTATGCCGCCCGCGTCGTGTCACCGCTCACCAGCACACCACGCACAGCCTTCTCCAACTGCCCATGACCACCACATGCTGCCAGCCCTGCCAGCAGCAAGCAACACATCACCAACAATGGTAATCGTCTCATATTCTTCATTCTATCTTCTTCTCTTAAATCTCATGTATGGGTACATTACCCCATTAAACGACAAAAATAGTGCCATTTTCCCACTTAATAAGAATTCCAGCGTTAAAAAGTGTTGTTTTTATGCTCGCTCCGCTCGCAGTTTAGAGTTTAGGGTTTAGAGTTTAGAGAGCCGCTCTCGCCCCCAGCAGGGGGGGCAGCAAGGCTGTTCCAGCAGGTAGGGTCGTCAAGGTATCAGCAGCAGTGGCCGCGTCAGGGTCTTTCTATGCCGTGGCTCCCGCCACGGCTGTTGGTGGCAGTGGTCATTCCAGCAGCAGGGCCGGGTCAGGGTCTTTCTATGCCGTGGCTCCCGCCACGGCCCCTGTGGCTGGGTCTCCTCACCCCTTTTCTTTCATTTTTCCCGTTTTTCATTTGCGGCGTCCAGGCAATTTCATTACCTTTGCCTTGTGTTTTTCGATATGGATAAAGAACAATTCCAGAGCAAGAAACAGTGGGCTGGCGACGCCATCCCGTCAATGAAGCGGCGCCGCGTGGGGCATGACTACCAGAGTCGTTGCATCTACATGATCACCCTCGTCGTCGAAGGGCGCCGCCCATTGTTTGGGCGCATCACAGGCGACGGTGAGCGTGAGCCTGCCGTCATGCATCCCAGCCTGTTGGGCAAGGCAGTCCTCGACGAGTTGGCTACCATCACCCGCCTTTTTCCTGACATCGACGTCATCTCGCAACAATTGATGCCCGATCACCTTCACTTCATCCTATTTGTCAAGAACAGGATCCCAACCCATTTGAGCCACGTCATTAACGGCTATAAAGGCGGCTGCACGCGCCTTTATCGTCAGTTCATGCAGCAGGGACTCATCAGTCCGTCACAGGCCGCCCTGTGGGAAGTGGGATATAACGACCGCATCCTGCAGGGAAAGAATCACCTGCAGCGCATGATGGATTACATCGACGACAACCCGCGTCGCCTCGCCATCAAGCGCAGCAGGCCCGATTACTTCCAGGTTCAGCGCAACGTACAGGCAGGAGGGCACACCTTTACCGCCCTAGGCAACCTGTTCCTGTTGCAGGCACCCCAGTTGCTGCAAGTGCAATGCACGCGCAGCCTCACCAAGCAGGAAATCGAGGCCACGCGCAACCATTTCATGGCACTCGCCGCTAATGGCGCCGTGCTCGTCTCGCCCAGCATCAGCGAGGGCGAGAAAGCCGTGATGCGGTCTGCTTTCGAGCACGGTTATCCCATCATCCTCCTACAAGAGAACGGCTTTACCGCGCTGGCTAAGCCCGGCGGCAAGCGCTTCGACGCCTGCAGGCAAGGGCGCCTGCTCTTGCTCGCTCCCTGGGAACACCACAACGACCGCCGCACCATCAAGCAGTCCCAGTGCTGGCAACTCAACGACATGGCCGCCGCCATCTGTAACCACCCCCCACGATAGCCCATCCCTACCGCCGCGGCAGGAGCCGCGACATACATCAACCCTGCCACCACAAGCCCCCGCCGTGCCAGTAGAGTGATGTCGAGCAGCGGTCGCGCCAGCAGCGTGGAACCCGCCTCAGGGTCTTTCTATGCCGTGGCTCCCACCACGGCCCCTGGTGGTAGTGCTGTTCCAGCAGCAGTGGCCGCATCAGGGTCGTTCTATGCCGTGGCTCCTGCCACGGCCTCTGTTGGCAGTGCCGTTCCAGTAGCAGTGCCCGCGTCAGGGTCGTTCTATGCCGTGGCTCCTGCCACGGCCTCTGGTGGCAGTGCCGTTCCAGCAGCAGTGGCCGCATCAGGGTCTTTCTATGCCGTGGCTCCCGCCACGGCCCCTGGTGGCTGTGGCCCCTTGTAGCGGCGTGCTGGTCGAGGAGATGGAGAAAAAACCGCAGTTTAATGTAAAATAATACGGGAAATGTTGTGTGTCATTGAGTGATTCTTTGTAATTTTGCCGGCACAAAACTGAACGTGTCCCTTACGGGACCATTGCATCGCAAAGATATGGACAAAATGAATTCAACGATGGAATTCACTGTGTTTCAGCCACATGACAAGCCTCTTGCCACGTGACTAGAAAGACTTTGAGTGCCATTGTTTTTTGTACTATCATCTTTGCTACGTCCATCACTTGCCGGCACTGCGGGCAACGCGTGTGGAACTGTATTTCAGACCAATCAACAACATCAACTGCCAGACAGATAGCGATGAAAAGTAAACTTGGCTACCCAGCCACCGCACGACGGCACCATTTGGCGCCGCCAGTGTGCCGTTGCGTTATTGCATTGATGTCCCACATCAAGAAAATGTAACATTCATTATTAATAACAATTCAATTTTTCAACTAACAATGAAAAAATTACTCACCTTTTTCTTAACTGCCCTACTGGCCTTCAGCGTCGGCTGGGCAACAACAGTGACGTATTCTATGGGCAGCGGTTCCCCTGCTTCATGGAGTCCAGGTAATTCAACTGGAGCTAATCAATGTACGACCAGTGATGGCTTCACAATTTACTTCTCGACTTCGAATGCGACCAAAACTAATTATATTGGTTGGAATTCAGGAAGTACTTCAACAATGACAGTGAGTCATGCAAGTTATAATATTACTAAAATTACAGCAACTTGCTCTAATGGTACTGCTTCGAATGTTTCGGTAACAAGTGGTGGAGGTAGTATTACGTCATCTTCATCGTCATTTACTTGGACCGCTTCAACTTCAGTAAAATCTGTGTCTTTCAATTATTCATCTGGCTCGCAACTAAGGATTAGCCAGTTGGTTATTGAATATAGTGGTACTTCCGCTTGTGCTATCCCAACGTTTTCACCAGGCGCAGGTACCTATACCGAAGCTCAGACTGTGACCATATCAAGTGCTACAAGTGGTGCAACTATTTACTATACCACTGATGGCAATGATCCAACAACAAGCAGTTCAAGTATTAATAATGGAGGCACAGTAAACATCAGCAGCAATTGTACACTCAAGGCTATGGCTGCAGCCAGTGGCTATACTAATAGTGGAGTTGCTTCTGCTGCTTATATTATTGATACTAGTGGCCCGTTCTCGCTTGTTACCAATGCAAGTACACTTACAGCAGGTGACGAGATCATTTTTGTAAGTAGTGGAAGTACAGGGTCTGCATACGCAATGGGCGACCAAACCACGAACAACCGTTCTGGAGTTTCCATAACAGTTAATAATGGTCTCACTGTGAACAATGCAATTAATATTGAGACATTTACGCTTGAGGGTTCCACTGGCGCATGGTATTTTAATGCCAATAAATTAACGACAGGTTATCTTTATGCTGCAAGTTCAAGCAGCAATTACTTGAGAACCGAAACTGAGTCAGATGATAATGCAAAAGCTACAATAAGCATAACCAGTGCTGGTGTAGCTACCATTACTTTCCAGGGAAGCAATTCTCGCAATTTGATGCAGTATAATTCATCAAATCATATCTTCTCTTGCTATAATAGTGCTCAGCAAAATGTTTATATCTATCGCCGTGCTGGTACTCCCAAGGTAGCGACTCCGACGTTCACGCCTGCTGCTGGTACTTACAATGCGACTCAGAGTGTGACAATCTCGTGTGATACCCCAGGTGCAACGATCTATTACACGACCAATGGCGATACACCCACAACCAACAGCACTGTTTTTGACAGTAACAATCCTATCAGTGTGGGTTCTGACATGACCATCAAGGCGTTTGCCACGCTGACGGGCTATGATGATAGTGAGGTGGCTGAGGCAACTTATACCATCAACCTGTCGCCGACGTTGACGGCATTGCCTAATCCGCTTAACATCAATGATGACAATACGAGTGGTGGCAGGACTGGCTCTTTCACGGTAACAGGTAACAACCTGGGTACTGCTAACGTGGGCGTGACCCGCACAAATACCAATTTCACACCTGCACTCTCGGCAACGACAGGCACCACCTACGATGGCGTCTACAATGGCACCCCCTATTGGGGATTCACTCCTGCTGGCTCATTGGAGGGCACCGTGGCTATGACCTATAATGGCCATGCTCTGAGCGCTACCACTGCGGTCACCCTGGCTAATGCAGAAGGTGCAAACCATGTGAGTGCAGTGGTGAATGTGAACTACCTGTACACGGGTAACATTTACATTATGGGTTACGTTAACGAGAATGGCTGGGCTGCTAACAATGGTGAGCTCATGGATCGCGACGAATCGACAGGCAACTACAGCAAAACGCTGACCCTGCTTGATAGCGGTGACGGTCATGCCTATATTTCGTTCACCAAGGCCCTGGCTAACGGCGCCGATGACTGGAACTCTATCGCGGGTTACCGCTTTGGTCCCGAGAGCAATGGCAACTGGACTTTCAATGAGAATCTTGTGAATGTGCCTTGTGCCTTGGATACCACGGGTGGATATTGGTCAATCAAGATACCTGCTGGCGAATGGGTAGTGAGCATTAATCCCAACACCAACAAGTTCACGTTGGTTCCCCATGTGCCCGCTCCTGTCTTTGATCCTGCTGGTGGTCGCTATGAGACTGCTCAGGATGTGGAGATTACCTGTACTAATGTCGATGCCCACATCTACTACACCACCGATGGCTCGACACCCAGTGCCAACAACGGTACCCTGTACTCTGGTCCCATCACCGTGAGCGCTGAGTCTACGACTATCAAGGCCATCGCTATCTATGGCAACGCCAGCAGTGCCGTAACCACGGCAACTTACACCATCAAGCCTATTGGCGCTGATGACTTTATCCTGGTCGAGAGCACTGATGACATTACCGCTGGTGACGAGTATGTCCTGGTATATACCAGCGCAACTGGTGTTCATCATGCCATGAGTACTACTTTCGGTAATAACTTTTATGAAGAGACCACTGATACAGATGAAGATTTCACGCTTGCTGATGGCGTTGTGACGCTGCTGCAAGATCCTTCGAATGTTAACGTCCTGACCCTTGAGGAAGCAGGTAACGACTATTTCTACATCAAGGATCATGATGGCAATTATATGTATTACCAAGGTAGCAGCAATAATGTTTATCGTGCTGCTTCTAACGCGCAGACAAATGGCTATAAATGGCAGATATCTATTAATGGCAGTGGTGATGTAGTAATCAACAATGTTGGCAATTCCAATTGGTATCTCCAGAGCAATCCCCAAAACACTCGTTATGCTTGTTACAAGCGCACACAGTTTGATGCCAAACTTTATAAGAAGGGTGTTTCTTCGGTTCCCGCTCCGCAAATCACTCCTGCTGGTGGCACTAGCAACAAGCGATTTGAGAGCATCGAGGTGACCATCACTGCTGCTGAAGGCTGCAAGATCTATTACACCACCGATGGCACTGCCCCCTCGGTCAACAGTACTGAATATACTGGTGTATTTGTTTTGCCTTATGGCTCAGCTCCCACGACTGTCAAGGCGATTGCTGTTGACGGTGAAGGTGAAGTCAGCCGTGTGACCACCGTGGTTTACTATTGGGATAGGGTGACCGTTTCGATTAGCCCTGCTTCTAAGGAGGTGGTTGGCAATGTTGATGTGACGATTACTCCTAGTCCTAGTGATGCTACTGTGACTTATACCATCAATGGTGGTGAGCCGCAGACTTATAATGGTCCGTTCACCGTTCAAGTGAACGAGGACAATACTCCTGTCACTGTAGAGGCTACCGCCATTAAGGGTGAATCTACAGCAACTGCAAGCGTCACCTATACCTACAAGGACGGTGGCGTGAACAGCATTGCCGAATTCTTAGCTCTTGATAATAATGAGGAGAGGTTCTTCAAGAATCCCGTTGTTGTGCTGTTTGACTATTCGCAGAATGGTAATCAGGATTACATTTGGGTGAAGGACCGTACGGGTTATATGAAGTTGTTCATCCAGCCTGGATTCGATAGTTCTTCATCGAAGCCCCGCTACAATAATGGTGATGTGATTCCTGAAGGATTTACCGTCAAGAAGATTACTTATACTGAACATGATGCAAGCTTCATTGAAGGTAAATCAGACGATCCTTCACTCGAGAACTTTAAAAATCCTACCGAGAGAGCCCTTGCCGATCCTGAGCAGGTGAAACTTAGTGAGCTGCTTACCAATCCCGACAAGTACAACGACAGATACTTGTATATCAACAAGTTGAAAGTCACTGGTCATGAAGGTGTTAACTACACTATTGTTTCGGATGAAAATGGTAGTATTGTATCTGGCAATAATGTCATAATCTACAACAAGTTCCCCACATGGAAAGAAAAGGATGGTACCAGCCACACTGTTACTATACCCAGTGGCGATGGCAAATACTATAATGTGAAATTCATTTTCCAGAAGTATGGTAGTGTTTATGAGATTATGCCCATCGAGTTTACCGAGTGGCATGAAAATAAGGTTCGCCTGGAGGACCTTGTCGAGATTGGTGTAAAGAACAATTCATACACAATCTCTAACGAACTAGTCGCTGTCAAGGTGACTTGGGATGACAACTATAAGAAGTTTGCCATCTTTGCCAAGGACGATGAGATGTATGCCAACAAGCGCTATCCTGCAGATGGTCAAGAAGAGTACCTGATCAGGTATGAGAGAAAGGATGGGAATAAGTACTTCATTAACGAAGTTCCTCAGAAGGATTACGACCAGAGTAACTGGCTTGAAATCTTGATTCCGAGCAACATTACCAGCAAGCAGGATGGTCTGTATCAGAATCAACTTGCAACACTGCAAGAGAGATACGAGAACAAGATTCTGCCTGGTGGCTCGGTTCAAGGTACCTATGTCGATGTTCTTAATCCCACCATTGAGATGGCTAGTGAAATCGGTGGGGACTTGAAAGGCGCTTCTTATGATCCCAATATTTTCTTCACTGGCAACTTCGTGATGGAGAACCTGGGTGAGAATGGCGCAGTTAGCTATAATCAAGCTAACGACGGCACCTACTTCATGATGGATGCCAAGCCTCAAGAGTTCTGCATGGTCGTTTGGGCTTACTATGAGGGTAGCGGCAACTACTTCATCGCTCCCGAGCCTGAAGGCGCTGAGATCAATGGCCATGGCTTCCATGGCAGCTTCCTGGCCGACATGTCGCTGTGTGAGGATATCTATGGTTTGGAAAGCGCTGCTGTTAATAAGGGCACTAGTGTAGCTTCTTGTTTCAAAGCATCAGATGATGAGTCTTATGGCTCACAACAGATGCTCTATGGTTTCAAAGCGATTGTCCGCAAGAATCCTGATTACTGGAATGCTCAAGGCGGCAATGGCGCTCCTAGCCGCATCCAGCCCTATTCCGAGGCTGATGGTAATGCCAAGGAGAGTAATCCTGCGTACAAGGTTTACCCGATGAGTGTCGGCTCCTCGTCAAGTGGCAATGTCACCGATGTCAACGAGGTAAATGCCATTAAGGAGGTTGTTAGTGTTCGTTACTACAACGTGATGGGTATGGAGAGTGAGAAGCCGTTTGAGGGCATCAACATTGTTGTGACGCGCTACAGTGATGGCAGCGCTTCGACGATGAAGGTGCTGAGATAAGCTATTCGCTTTTAGGTAATTAAAAACAGGGCGACCCGTTGTGGGCCGCCCTGTTTTTTTACCGTTTTGCAGTTTTTTTTCGTTCTGTGTGGGATCGCGTCGGCTACTCAAAACCCTAAACCATAGATGATAAAATGTTGACGCTATTGAGGGGGTGCAAAGCAAAAAAATCGTTAAAAGTGATGCCGTGACTAAAATAATGTGTACATTTGCAAGTTAAATAGATAGAATAACAACCAAACAAGAAATACAAAATGCGCAAATTGTTTTTCCTGCTGCTCTTGGCAGCGTTTACATCATTGTCGGGTCAAGCCCTGAATATCGAGAACACTGCCGGCCAGCTGGCCCAGGCTGTCGATAACGAGTTTGGCGTAACCACGCTGGTGGTGAGCGGTACCATGGACGCCCGCGACTTCCAGTTTATCACTAACAATCTTGATGAGTTGACCACACTCGACCTGAGTGGCGCTACCATCGTTCCCTACAGCAAGGGAGCTGCACTCTATGGTGCCATCACCGACTATGCCGGCAACGCGATTCCCCGCACGGCATTCTTCGGCAAGAAGCTCACTAACGTGACGTTGCCTGCCAACCTGGAGACCATCGGCTATGCTGCTTTTGCCGGCTGCTACCAGCTGCAGAGCATCACCATCCCCGAGACGGTCGCCTTTATCGACGACTATGCCTTTGCCGGCAGCGCGTTGACCGCAGTCACCGTGCCCCAGTCTGTCGAGGTGATGGGTAAGGGTGTGTTCTCGCGTTGCGAGGCTATGACCAGCGCTATCATCGAGTCGCGTTACATTGGTGACTTTGCCTTCCTGGGCGACATTCAGCTGAATAACGTGACCGTTGGTGCCAAGGTGAACATGATTGGTCGTGGTGCCTTCAATGGCTGCACCGCCTTGCAGACACTGAACTTCAATCCTGCTTGCCGCATGAGCCGCATCGATGAAGAAGCCTTCATCAATTCGGGTCTTGCCGATATCGACATTCGTGGCCTCGGCCTCGGCACCGTTGGTGACTGGGCATTTGCTCAGACCCAACTGTCGCGCCTGAACATTAGCCGCGAACTGACCACGCTGGGTGAGGGCGCTCTGGCCCACAACCCGAATCTCACTACCGTGACGATGCCCACCATCGGTCACGCATCGGGTAACAACACGGGCCGCGACAACAACGACGTGGACAATCCTCGTCTGGCACCTGGAGTACAGCGTGTGCTGGACCGCGTGCCTGACTTTGCCTTTGCTGGCGACGGCAACCTCAATCCCGGCAATATGCTCAAGCAGGGCGTTGCCGAGATTGGCGACTTTGCGTTCTACAATGTGAGCGCTGTCATCGACACCATGCGCCTGCCTGCCTCGGTATCCTATCTGGGCGACCGTGCGATGGCCGGTATGATTGGCATGCGGTCCCTCAAGGTTGACGCAGCCAACGTGCCCGCCCTGGGCAACGACGTGTGGGCCGGTGTGGCACAGTCGAGCGTGCCCCTGATCACTCCCAGCGAGAGCACCGTGCTCTATAAGGAAGCTGACCAGTGGATGAACTTCTTCTTTGCAGCCGACTACCTGTTGGGTGACGTGAACGGCGATGGCTTTGTGACTATCAGTGACGTGACCATCCTCAACGACTACCTGCTGGGTTCTGGTATCCAGATTGACATGCAGGCAGCTGACGTGAACGGTGACGGTCAAATCTCCATTGCCGATGCAACATCACTTATCGACATGCTGCTGGGCGGTGGCGCCAAGGGCGTTGCCAAGCTGAACGCCATGGGTCACCTCGTGGGTCAGACCAGTGATGTATTGGTATTCTCAAACGTGACTCTGGCTCCCGGCCAGACCCGCACCATCGAGGTGGCACTCAACAACGATGAGCACAGCTACATTGCCATGCAGAGCAACCTCATCCTGCCTGAGGGCTTGGAACTCGTAGCTGTCAACGGTATCGAGCGTGGCAGCAACCACAACTACTCAATGCGTGAGGCCGAAGATGATGCCAACGCCTATACGCTCATCGGCGTATCGTTCACCAATGCCAAGTATGCAGGCAACGAGGGCAACATCATGAGCCTGACGCTCACCGCCAGTGACGAGTTTGATGCCCGCGATGCTGAGCTGATACTGAGCGACGTTATCCTGGTGGATAATAACCACAAGATGTTTACCGCTGGTAACAGCTACGTAACGGTGGATGAGCCTACCGCTATCGAGCAGATTAACGCCAACAAGGAGATCAAGAACGTGCGCTACATCAACGTGGCAGGCCAAGAGAGCGAGCAGCCCTTCGATGGCATCAACATCGTTGTGACCACCTACACGGACGGTACGACTTCGACCATGAAGGTGCTGAAGTAAGCCTTAGGCTTACAGACAAGAAAAGCAGGCGACCCGTTTGGGCCGCCTGTTTTTTTATAAAGTCACTAATCTCTAATCCCTAATCTCTAATCCTCATAGACTTCACGGTAAAGGTGTGCTATGATGGGCTCGCTGTAGGTAGCGAGGGCTTTTTCACGGGCTTGTAGGCACAGGTTGCCGTGGCGTGTGTCATCAAGGCTCCAGAGGATGCCGTCAGCGAAGTCGTTGCTGTCGCGGTAGGCCGCCACGTAGCCGTTCTGCTGGTGGTCGATCATTTCGGGGATGCCGCCCACATCGAAGCCCACGCACGGTGTTCCGCATGCCATCGCCTCGACGATGGTGTTGGGCAGGTTGTCCTGCAATGAGGGCGTGACAAAGAGATCCACCGCCTGATAGAGCTGGGCGATGTCACGTTCGTTGCTCAGGTAGTCGATGGTATAGACGGGCAGGGGCAATGATTCCTTAACGCTTTGGGCATCTCCGCCCAGGACAACGATGCCTATCTTGCTGGCCAGCGTGGGGTGCTCGTTGGCGATGAGCTCGCAAGCCTCGGCCAGGTAGCGGAAGCCCTTGCGTTCGTCGGTGATGCGCTGTGCGCCGAAGAGTACCAGCCGCCCCTCAGCAGGCAGGCCGTGCCGCTGACGTGCCGCTTGACGGTCGCCAGGGGAGAACACGTCGGTGTCGATGGCATTGGGGATATTCACGACCTTGTGGCCCTGCGTGAGGCGGCTCTGGCGGGCCAGGTCGGCCATCCATCGGCTACAACCCACGAAGGTCACTTTGCGGCCCTCGTAAATGCGGCGCTTGCGTTCAAACACCCGCTTGACCACGTCCACGCCTATACCGCCACTGGTAAGCATCGGGCAATGGGTGCACAACGACTTGAATTTGGTGCACTCGCCCGAGTAATGGCAGATGCCCGTGAAATACCACTGGTCGTGCAGGGTAATCACGATGGGCTTGTCTGAAGCGAAAATGCGCTCCAGATTACCCAGCGATAGGAAGCCCTGGTTCACCCAGTGCAGGTGGATCACGTCGGCCTGTTGGAATACCTGCATCGAGGTGATGTCGGTCCCGGCATTGGCGATGTCCACTTGAAAGAGGTTGCGGCGGCTCAATCCGTTGGCGAGCCAGATGACGCCTCGTTCCCACAGGAACTTGGCACGCAGTCGCCACGATGGCGCGATGTTGACCACCTCAGGGGCATCGGTCTTGCGGTCACGCACCAGCATGGTTGCCTCGACCCCATTGCGGTTCAAGGCTTGCAGCAGGCGGTTGGCGGCGATGGCCGCTCCTCCCGTTCGCTCGGCAGTATTGACAATCAAAACTCGCATAGCAATCACAAAATTACAAAAAGTTACATCTATGTAAGTTACATGAATGTAACTTTTTTATCATGTAGAATCTCACCTATCTTTAACTATGGTTGAAACTGTTGATTGAACCATAGTTGAAAAATAGGATCAACAAATACAAACTCTTTACCTTGCTGCTCGATGATATCTTTGTCTTGCAGGATGCGCTTGTTGCGAACAATGGTGTTGGCATTGCCCAAGGTGTAGAGTCGCTTGCTACTTTCGGCCGAGAACTGGTATATGCCGTCATTTACAGCTTGTAGCATAGCTTTTTGACTTGCTGTCAATACTTCTATATCGTTTTGGAACATTGGCGCATTGGTGTCGATCATACGTTGCAACGCCCGATCAAAGGTTTCGTCGGTCACTTCATTGTCGGTAGCATTCCAAATGAAAAAGCTCAGTTGCTGGACATACCATGAGTGACACTTAGTCACATCACAAATACGTTTGGCCAGTTCTATCGTTATACTCTTGCCCGTGCGGGCAAAAGCATCTACGATAAAATCAACCCAATAACGCTCCTCTATCTTTTTGAGCCAAATGACCTGCCCAAAGCGATAGAAAGGTTTAGCTGAATCATTGAAGATATCGGTCATCATGTGGCGTTTGCTGCCGTATAGACAATAAGACACATGATGTTGCTGTTGCCAGACTGAGCGCATCTTGCCCTCCATGTCGCTATATTGGGGGATATTGGCAAGTTGCTGGAATTCATCGATGCAAACGATGATTCGCAACCCCTTGGCAGCGGCAATCTTTTCGGGTAGTTCTAGGATTTCGAGTTTATCCTTCTCCTGGGGCTGGAAGCGCACGTCAAATGTGACAAACTCGGTCACCTTATCCCTGATGACCAATTGCGGCACAGCACCAGTAAGAAATTTCCTCATTTCCTCAATGCCTTTCTTGAATCGTGAAGCGGCGCATGACATGACACGGCTGGCAAATGTACGGTAAAACTCAGTCTCGGTACTGATGCTGAATGCATCGATAAAGCATACTCTCACGTCTTTGTGTTCGGCCATCAGCTCCTCGGCAACAGCCTTAACTAGTGAAGACTTGCCCCATCGGCGGGGAGAAATGAGCATCACGTGTATGCCTGACATGAGCAGTTGTTTGAGTAGTGCTCTGTCCTCAACGCGGTCGATGAAATTCTCTTTCTCGGCCAGTGATCCAAATTGAAATGGTGCCTTCATTGTGATGAATTGTTATTGGTTCATGGCTGCAAAGATAGTAAAAGTTACATGAATGTAAGTTACATGAATGTAACTTTTTTATTGGAGAGGGGTTAAAATGATGAAAATGAGGGCGATTTCCATTGCGGAAATCGCCCTCACGGCTATAGAATTTGTTTTATTATTGCCTTAGCTTAGAGCTGGGGACCAGCGGCTACGAGCGCCTTGCCTGCCTCGTTGTCCTCGTACTTGACGAAGTTCTTGATGAAGCGGCTTGCCAGGTCCTTTGCCTTCTCTTCCCACTGTGCAGCGTCGGCATAGGTGTCGCGCGGGTCGAGGATGCCGGTGTCAACGCCCTCAAGCACGGTGGGCACGGTCAGGTTGAAGTAGGGGATCACCTTGGTGGGAGCGTTGTCGATGCTGTGGTTCAGGATAGCGTCGATGATGCCGCGGGTGTCGCGGATCGAGATGCGCTTGCCAGTACCATTCCAACCGGTGTTCACCAAGTAAGCCTTGGCACCGCTCATTTCCATACGCTTCACGAGCTCCTCGGCATACTTCGTCGGGTGCAGCTCCAGGAATGCCTGGCCGAAGCAAGCGCTGAAGGTGGGGGTGGGCTCGGTGATGCCGCGCTCGGTACCTGCGAGCTTGGCGGTGAAGCCGCTCAGGAAGTAGTACTTGGTCTGCTCTGAGTCGAGAATCGATACGGGAGGCAGCACGCCAAATGCGTCAGCACTCAAGAAGATTACCTGCTTGGCAGCGGGAGCGTGGCTGATGGGGCGCACGATGTTCTTGATGTGGTAGATGGGGTAGCTCACGCGGGTGTTCTCGGTCACGCTCTTGTCGGCGAAATCAATCTTGCCCTCGGCGTCAACGGTGACGTTCTCGAGCAGCGCGTCGCGGTGGATGGCGTTGTAGATGTCAGGCTCAGCATCCTTGTCGAGGTTGATGACCTTGGCATAGCAGCCGCC
>JAEEGF010335600.1_pt1 | contig 14813 bp, 14 predicted proteins | sample 9134171 | NCBI WGS metagenome assembly JAEEGF01 (sample SAMN16246542, study PRJNA631951) | gut metagenome | biome: gut microbiome; feature: rumen; material: AP-attached | host: Bos | place: Iran: Karaj | collected 2018-10 | reverse complement strand
AAGTGTGCGAGCGTCTCCCGCAAGCGAGTGCGCGCAGCAGGCTGAAGCCTCTCCTGTTGGCAAAGCCCTTAGGCTTTGTCGACAGTCTGACCCCGAGGACTTGTGCCTCGGGGTGTCATATTGCGGATCCGGGTATCTGCTCTCTTTGCGCTTTGAATGGCGCGGGGTCTGCGGGCTTAGCGGTGGAATTCGATGCTGTAGGCGATGCGCTTCGTCTCACCCGGGGCAAGGCTTTCCTCGCAGACCTTTTCCGGCAGCTCTCCGGTGAAGCCCGCGTTGTCGGTGCGGCCCCGCCAGGGCTCCAGGCACACGAAGGGACCGTCCGCCTTGGCCCAGACGGCCAGGATCGGGAAGTCCTCACAGCGGAGGCTCACCCAGGGACTCCTGTCCGGCCGGAGAAGCTGCACCGCCTCCACCTGCCGGTCCTCAAAGATCCAGGTCTCCGGCAGGCTCTCCCCATAGGGGACGGCGCCGTCTGTCAACGTCAGGCTGTGGACGGCCTCCGGCAGGGCGAAGCCCGCGGGGTTGGCGCTGATGTAGCGCAGCCGCTCTTTCCCGGGGAAGCCCAGGAAGCAGTCCTCCTTCCGGACCCCCTCCGGCGGCAGGAAGCCCGGGTGGCCGCCGATGGCGTAGTACATGCTGTCCTCCCCGGTGTTGCTCACTTCCCATTCGATGTGCAGCAGCCGGGGATTTTCCCCGTCCAGCCGGTGGCGCAGCAGCAGGCGGAAATCAAAGGGATAGATCTCCCGGGTCTCCGCTGTGGAACAGAGGAGCTGGCAGAGCGAGGAGCCGCTCTCCTCCAGGGTCACAAAGTCCAGATCCCGGGCGAAGCCGTGCTGGGTCTTCATCGGATAGACCCGGCCCTTCAGCCGGTACTGCCCGTCCACCACCTTGCCCACGAAGGGGAAGAGGATGGGGGCGTGCCGGTTCCACACGGCGGGGTCCGCGCTCCAGAGGCGCTCGCAGCCCAGCTCCTTGTCCCGGACCCGGCTCAGCTCCGCGCCCTTATCGGCGATCTCCAGGCGGAGGACTTCGTTTTCCAGAATATGCATGGCGATTCTCCTTCCCATCTTCTCGGATGCGGGGCGCTCAGCCCCGGTTGAGGTTCCGGTATTCCCGGGGGCTGACGCCGTATTTGCGCTTGAAGACGTCCTTGAAATAGTTCCCGTCGGAAAAGCCGCAGTGGGTGGCGATCTCGGTGACGCTCATGTCCGTGGACACAAGCTCCAGGGCCGCGCTGCGCAGCCGGACGAAAACCAGATATTCATGCAGGCCGATGCCGGCTGCCGCCCGGAATCTGCGGCTCAGATAATTGGGGCTGAAGCCCGCGGCGGCGGCAATGTCCGCGGAGGAGATCTGCTGGCGGAAATGCTCGTTGATGTACCGGGCGGCGGCCCGGATCTGACGATCCGTGGTCCGGATCTCCAGGGCGCCCTCCTGCTGGAAGCTGCATACGCGGCTGCAGAAGGTCAGAAGCTCCAGCAGCTGGATCCGCAGGAGCAGGGGAGAGCGGTCGTCGTCGGTCTTCTCCTCAAAGGCCATGCGGGAGAGCAGCTCGCAGCAGGTCTTGTGATGGTCCTCCGGCACATGAAAGAGCTGCACCTGGGAAAAGAAGCTCTCCCGGCCCGGCAGCAGATCGGTGACGTCTCCGACCAGGTCGGATCCCCGAAAATAGACGCCGATGCGCCGGCAGGCGCCAAAGGGATAGCTGGTATCGTGAAGCAGCTGGGGCGGGATCAGCAGCGCGTCCCCCGTGTGGAGGTCGTAGGACCGATCCTCCAGCTGAAAGCGGCAGGCGCCCTGCTCGATGCAGCAGAGCTCATAATAGGGATGGTAATGATGGGCGGGCATGACGTAGCCGCCCTCCCGCTGCTGCCTGTCGATGTGGATGCGGTCGATGTCCCGCAGGACTGTCCATTTTATCCTGGCCATAGGGGCCTCCTGTGTTGGAAAATCAGTAAAAGTTAAATAAGTGTCATTCGTTTTCCGTATTTCTGAAAAGGAAATGCGAGTAAAATAGATAAAGACGAATCTTATGTATCAGATAAAATTGAGCATTTTGAACAGAAAACTCCAGCCGAAGAGCCCAAAGGAGGCCAGCGCGCTGGTGGCCACCACGATATCGCCGGCCAAAGGCGCGTCTCCGCCCAGCTGCTGGGCCATGGTGAAGGAAGAGACCGCCGTGGAGGAGGCAAAGATCGCAAGCAGGGTGATGAGCTCCAGATCGCGGAAGCCCAGCACCAGGGCGAGACCCAGCACCAGCGCCGGGATCAGCACCAGGCGGCCCAGGCACACGGCGATCAGATCCTTCCAGTGAGACAGCATCCCCCGGAAGCGGAAGAAAGCGCCCAGCAGGAAGAGCATCAGGGGGCTTGCCACCCGGGACATGTCCCGCAGCGCGATCTCCACGGGGGAGGGCAGCTTCAGCTTCAGGATCAGCACCAGGATGCCCAGGACGTTGCCGATGATCAGCCCGTTGGTGGCGATGTTCTTGAGCAGCTTGCGCCCGTCGGGCTTGGTGCCGTTGTAGAGCTCCAGGACCAGCACGGCCAGCACGTTGTAGATCGGGACCACCACGGCGCCCATGACGGCCGCCACGCCGATGTCCCCGTTCTGGGTCAGTCCTGCGGCCAGGGGCAGGCCCAGGATTACGTAGTTGGAGCGGTAGAGGCCCTGGATGATCACGCTGCGCTTGCTCCGCTCCTTCACAAAGAAGTGGGCATAGGCAAAGCTCAGCGCGTACACCGCCAGGATCGCCAGGACCGTGAAGAGCATCAGCCCCGGCCGCAGGGCCGAGGAGAGGTCCGAGGTATAGACGTTATAAAAGCACATCACCGGCAGAAAGACCTTGAATGCAAGGGCGTTGATGCGGGGGACGTCTTCTTCCCGGATCAGGCCCACCCGCTTGGCGGCATAGCCCGCGGCGGTGATGAGGAAGATCGGGAGGATGGCCCGGATACAAATCTGAAAGCTGTTCATGGGTTCTCCTTTCCGGAAATGATGATGGGGGTGGCAAAATGCAGTTAGGCATCCGTCTTCACGATGTAAACGCTGCGGCGCCGGAGACGCTGCAGACCCTGGAGGCCCGGGCCGCCACGGCGCGGGAAGAGGGCTTCTGCTGTGTGCACCTGGCCCTTTCCAAGTGCATCAAAAATGTGACCTTTGACCATGCCGCCCTGACGGAGGGCCTGGCCGCCTATGTGCGCCGGGTGTTCCGGCAGCGTGATCTGGACGTGGCGGTGCTGGGCTGCTATCTGAACCTGGCACACCCGGACGAGGAAAAGCTCCGGGAGTTCCAGTCCCGGTACTACGGGCATCTGCGGGTGGCTTCCCTTGCCGGCATCGGCATGGTGGGCACCGAGACGGGGGCCCCCAACGCGGCCTACAAGCTGGACGCCAACACCCACACCCGGGAGGCGCTGGACACCTTCCTCCACAACCTGGAGCCGGTGGTGGCCTGTGCCGAACAGTACGGTGTCACCATGGCCATCGAGCCGGTGTGGAACCATATCGTCTATGACGCGGACCGGGCGGTCCAGGTCCTGCGCAGCATGGGCAGCCGGAACCTGCGCATCATCTTCGACCCGGTGAATCTCCTCTGCATGGAGAACGCGGACCGGCGGGACTTTGTGATCGGGGACGCCATGGACAAGCTCTGCGACGACATCGCCATGGTCCACCTGAAGGACTTCACCCGCAGGGACGGGAAGATGGTGAGCATCGCCGCCGGCACCGGGGAGCTGGACTATACGGAGATCCTCCGTTTCCTGAAGGCCAGAAAGCCCTTTATCCAGGCTACCCTGGAGAACACCAGCAACGAAAACGCGGTGAGCTCCAGACGGTACATCCAGAATCTTTACGATTCTCTCTGAGCCTTTGCCCAGCTTACCCGGCCGGGGCGGAGCGGGATCTCCACAAAGCGGGCGGTCTTGTCACGGCCGCTGTCCAGCCAGGGATCAAAGCCCTCCGGGCAGATGTGCCCTTCGTAGCGGCAGTCTTCAAACACGGCCAGGCCGTAGTCCCGCCAGGGGCGGGCCAGGAAAATGCTGCCGTCGGCAACGTCCGCTTCCCGGGTGAAGGAGCAGTTTTGAAAGAGGAAGCCCTCCTTTTGCTCCAAAGCGTGGGCGGGGGCCGCCGCGAAGCCGCCGGTCCGCCCGTCAAAGACGGAGCGGATCTCGCAGTCCCGGAACAGGGTCCTTCCGCAGCCGAAGATAAAGTCCACGGAGCCCTCGATCCGGCAGCGGAGGAAGCGCTGGGAAAGCAGCCGGTCCACCCGCAGCTCGGGAGGCAGCAGATCCACATAGCGCAGGATCAGATCCTTGGGCAGGGGACCCACAAAGAGGGTGTCCTGGGTGGAGCGGAGGACGCAATCCTCCATCAGGAACTCGTCTCCGTAGACGCTGAGAGCCACCTCCTGGCCCTTCTCCCGGGGAGAGAGGGCGTCGTTTTCCACCGAGAGGCCGCGCATGGACACGCCGTCCGCGCAGACGGCCAGGGTCCAGGTGCGAAAGGTGTTGTATTCCCGCCCGTCGGGATGGAGCTTCCGGGCATAGTCGTCATAGACCAGCCTGGTCTCTTCCGCCCCCGCGCCGATCATGGTGAGGCCGGGCGTTCGGATCTGCAGCTTCTGCCGGTATATCCCCGGCCGAAGGTTTACGATCGCTCCCGGGGGGAGCATATCCAGATTGTCCTGAAGGGAGCTTTCGGGGCCGACAGTGATTTCTGTTCTCATCCGCTTGGCTTCTCCTTGAAAAAATTGAGCCGTTTGGCATCATTATTATAACACGGCGGCGGACACTTGCAAATTGCTATTTCAAACACATCCGTTTTGTCCATGCAATAGCTCTGTTTTTGACATACAAGAACAGGCAGAAAACTGGTACATTAAAAAAGAAGAAAAAGATTTTTTGGCAGAGGATCAGAGAGATGAGAAGACGGCTCAGCTTATCGGAATATCGCGGCATCGATCTGACGCTGTTTGCGGCGATCCTCTGCATTGCGGAGCTGATGATCGTCAGGGCTGCCCGGTTCTGGTACGCCGATCAGCTCTACACCGTTTCGGTGGTGGCCCCGGTGGTCGCCATCGTCATGATGCGCTGGGGCCCCTGGGCCGGGATCCACGCGGTGCTGGGAGGAGCGGTGTTCTGCCTGGCCTCCCACGGAAACGCGAGCCATCTGCTGACCTTCTGCGGGGGAAATCTCCTTTCCCTTCTGGCGCTGTTGCCCATGAAGGCCCTGGGCTGGAAGAAGATCCGGGACGACAGCTTTCTCAGCGTGTGCTTCGGCCTTGTGGTCCTGCTGCTGATGCAGCTGGGCCGGGCCCTGGTGGCGCTGATTCTGGGAAATCCACTTTCTGCATGCCTTGTTTTTTTCACCACGGATGCCCTGTCCCTTCTTTTCACCGGCGTGATCCTCTGGATCGCCCGGCGGCTGGATGGGATTTTTGAGAACCAAAAGCATTATCTTCTGCGGGTCCACGCCGCGGAGGAGGAAAAAGGAGGAAACTGATGAAAGCAAAAGCGGCGGATTTTCTCATCTACGATGAAGCAAGCGGCTTGTATCGGGAAAACCCGGAACAGGCCGTGCGCGACGACGTAGAAAAGCACTACTGGCTGCATGTGGGACGGTCGATCCTCAAGGACTGGCGACTGTACCTGATGCTGATCCCCATGCTGCTGGTGTTCCTGTTCTGGCGCTACTTCCCCATGTACGAGCTGCTGGGCTGCTTCAAGGTCTCAGACCCGGTGCTGCCCGTCTCCAAACAGCTGTTTTCCGGCTTCTCGTACTTCAAGCGGCTGCTGGTCGGCGGGGACACGCTCTCGGTGGAGTTCTGGCGCGCCATGCGCAACACCTTCATCCTGAGCTTTTACGGGCTGTGCTTCGGCTTCCCGATGCCCATCATCCTGGCCCTGTTCTTCAACGAGATCAAGTCGAACATCGCCCGGAGCGTGTATCAGGTGCTGACGTACCTGCCCAAGTTCATGTCCACGGTCGTTATGACCTCCCTGGTGGTCATGCTGGTGAAGCAGGGCTCCCTGACTCAAGGCATGGGCATCATCTCTCAGGCATTGGCCAGACTTGGATGGGTATCCCAGGATGTGGCCAACGCAGGCTTACTGAATAACCCCGCTTTCTTCCGCCCGATCTACATCATCAGCGGCATCTGGGAAGGCGCGGGCTATGACAGCATCGTGTTTTTCGCAGCCATCATCGCCATCTCTCCCACCAGCTACGAGGCCGCCCAGATCGACGGCGCCGGCAAATGGGCCCAGATGCGCTACGTGGTGCTGCCCAGCATCCTCTCCACCATCGTCATCATGCTCATCACCCGGATCGGCTCGCTGCTGAACATCGGCTACGAGAAGGTGCTGCTGCTCTACAACACCAACACCTATGTGGTCGCCGACGTGGTCTCCACCTTCGCCCAGCGCTACGGCCTGGCGGGTGCGGCCAAGGGCATCGCCTCCGCGGCGGAAATGATGAACAACGTGGTGGGCATGCTGCTGGTCATCGGCGCCAACACGATCGCGAGGAAAGCCTCCGATGTGTCGCTCTACTAAAAGGAGGAGACAGCCATGAAAAGAAAACTTGAGATCTCCGAGTTGATCTTCAAGATCATCAGCTACGTGCTGCTGACCGTGTTTGCGCTGGCCTGCCTCTATCCCTTCGTGTACGCCATCTCCGCAGCCATCAGCGGCCGCGCCGCAGTGGAAGCCGGCCAGATCGCACTCTTCCCCAAGGACATCCAGTTCGACGCCTTCCGGCGCATGTTCAACGACAACATGTTCTGGAACGCCTACTCCAACACCCTGTTCATCACCTTCTACGGCACCGTCTGGGCGCTGTTCTACTCCATCCTCGGCGGCTACGCCCTGTCCAAGAAGAGGCTGCTGTTCCGGAAGCTCTTCAACTTCTTCCTGGTCTTCACCATGTGGTTTGCCGCCGGTATCGTTCCCCAGTATCTGAACTACTTGAGCACCAAGACCGTTTTCAATACCCTGGGCATCACCGACGACAAGTGGCTGGTGGTCATCGCCATGGGTATGGCGGCCATGAACATCATCCTGCTGCGCAACGCCTTTGAGGGCGTGCCCAGCGAGATCGAAGAGGCGGCGATCGTGGACGGCGCCAGCGAGTTCCAGGTGCTCACCAAGGTATACCTCCCCATGTGCAAATCCACCATCGCGACGGTGGCCCTGTTCTTCGGCATCTCCCGTTGGAACGGCTACTTCTGGGCTCGCCAGATGATCTCCAACTCCAACGAGCACCCGCTGCAGGTCTTCATCCGTCTGCGTCTGGAGGAATTCACCGACGCCGAGTTCATGTCCGGCTGGAGCATGCCCTACGCCTCCGACTCCGTGATCTACGCGCTGATCGTCTGCTCCATCGTGCCCATCCTGATCATCTACCCCTTCATCCAGAAATACTTCGCCAAGGGCACCAACGTGGGCGGCGTGAAAGAATAAGGAATTCCCGGGAAGTCCGGAAACCATATTTCAACCAGGTTAACTATTTATTTAAGGAGGAACCCAATGAAAAGCATGAAGAGAATCATCGCTCTGCTGATGGCCGTTCTGATGCTCGCTGCGCTGACCGCCTGCGGCAACAAGATCGACGTGGACCAGTACGAGCAGCCCAAGGCCGAGGAGAAGCCCGCGGCCTCCGCCACCGAGTCCGCTCCTGCCGACGGCGCCGCTCCCGCTGAGGGCGAGACCGCCGCTGCCCCCGCGGAGCTGAGCTATGCCGAGGGCACCGTGCTGCGCATGGCCACCGGCTACAACTCCGCCAAGACCGGCCTGTTCTTCGACGCTGAGGTTGCAGGCGAGGGCGTGACCCTGGCCAACGGCCAGACCTACAACGCCGGCGACCTGAAGCCCACCTGGGTCGAGGTCGAGAACGTCCTGGGCGTGAAGTTCGAGAACCAGTATCAGGGCAACAGCGCTGCCAAGGAATTCGAGTACTGGAGAGAGCGCATGGCCGAAGTGGACATGGTCTCCGGCACTGCCAGCGGCCTGACTGAGTTCGGCGAGCAGGGCGTTGTGGTGAACATCGCCGAGTACCTGGACCAGATGCCCAACTTCAAGGCCTATCTGGACCAGAACCCCATCGTTCGTCTCTCCATCACCGGCAACACCTCCACCGGCGCCATCTACTTCAGCCCCTACTTTGACGGCGTGAACGACATCGAGCGTATGCCTCTGATGCGCGTTGACATGGTCAAGAAGCTGCTGGACGGCGAGGGCGAGTTCACCGCCGAGAAGTCCAACAACACCGCCGCCCCCGTGTACCAGCCCTACATGCCCACCTCCGGCAAGATCGACATCGAGACCGTGAAGGCTGACGGCTCCGGCACCGAGACCGTGACCAAGGACTATGACGCCGGCGGCAACATCATCGCCAAGATGAACGAGGCCGGCTCCATCGACGGCGTGACCGCTGTCAACATGCTCCGCACCTACATCGACGAGACCTACAACGGCTACTACGGCACCCAGCGCTCCGACCTGTTCTGCGGCCAGAACGCCTGCTGGGACGCTGACGAGCTGGTGGCCCTGCTCCGCTGCGTGGTGGCCAACCCCCAGACCCTGAACGGCACCGATTCCATCCAGGGCCTGTTCGCCCGCGAGGACGACAACAACCAGCGCCGCGTTGACATGTTCCGCTTCGCCGGCCACCTCTTCGGTGTGCGCGGCCTGGAGTCCCGCCAGGATTACCTGTACTTCGGCGTGGACGGCACCCTGAAGGACGCCCGTCAGGATCCCGAGACCTTCAAGGCTCTGGAGCGGATGAACGCCCTTGGCCAGGAAGGCCTGCTCTCCGTGAACTTCATGCAGAACGCCGCCGGCAAGACCGAGGACTACCTGCGTGACGACCTGGCCTTCATGCACTACGACTACAACCAGACCCAGACCCTGTTCAACGATCCCAGCAAGGGCATCTTCGATGAGGGTGAGTGCTACATGGCCGTTATGGTTCCCGTGGCCTGCTGGCAGGACGGCACCGAGGGCGGCAACTACATGCGCTTCACCGAATCCTGGCGTTCCGTCAAGACCGACGGCTGGGGCATCTCCGCTGCCGGTGTTGCCGGTAACCCCGACAAGCTCAACGCCGCTCTGAAGCTCATCGACTATGCCTACTCTCCCGAGGGCATGATCCTCATGAGCTACGGCCCCAAGGAGTTCATCAAGACCAATGCCGACGGCAGCTACGTGACCTTCCTCTTCAACGGTCAGGAGATGCCCGAGATCGCCGACGCCACCCGCGCTGAGCTGTGGGAGAAGGCCGGCGGCAACTACACCAACTACGCCCGTCAGTTCCTGGGCTCCACCCTGAGCTTTGCCAAGAGCCAGGCCTTTGAGTATCAGTGCACCAGCGAGATCGGCCGTCTGGGCGCCGGCTACATCTCCAACGCAATCGCCCTGGGCACCATCAAGCACCCCATCCTTGCCGTTACCGACAATCCCTGGTACATGTCCGTCCCCACCGTGCTGCCCAACACCAAGGCTGAGAACGACATGATCAACACCTTCACCCAGCTGAGCACCAACGGCAAATTCAACGCTGCCAAGGGCGGCGAGAACCTGTTCGTCAACCAGATCGTCAGCGGCTATGTCGAGGAAGGCATGGGCAATGCCGAGGCTGCCGCCAGCGTGATCACCAGCGAGTGGGGCGGCCAGCAGTACCTGGCTCTGAAGCAGCAGGCCTGGGACCGTCTGCTTGTCTACTACAACGCCCTCGGCTAAGCTAACCCTTTTCCGCGCAACAGTTTGAACGCAGATGAACAGCTCCCTCTCTTTCCTGAGGCCTGATCCTCAGGAAAGAGGAGCTGTCAGCAGGGAGGCAAAAATGTACAAAAAACAGTTAAAGCTGCAAAAAATCCTCTGCCTTCTGGCCATTGGCACGAGCGTGATCATCTTCCTGTACGCGCTTGGCATCATGACGGATCTGTATGACACCCTGTATTCGACCATGATGAATCCGGCGGACCTGACCCAGACCGACGTCCCCGGTTCCATCGTCTACTACAACATGCAGACCTTCAACGCATACTTCCTGAAATGCTCGATCGTTCTGATCCTGCTGGGGTGCCTGCTGTTTATCACCAATACCCATATCCGCAGACGTTACTACATCGGCAACTACATCTCCATTGCCGCCTTCGTCGTGGCAAACTTCTATGTGGCCATCGAGTCTCACGGCTACATCGAAGCCTACAAGGAGCGTTTCCTGCGCGTGGATTTTGAAGCGCTGCGGAAGCATGCCGATCTGTGGAAGACCGCCTACACCGATTCCACCTTCTGGTTTGACGCGCACTACGCGGTGTTCGCCCTCTCCCTGCTGGTGTGTGTGGGCCTGGTGATCTGCACGCTGTGGAAGATCCGCCTCATGAAGGAAGAGAAGGCACTGATCGCTCAGGGAAAGGAGGCCACGGCATGAACGAGGAAAAAGCCATCCGGCTTGACAGAATGCGGTTTACCAAGAATTCACTCCCGGCCAGCCTGGCCCTTCTGGCGATCATTTTCAACGTCCTGTACTTTGCAAACATCTACGAATCCAACGTCGCTTCCTGGTATTACAACATCCTGATGGGCGCGTCCATCCTGTATAACCTGATCTTCATGCTCGCGGCCTTCCTCAGCTCCGAGGGCATCAAGAACTACAAGATCGGCTACGCCTTTCTGATGGTCGCTCTTGGCATCGGCCAGATCATCCGCATCTTCATCTACCCCATGAAGGCCCATGCCGCCACGGTCACCATTCAGGAGCAGGCCGTCACCGTGATGGAGACGAAGCAGTTCACCATTTGCGTGGTGTACCTGCTGATCTCCGCCGCCTGCCTGCTGGCGGGCGCCGTGATCGGCATCATCCGCAGCAGGGCGCTGCAGGCCCATGTGGCGTCTCTGAACGCCCAGGGCGCATAAAGGAGGGAACGTTATGGCAGAGCTGAAAATCCAGCATGTAGACAAGATCTACGACAATAACGTTCAGGCGGTCTTTGACTTCAATCTGGACGTCAAGGACGGCGAGCTGATCGTCCTGGTCGGCCCCTCCGGCTGCGGCAAATCCACCACCCTGCGCATGATCGCAGGCCTGGAAGATATCTCCGCCGGCCACCTGTTCCTGGACGGCAAGGACATCACCCAGACCCCGGCCAAGGACCGTGACATGGCCATGGTGTTCCAGAACTACGCCCTGTACGGACACATGACCATCTACGAAAACATGGCCTTTTCCCTGACCCTGCGCAAGGAAAACCCCAATGTGATCCACAAGAAGGTGCTGGCCGCGGCCGAGATCCTGGGCCTGACCAGCCAGCTGAACAAGAAGCCCTCTCAGCTTTCCGGCGGCCAGAGACAGCGCGTGGCCATGGGACGCTCCATTGTGCGAAACCCCAAGGTCTTCCTCTTTGACGAGCCGCTCTCCAACCTGGACGCCAAGCTCCGCGGCGCCACCCGCCGTGAGATCCTGCTGCTGCACAAGCGCCTGAAGGCCACCATGCTCTACGTTACCCACGACCAGACCGAAGCCCTGACCCTGGCGGACCGGATCGTCTGCATGTCCATGGGCCACGTCCAGCAGGTGGGCACGCCTCTGGAGCTCTATGACTCCCCGGCCAACCGCTTTGTGGCAAGCTTCATCGGCCTGCCTCCCATGAACTTCTTCGACGTCACCGTGCGCGAGGGAGAGCTGGAAGGTCACGGCTTCCGCGTAAAGCTCACCGAAGAGGAAAAGGGCATGCTGCTGCCCTACGCCGGCAAGGAGATCGACCTGGGCGTGCGTCCCGAGGACGTGATCGGCGGCGGCGAGATCGCCATGAACGTCTTCTCCAACGAGAACCTGGGCATGAATACCCTGGTCCACGGACACATCGGCCACAGCGACGCGGTTGGCAACAAGATCTCCGCCAAGCTCCGCGGCTGGTATGACTACAAGGAAGGCGACAGCGTTGACATCGCCTTCAGCCGCAAGCACTTCTTTGACAAGGAAAGCGGAGAGTCCATTGAAAGGAGGAACAAGGCATGAGCAAGAACGAACAGAAGACCGTCAAAAGCGGATCCAAGATGCCGGAATTCCTGCGCAAGCTCTTTGTTTCTCTCAAGCGCCGCCCCTCCATCCTGGCCCTGCTGGTGCTGGCCATCGGGTTCCTGTTCTATTCCCTGAACCTGACCCAGATCTCCAACACCACCGCCAAGATCCAGGGCCCCGGCATGGGGCTGTGCGGCTTTGCCACCATGCTCTTCTCCATGCTGTCCCTGGTATGCGCGCTGAACGCCTACCCCCGCCGGAAAAAGCCCGTGATCCCCATGCTGATCCTGGCCGTCCTGATGCTGGGCGTGATCATCTTCTGCGATGTGTACTACACCGGCCTGATCACCGCTGCTGTTACCAGAGCGGAGAACCCCATCAAAATCGATTCGTCTACCATTTACATCGCAAAGGCGAACAATATGCTGTGGGATCACATCGTCATCGAGATCATCGGCGCCGCCATGTTCCTGCTGGTTCCGGTGTACAGCAAGCTCCTGCGCAAGATCAATACCTCCGTCACCGTGGAAGACTACGGCAAGATGGGTGCCATCGACATCTCCGGCGAGGATTGAGTCCTCTCCGGCACCTGCCAAACGAAAATCGGGAGGCCGCATCCCGGCCTCCCGAACAGAGAAGGGGGTCTGTCACGTGGCAAAAAAGAACAAACGGACGACACCCGAGGAAAGCCGGGCAGCCGCCGACTACTACAAGCTCCATGCCCGCGCGGTAAACGATCTCATCAACGCCAACGAGGAGAACTCCCCTGAGGTTTCCGAGGAGGAACTGAGAAAGTACCGTTCCGGGCCAAAGCTGCGTCTGGCGGACTGGCTCAAGGCCATCCTGATCAAAATGTGGTTTGCCGGCTCCGTTTGCTTTTTTATCTTCTGGGGCCTGAGCGCCTACATCCCCGCCACCCTGGACCTGCTGCTGGTCTTCGCCATCGCCCTGGGGATCGTGACCGATATCCTGACCAACAATATCCTGCGCTACTACGCCAAGGCCAGAGGCGCCAACGACCGCTGGATGATGTTCCCCCAGAAGGCCTACTACACCTTCTTCCTGAACATCCTCTACGCGGCGCTGCTGCTGGCCTGTGTGGCCACCTTCTACAATCTCATCAACGGGGCCATCGTATCCGTGACCGGCGCCGCCGGGGTCCCCCTGGGGGTCGGCCCCATCCTCTTCGGTGTGTTTTACACCTGCTTCGATCTGCTGTTCATCCGTATGAAGCTTCTCCTGCGGCAGATCGTGTCCGACGCCAAGGAGAGCGCGAAAAAATAACGGTACCGTCTTCTCCGGAAGACCCGTATAAGGATTTGTTATGCTGAATCTTTTGTATGCCGGCAGTGTCTCGGCCTGCTTTGAGCTGGTGAACGAGGCTCCCTATTACGCGCCGGAAAAATTTGACGTGCTTCTGGACGGCCGGAAGCAAATGGAATGCGAGAGCAATGTGTTTTCCCTGTTCGACCTGGAGCCGGGCCGGGACTACACCGTGAATATCAAAAGCGAGAGCCTGGACGAGTGCCTGCGCTTTCAGACCAAAACGGAGCGCTGCGCCCTCAGCGTGAGGGACTTCGGCGCCCTGGGCGACGGGGAGCATGACGACACCGCCGCCCTCCAGACCGCCATCAGCTTTCTCCCCGAGAACGGCAGGCTGGTGGTCCCGGCGGGGACCTATCTGACGAAGCCCCTGATCCTGAAGAGCCATATGACCCTGGAGCTGAAAGAGGGCGCCACCCTGCTGGGCTGGCCCAACCGGGAAGACTGGCCCGCCTCGCCCGGCGTGGTCCGGACCCTGAACGGGGAGGAATTCCACTTCGGCGGCTTCGAGGGCGAGGCCAAGCCCATGTACCAGTCCCTGCTCACCGGCCAGTATGCCGAGGATATCGCCGTCGTGGGCCGGGGCACCGTGGACGGCAACGGGGCCAACACCGATTTCTGGACCAATTTCCGCAATTTTGAGCTGGCGAGGCCGCGGCTCATGTTCTTCAACCGCTGCAAGGGCGTGACCCTCCACGGCCTGCACGCCTGCAATTCCCCCTCCTGGCAGCTGCACCCCTACTACTCCCAGCAGGTGGGCATCTACGACGTGTTCATTTCCGCGCCGAAGAACAGCCCCAACACCGACGCCATCGATCCCGAGTCCTGCGACGGGGTGGAGATCATCGGCTGCCGCTTCTCCGTGGGGGACGACTGCATTGCCGTCAAGTCCGGCAAGATCGACCTGGGCAGGACGCTGAATAAGCCCGCCATCCGCCACACCATCCGCAACTGCCTGATGGACTTCGGCCACGGGGCCGTCACCCTGGGCAGCGAGATCGGCGCCGGCGTGCAGGAGCTCACCGTTTCCCACTGCTACTTCCGGGGCACCGACCGGGGCCTGCGCATCAAGAGCCGCCGGGGACGGGGCGAAAACTGCCGCATCGACCGGGTCTGCTTTGAAAACATCCGCATGGAGGGGGTGCTCACCCCCATTGCGGTCAATCTCTGGTACAACTGCTGCGATCCGGACCGCTACAGCGAATACGTCTGGTCCCGGGAGAAGCTGCCGGTGGACGAACGGACCCCCCACATGGGCTCCTTCCTCTTCCGTGACCTGGATTGCACCGGCGCGGAGGTGGCCGCCTGCTACATCGACGGACTGCCCGAGGCTCCCATCGAAGAGGTGGCCTTTGAGCGGGTGAAGATCTCCTTCTCCCCGGAGGCGAAGCCCGGCGTTCCCATCATGGAGAACTTTGCCAAGCATCGCTGCCGCCTGGGCCTGTATCTGGACAATGTACGCC
>JAEEGF010831224.1_pt1 | contig 14814 bp, 6 predicted proteins | sample 9134171 | NCBI WGS metagenome assembly JAEEGF01 (sample SAMN16246542, study PRJNA631951) | gut metagenome | biome: gut microbiome; feature: rumen; material: AP-attached | host: Bos | place: Iran: Karaj | collected 2018-10 | reverse complement strand
AGTAACTTTCTGATTATAAATGGTTGAATCTTCATTTATTGTAAAACAATCCTGTCCATTCAATTGAAATTTATTTCTACTGTAAACCTGGCTGAAATTTCTTCCGTTAACCACAACAGTTTGGCCGCCACTGGCAATATTAGGATGAACTCCTAAAATAACTGGTTTTGCTATAAAATTAATAGCATTAACTTCCTTAGATGCCTCATCATTAATTAAAACTTTTACAGGTCCGGATTCAACTTTAGCTGGCAAATAAACTTTTATTCTACCATCATTAGATGAATTCCAATCTATAATCTGTGCATCAACGCCGTTAAAAGTAACTCTACCAGGTTTTCTTCCGCAACCGGCACAGAGAATGGTAATCTGATCTCCATCGGTGCCCCATCTAGGATTCAAAGAAAGAACCTGAAAATCGGAAGTATATTCATTGGTAGCATAACCTAAGGAAAAATTGATATTTTCAGTAACCTGACCATTGAAAACTCTAACTTCGTTAACAACGGCAGCATTATATCCTTGAAGTCTGACGGTAACAAAATGATCTCCCGCAGGAATTCCTTCTAAAACATAGTTTCCATTTTCATCAGTCAGGGCCTGGCACTGGTAAGCTTCAACTATAGCGTCTTTTAACCCTACGCCAGTATCTAATGCAACAACTCTGCCTTTAATTTTACCAGTAGAAAATTCATCATAAGTCTGAGAAGAACCTTGACTTATGGTTTTAGTGGACGACGTGCCCCCACATCCACAAATAAAAAAAACTAAAATAAAAAATAAAATTATACCTATTGATTTTATATATTTATTACTCATATAATATTACATTAACATATACTGAATCAAACTTCAATTTGGTGCATTGAGTTTATTATATTTCAGTCATATGTTACGGACTTTCTAATGCTCTTAAATAGAGATTGTTGAAAGGGCACAAAAAAACATACAGAACGTGCTTTTTTGTTAAGAAATTTAAACAATCTGCCGATTTTAGGGGTGATATTATAACAAAAAAAAGCCCGTTAAGGTGAACAGGAGACAAATGAATATGAGGCAGACTAATATATTTAGGCTTTGCCAAAAGAAGAGAAAGCTTTTGCTTTGTTTGATGCTTCTAATATTTTGTTGCATCACATCTATAATTCTTGCGGATATGCCTCCGCAATCTGTTGCTGTAGAAACCAAATTTAATGGTGGTTCAGCAAATGGTAACAGATTGAATTCTCGTGGTAGCGTGTCTTTAAGCGTTGTGTGGCAGGGTGATTCACCGCCATTTACAGCAAGATACAAAAAGAACGGGAATACCGTATTATCTGACAGCGGAATTATGAACAATCAAAGCCAGGCAGAAATTTCTGCCCTCAACTGGGGTGATACAAATGGGGCTCTAGAAAAAGTTTCTGTAGAAATTTCAGACAGCGCCGGAAGAAATGCACCTGGTGAAAGCCAAAGCTTCATAATAGACACAGTAGGGCCTACTTTCACTCCTTTGATTACAAATGGTCAGAATGGAAATTATTTTGCATACGGTTCCTCTCTTCGCCTTCAAGTAACATCAAATGAGCAAGCTACTCAAGTAACAGCTAAATGTAACGGTGTTACAGCTCAAGCAGAAGGCACAGTCGAAGCAGGAACTTCTTTTGTCTTTAATCTGCCGATAGAAAATAGCTTTCCAAAAGGGAAGAACACAATTATAATAGAAGGTTATGATACTAGTGAACCATCTCCTGGGAACAGTGGTACTGCTTCTATTGATTTTTATATAGGAACCACCTCATCTGGTGACACACAAATATTAAGTTCTAATCCTCCATCTCCAACCAATGCCCAGAATGTAATTTTGTCTGGTAAAGCACCACAGGGAGCAAAAACAATTAAATTGTTAAATGAGGGTTCTGAATTAGTTTCTTTTGCAATAGGTTCTACAGAATGGACTTACAATTTTCAGCCAGAAGCCAAAGACTATAACTTAGTTGCTGTAAGCTACGATGAATTGAATCAGGAAATTTCACAATCCTCAGCTTTTTCTCTGATAATCGATAGAGAAGCTCCAGGAGTTCCAAGTTTTGCATCAGAAGGTATACCAGCACAAACCAATCAAACATCATACGAATTTAGCGTAAATGTTGATGGCTATGAATCAGAAAAATCTGCTCCTGTTACCGTGCAGGCATACAATAATGATGCCCCAGTAGGCAATACAGCTAATATATCGCAAAATGGCAATCCAGCAAGAATTACTGTTCCTTTGAATCCTGGAACAAATAACATTTACTTCAGATCTATAGATAAAGCTGGCAATCAGTCTGAAAAGAGCACCCAGGTCACTATTAATCAAAGTGGTGAAGCAACTGGAGGCATTTCCAGCATATTAATAGACGGTTCTTATCCCTGTCCAGCTCCACCAACAGCTAGGTTTGGTTCTGGTAACCACAGTTTACAGATAACCTTCAGTCAGGATTGTAACACTACAGCAATCCCCACTGTAGAAATAGTCTGCGGAGGCGGTGGCAAAATTGCAGTTGCTTCTCAATGGGCCGAAGGTAATCCAAGAGTCTTATCCGGGACTTTCTCTATCCCAAATAACGGAGGAGCATCCATGGATGGTCCCGCTCTAATAAGTATTAAAGACGCAAAAGATACTTATGGTAATACTCTTTCCCCATATACGAGTGAAACAGGATCATTACAAATAGACTCTACGGCTCCAACATCAACCTTCACCAACCAATCTCCTGTCTATGTTTCCGCATCTAACCCAACAGTTACCCTACAAGGTACTGTTACAGACAACGATAATGGAGCAGGTATTGATTATCTGGAACTTTTTACTAAGAACGAAGGTGGAGAATGGAATTCAGTTGGAAAAGTTCCTCTGCAAACCGGAGCTCAATCACCTTGGAGTTACTCTTATACACCTAACGGTATTGGAGATGGAGAAATTTCTCTTGTTACAAGTGCAGTCGATAAAGCTATCCGTATGAAAGAAGACGGAACAGTTACTACAGGCAATGCAGAAAGTATTACAAACAAAACAGGAATTAGTCTTTTTATAGATAATTCTTTGCCTGGTGTTGAAAGAATCAGCTTAAACAATACTGGTGAAGATATATCTGTTTATGGAGAAAATCCTTTAATAGCAAGTGATATAACCAGACTTGTTGTTGTTGCTTCCGATACCGGTTCAGGATTAGATTTAACCAACACCAACTTTATATTTAAGCTTACTAATCCATCAGGACAAGATATATCTGGTGAAAAAACCAACAACAATATAAACACTATCTACTTTGACTTCCCTGTTCTTACAGCATCAGGAGAGTATACAATAACAGTTACTCCAGTTGATAAAGCAGGAAATACAGGAGAAACAGTAACAAGAAAATTCACTCTTGACAAATCTGCACCTGATTATGCTGTATTCTCACCAGAATCTCAGGCTATAGCCAACAAAACAGAAGCAAGCCTAGCCTCAAATTCTGTTAAAGTGGTCCTTTCTAATTCTCCTGCAAATTCGACAGGGACTTTACCAAGTTATGCTGGTTCTACAATTTCTGTAAAATACAATGGAGTTGAAGTTGGAGAGAAAGACACAGCGGTTACAGATGCCTTAGTAGCAAAACTTCATGGTGGCAATTTATTAACAGACGGCAGTCATGATGGTAATTACTATATTTCAGTTACACCTCGTTCAACAACAGGAATAGCTGGAACAGCAATTACTAGCAGCTTTATCTATGATACTCAGCCACCTGTAATTATAGAGTCTATTCCGAACTTCAAAGATCCGGTTGTTAGTACTGCTAGTGGAGTATGGTTTGGTTTGAATACTCAAGAATTAAGTATTACAATGTCAGACGCACCAAAAGATATATTGGAAAACTTTAAAGACCAATATCCTGTAACAGCAAGTGAGCCTGTTATGCCTGGCGACACTTCCTGGTATAACAGCCAGGGTTCTGGTGTAAACATCAATATAAGTTCTTTTACTTGGACTTTAGCTGGTGAATTGCCGAAATCTCACAAAAGAGATGGAACAACATTCTTCGTTTCTAGACCTTCAGTCCCAGCAGATACAGCCGCAGGTGTGGTTGATATTACTTCAACCATTATTCTTGCTGATAATGTAACAGCTGGTACAACCGTTCCTAACCAATATACAATCAATAAAAAGTATAGATTCGACTATTTGGAACCAAAAATAACATTAGTTACAAAAAGTGGCAGTAAATACTGCAAAAATATCTTGAAAGTTGATGCTTCAGCTGAAGACCAAGGAAGCAATGATGACCTCCAGGTTGTAAAAGTTGAATATACGGAAGAAGAAAGCGATACCCCAACATGGAAAGAAGTAGAAGTTAAGGGATTGCCCAACAAAACGGCTTCAATCACCTTATCTCTAGACATAACCAACAAAAAAGATGGAACCTATAAAGTATTTTTCAGAGCAATTGACCGAGCTGGAAATATCTCTACAAAGAAAGAATTTACATACATTGTAGATAGAACTCCGCCGAGTCCTCCGGAACTTACAATTCCATTAGCTGATTATACTATAAACAAAAGAAACCAGAGCTTTAAGTGGAATTCTGTTGCCAGTGCTACAGCATATTTAATCCAAATAGCTGATGATTCTTCGTTCAACAACATTCTAAATCACACCAGCAATCAGACATATACAGGATTAAAAGGCAACGTAAGCACTACAACAGATGGTTCATTCAGCCTTCCTAAAGACGGAACTTTCTATTGGAGAGTTGCATCTTTAGAAAAATGTGAAGATGGTTTCAATATCAGTGATTTTTCTGAAACAAGAAAAGTTATTATAGATACAGTAAAACCTTATGTTGTATCTATATCACCTTCACCAAGCAGTTCCAACAGTATATCTACTGGTATGGTAACCTTTACCATCAGATTCAATGAGCCTATTGATTCTACAATAGATGTATCCGCCACATTGACTTCAGCCGGCGGACAGGTAATGAAAATAGAAAAGGTAAGTAGCAGTGGTGATACTTGGGTTGGAACAACTGTTATACCAAAGAATAATAGTGCTCTCTATGACGGAAATGCAGTTATAGCTGTTGATAAAGCTGCTGACTTGGCTGGCAACTATATGACAGTAGACAGCTCTCATACAGTAGTAGTAAATACAGGTCCAGCTTTTATAACCAAGCTCTTCTCTAATCCGGCTAATGAATATGAAATTACAATTATTACCAGATCATCAGAATCTCTGCAGACAGCACCTAGTGTTATTGTCAGACAGAATTCTGAAAAGACTCCAGTAACCATGAATTTCTTAAAAGATAGATTCTATTCTGGTTCTTATAGAATAAATAAAGAAAATCCTGGTTCTGCCTATATTAACATATCAGGCACAGATCTTTATGGTAAAGTAGGAACAAGCATTGTCGAATTTATTGTTGCAGATGTTAACGCTTCTTCAAGATTGAATATCAGTTCTTCTTCAGGACGTGCTACTCTCAAAGCTGCCGAAAGTTCAACCTTCACACCTACAGCTGTTTATATCATTGACAGAGAAACACTAGAATCGCCATTCTCTGTAACTAAAGAATCAACAGTTAATGCAACTCTTAGGGCAAGTGCAGGAGTTAGCACCAGAGCTTCTAAGAAGAGCGATTCTGAACTGGTAGGAATTCTTGGACTTGATGAAATTGGCCCAAGCAGTGTCAAATTAAAGAAATGCATGCTATATACTGCCGATGTTAATGGTGAAAACATTGACAACGCATCAACAGATAAGATTCACGTTTATCGTCAGGATGCAAATGGCAACTGGGTATTCCAGGGTGGTGAACTGAAAGATTACAAGATTTCGGCACAGATTACCGGTCTTGGACGTCTAGCACTCATGTCTGATAAGACAGCACCAAAGATGAGTTCTTTGTCTCCTTCTAATCAGGCTAAACTTAAAACTAACCGACCAGAAATAAAGGGTCAGTTCGTTGATAACGGTTCAGGTCTTTTAACAGATTCATTCAAGCTTTACATTGATGGTTTGCAGGTAAAAGAAGCTGAAATGAATAAAGATGGAACCTTCAGTTATCAAGTAAAACAGACTCTGAAAAAGGGTAAACACGAAATTAAGTGTGAAGTCTACGATAAAGCTGGAAATAGTTTGGTCAGAGCAGTAACAGTTGATGCTCCGGATCCAATAAGAATAGGTGAATTCCAGGCCTATCCAAATCCAGCCAGAGGTAATCGCATAAGCTTTGCCTATAACTTTGGTGCGGTTCCAGATTCAGCTTCCCTAAAAATATACGATTCAGCAGGCCATCTAGTAGCTAAGTTTGGACCAGAAGACTTTGACAGAGCATCTGGTCTTATGCGTTGGGATCTTACCAACAGAAAAGGCAAGAGAATAGCTAACGGCACCTACATCTACAGGCTAGAAGTGTCTGCTAATGGTCAAAAGATTTCAAAACGCGGTAAAATTGCTGTTTTGAGATAAAAAGAACATCTAAACAAACAAAAAGACCTCCCTAATAAGGAGGTCTTTTTTTGTTATTAATTTATAAAATAAAGCTGCCGATAATGAAGATAGCTATAATTATCGGAGGCTTTATGAAAAACCAATTTAAAATAATCATAATGCTGCTGATTTCAATACCTTTAGCAATAGGTATTACAGGCTGCAGCGGCGGTGGTGTTAACGGAGAAGGAAAAGGTTCCTATGATACTGGAACCCCAGTAGTTAGAGGTAATGTTTATAATGATACCGGTTGGGAATATCTTTCAAAGGGACAATACGATAGTGCTATAAAACACTTTAACGATGTTCTATCAGAAAGTCCTACTGAAAGCGAAAAAGCTGAAGCATATAATGGTATTGGCTGGGCAAAGGCTTTCAATGGTAAATTGAAAGATGGAATGAAATATTTCCAGTTGGCAGCCGACCTTTGTGATGACGCAAAAGTTGGTTTAGGAGCAGCATATATACAGCAAGCTTCTCTTAGCGATTTGGAAGAAGCCATTCAGATTCTTTATGTTCAGTTAGGTAAAAGTAAGCCCAAATTTAACTATATTCCCGGAAGAGCCACTGGTGTTACCAATGCAGATGTTCACGCTATGTTAGCTTATGCTTTTGCGGCTACTGGTGACACAGAAAAATCTGAACAGCAGCTTGAATACGCAAAAGAACTTGAACCCAATTATGAAGGTAAAAGCATTTCACAGCTATTCAGCGCAATTGAATTTCTTAACAGCTATTAAACAAACCATATAAAACTTATTTTTCTGGAGGCATTATGAAGAACCTTACAAAGATCATTGCTATAATTACTGCAATGATGCTTGTTATAACCATGTGTGGCTGCACCAAAGTTAAAAACAACAAGGCTGCTCGTGGCAATATAACAGGCAAAGTTTATGATTCAAATGGTAAAGTTCTTTCTGGTGCCAAAGTAGAAATATATGGTGGTAATCCCTCAACAACCACCGACTATATGGGGAAGTATATGCTTTCAGGTTTAGAACCAGGGCAATACAAAGTCGTAGCTACAAATGCCAGCAAAACAGTTATAATCATTGTTGATGTAGTAAGAGGTGAAACGACAGAAAATTGTGATTTGACGTTTAAAGTAACCGATGGATTGCCACCGTTGATAACAAATGTTAAAGTTGCTAGTCTGACAGAGAATGTAGCGACAATAATATGGACAACAAACGAAGTATCAGATTCTTTTATAGACTATGCTACAGGTTCTATAGGCTTAGCTTACACCATGTCAGCCTCCGACACCAGCATGGTTACAGACCATAGCTTAGAACTAAAGAATCTCATACCTGGTTTGACCTATCATTTCAGAGTTAAAAGCCGTGACTTCGATGGTAACGAAGGTATATCTTCTGATTATCAGTTTACTACACCTGCAGGAGACGCACCAGCAACTCCAGTAGGCTTCTATGTTGGAATTGCCACAGAAAGCGAAAAGCTTGACTTAATGTGGATAAGCAATACAGAAGAAGACTTAGCCGGTTATAATCTATATCGTGCAGAAGGAGCTAATGGATCTTTCATAAAGGTTAATGGTTCTCCAATTCCAAATACAGAAGCAGCTGTAACCTATAAAGATGAAGGTCTAAAAATTGCCACCAAATATTATTACCAGTTAAAAGCTGTTGACCTGGCAGGCAATGAAAGCCAGCCAACAGACACACATTCAGCAGTAACTCCGGGAATTCTCGACGAAAACAGAACCTGGACTATAGCCGATAGTCCATACATAATCTGTGGTGACATAAGAGTCAAAGGCGGTTCTTTATTAACAATTGAACCCGGCGTTGAAGTCAGATTTGCCAAAGAAGCAATTATATCTGATTCACTAGGCGCAACAATGACTGAACTCATTATTCAAGGCGGTCTTATTGCATCAGGAACAGATAGTAAACCAATTGTATTTACTTCTGCAGATAATTTTCCACGCAAAAGTGTCTGGGGCGGTCTTGTATTCTATGGAACTACACAAGCAGACAATATTATGAGGAATTGCACAATAATGTTTGCTGATACAGGAATAAAAAGCGACGGCTCTACCCCCTCAATTGAAAACTGCGAATTCGGATACTGCGGTTTAGCTTTAGATTTAGGGTTATCTACTTCTCTCAATATAAAGGGAAATACCATTCGAGACTGTGACGTAGGAATGATATCTTTCGGGTCAAATATACGTAATAATCTCTTTATAAGTTGTGGAACAGCAGTATCTTTAATGGGTGCAGATTTCTTTGAAAACAACACAATAGACTGCATTACCGGAATAGAATTGCCAGCTGCAACCAAACCGACAATTAAGAACAATATTATTACCTATACAAATACCCTTTCTAAGGGGTTGTATGGAATCAACATGAAAGAATCTACTGCTTCTCCAACTGTTGAATATAACGACATTTATAATCTGTCTTATCCATATAATGGAATGACTGCATCTGGACCGGGCAACATAGCTTCAGATCCGTTATTTATCGGTGGAACAATCTTCGATTATCACCTTCAGACACAGGCTGCTGGTTATGCATCTGATTCACCCTGTTTAACAGGCGGGGAATCAGGTTGTCAGATGGGTGTTTACGGTCCGTGATTCTAAAAAAATCCCTTCCTTTCGGAAGGGATTTTTTTTATTTCTTAAGCTTTTTTATACCGTTTAAAAACTTTATAACCTCTTCTTTTGCTAGAGAATCAGGAGTAATATCTTCTGAAGGTTTTTCCAGATTGTTACTTTTAACAAATTCTTTTAAAGCCTTAACAATTTTTTCCATATCCTCTTTTGTAATATTTTCCTTAATCTTTTTGGTTTCAAACTGCTTACTGCCATCGTTATTATTACCCTTTTTATCCATTATTGGTTCTAATTTTTCATAAGCACCTTTTGTATCTATTTTACCTTTACTTAAAGCAAACATTATAGTTCTAACAGCTTCCGCCCCCTCTTCATCTACTAAGATAGGATTTTCTCCAGCTTTAGAAACCTTGCCCTTAAAACTTCTATAAAGAACAGCAAAAATAAGCTGACCATTAAGTTTTATGAAATCTTGCTCATTACTAGTTAAATAATTAAAAGAATCAATTATGCCAATATTACCATTAGCAACATCTTCTTTTATTTCCTTCGTCAAAGAAGCAATTTCCGCGGCAGAATCCGGCTCAAAAGCAAATTTAGAACCTTCCTCTGCTACTTTTTGCACTACTTCTGCAAACATTTTTCTTCCCTCAGTATTTGCCCAATGATAAGTCCAGACAGCAGGAATAACTATACCTAAAATAATTAGCAAACATCCGCAACCAATACAACCTAAACATCCTTTTTTCATTATTTATCACTCCATAAACCTAATTATATTAATTCTGTTTCAAATGTTTGACTTCTTCTACAGGAACAATCATAAACACCTGATCATTTTCACGAACAATTTCTGATAATTTTACACCAACTACACTACCTTTTCTAGCTATATCAACAGCTTTTTCATTTTCTTCTATAGAAAGCACCTTAAGAGTCTTAACTCCAGTCGTCTGGCCTTGAAACATAAGTTCATCGCCAACCTTAAAATCTCTGCCTTCAACTTTTATTTCAGCAACACTAACCCTTTTGAAAAAGTTAGTAACAACTCCAACATGAGTTTTACGATGTGATGCTTTTGAACCGTTTCCACCGCTCCATTCACTGATCTGACGGCCAAAGAAAAAGCCTTCTGAAAAGCCTCTATGAAATACAGAATCCACTTTTTCCAACAATTCTTTGCGTAAAGGCTCTAAACGTTCAAAGAAATCGTCTTTGCGGCGATTTTCCATATAGAAATCAATAAAATCTCTGTAAGCCTTAGTTACAACACTTACATATTCTGCACTGCGGCCTCTTCCTTCTATTTTCAGACTGTCAGCTCCGACATCTAAGAGCTTTTCTAAGAAAGGAAGCGAACAAAGATCTTTCGGACTCATGACATAATCCTGGCCAATCAGAAACTCTTTGCCTTCCCTTATGTCTTTAATCAAATATTCCCGTCTGCAAGGCTGCCGACATTCTCCCCTGTTTGCCGATTCATTAAAAGCAAATTGAGACATAAAACATCTGCCGCTTACAGAAACACACATTGCGCCATGAGCAAAGACTTCTATCTCTATTTTATAGGACTCTTCACCTAATAACTTCTTAAGATTTGTTCTAATACTGGCAATTTCTTCCAAAGTGCATTCTCTAGCCAATACAAAACGCCTGATTCCAAAATTCTTATACAAAAAAGCTATTGAATGAGCATTTGCAACAGACATTTGAGTAGAAAGCAAAACTTTCATTTTATACTTTAAAGCTAGTTCTACAACAGAAAAGTCCCAGCATATTATTCCATCAATACCGGCTTCTTTTGCCTTATTAACCAAATTTTCAGCTAATTCAACCTCATGATCAAAAATTATAGTATTTAAAGCTAAATAAGCTTTTGCTTTATAATCATGACAAAGATTTGCTACAACAGGCAAATCTTCTACTGCAAAATTTTTGGCATTTGCTCTCATATTCATAGAAACAATACCAAAATAAACAGCGTCTGCTCCAGAATCCAAAGCTGCCCTCAGACTAATCATATCACCAGCTGGAGCCATAAGTTCAGGGCGCTTTAAATTTTCGTATTCCATGTATACTCCTGAATATCTAATACGTTATCTTTAAACTTTATAAATTCATAAATCTGAACAGCATTCTTTTTACCGCGAATTTCTTCAAATGGCATTTTAACAGCTTCTACATAATCTTCAATAAATTTTAAGGTTTGACCAGAAAAAATGATTTTTGAATAATGTCCCTGTTTAGAAGCTGTTTCAAGTCTAGAGGCCAAATTTACTTCATCACCAATAACTGTTAAATCTTTTCTACGACGACTTCCCACATCTCCTAACAAGACATGACCAGTACTTATACCTATACCTATTTCTATAGGAAATAATCCTCTTTCTGCTCTATCTTTATTCATTATTGATACAAAATATTTTATTCCTACAGCGGCTTTTATTGCACTTAAAGCATGATGTTCCTGCTCTGTATCATGGAAAATAGCCATTATTGCATCGCCTATAAATTTATCAACTCGACCATGATTAATTCTTATAATTGGTTCAGCTCCTCCAAGAAACTCATTTAGAACTTCAAAAATTTTATCTGGAGTATTTGCTTCACTGATACCTGTGAAATTTCGTATATCGGAAAAGAGAATCGTTGCTTCGATGTGTTTCCCTTGATGAACAGTCTGATCACTATTGTCTTTTACAGCTTCTAGAACAGAATCTGAAACATAGGCTCTCATTTTCGCACGTTCTCTTAAGCCTTTAACCATAGCATTGAAAGTCATACTAAGTCTGGCAAGTTCATCTTTTCCTTCTTCTGGTAATACAACATTAAGATTACCTTTACCAATCTGCTGCGCTGCAGAATCAATCTTTTTTATTGGCACAAGAAGACTAGATGAAAGTATCAAGCTTAAAGAAATAGAACCTAATACAGCAAAAGCAGATAAAGCAAAAAGCAATATTCCAACATCTCTTAGACGTAAATCTATTGGTCTGGTTGAAGTAAGGAGACAAGGCAAATAAGCTTGAGAATTCATGCTACTGAGAGGTTTCATCAAATATAGAAAGTTTTCACCATCAATATTTATGCTACCTAATTCTTCTATTTTAAGATTAGCAGAACGATCTAAAACATCTCGTAAATTTTTCCAAACAGGGGAATTCGCAGGATAACTTTCAAATCCATCCGTTTTTGAATAGAATGATAATTCTGGAATTATAACATTTCCAGGCAATTGTTGAGCTGCAATATTATTCGTAGCAAACTCTCTTGCTGCAAAATTCTTTTCTATTAATTTATCATCAACATACACAAAAAGCGGTCGTATAGTACCATTTATAAAAACCCTTATAGTCATAAAATAAAAATGAGAATCAACATATACAAAATGTCTTAGATGAGATGGTCTGGAAAAATCAAACTGTTCTTTCCCCACACCTTTTACTATCTCTTCTAATTCTTCTTCTATAGCTTCCTGAGCAACATTATTTTTAGGATTATCTGTTGGTTTTTCATATCTTTTAAGAACCTGCTTAGACATGAAAACCAAGGTTTTTTCCAAAGGTTTTTCTAACCCAAGCCAACTTGTAGTAGCGATACCGCCTTCATTCTTAAAGAGAATGTATTGGTTTATTATTCCCTCGTCAACTGCCTTATTCATACCAAAAGCAATTTTTTCAACAGTATAAGGTTCACTTCCAATCATACTTTTCAATTGATCAAAAAGACCAATCTCAATAAGTCTTGGAGTATCTTTATATCGCATACTTAAAGCTTCAAGCCCAGAACGCATTCTTACATAAGCAGACTCCTTCAAACGACCTTCTTCATGAGAAATAAATGTTTTACCTATACTAATCAAGCTCAATAAAGGAAGAATGATTGCTATTAAGAAAATAGCTGCAATTCGTTGTCTAAGCGAAATATTACCCAAATGCAGGCGTTTTATGTAAAAAGACAATATTGAAGAAATTATCACCAAGACAACACAAGTAATGCTAAGCCATAACTGCATATAGCCTTTGCTTATTAAAGAGTCAGACATATCAGCCAAAGATAAAAGTCTGATTTCTGATTCTTGAGTTGCCACACTCGTATCTTCTATTGTTTTTTTTATGTATTTTCCACTTTGACGGTCTAGGGTTAGAACATCTTTCCTACGAGCTATAGTTGTACCTATCAGATAGTTTCCATACTCAAACAATTCATTTGTTCTAGAATTATAAGCTTTAATCAATCCTTTTACAAAATTATCACTTTGAGCAAGTGTAGAATCCAGGACCAAAGACTTGTTTTTAGAAATATTAATGGCAGCAATGGGATACTTATAATTGTCCTTAGATTTTTGTCTGCGTATAATTAAACGTTTATACCAAATATCTTCCGGAAGTTTTTCCGGGAAAATAATAACCCCACATACTCCTGCAATCTTTGTTGGAGCTCCAAACTGGCTGAAAGATAATCCATCGTAGGCCCAAACAGCATAACAGTCTTTTTTAAGCCATTTTGTTTTTGCTGTTTGATATTTATATTCGAAAACATGCTCCGGCTTAGCATCACTTCCCATAAAGCTCTGCATTTTATCCTTAGCACTCATATAATCTGCTAAAGTTTTTTCATAATCATCAAACTTATAATTGCATTTTGCATTAGCATGAACATATATTCCGCCTTTTAAGCATCTCTGCCAATATCTTGGAACTTCAACAATACAGGGTGATTTTACTGGTAAAATATCATAATTTTCATCTAAGAAAATCCATTTAAAAGCACCTGGATATGCTTTATCTGCTTTCTCTATAAAATCCTTAATAACCTCTGGTTTTTGACGACATATTTTCTTATCCTCTACAAGAACTGATAAAAAATCTTCTATCTGATAATCTTCTGAAGATGTCCCTCCCAAATCGGCTATCTGATGTCTGAGCTCATGAGCAATTGTTTCTCGCCTAGCCAGATATTGTTCTTCAATCATGTTGTTGATTGAATAAAAAGCAACACAAACCGGCAAAACAACAATAACAGCAAACAAGAATATATTTTGTAGCGAGAAATATTGTTTCATAGCCAGTTTTCTTATCAACTTATAATCTTATATTCAATAACTAATATATTAAATTTTACTAAATTATCAAGAAAACTACAAATAAACTGTTTTCTGAAGTTTAAATAATTTATAATCCTTAATAATTCCTTTCAATTATTTGCTTATAAAAAACATAAAAAAATGTTATAAAATGTTAACATTTTGCAAAAGAGGAGATTTAAATGAAACTGACCAATTTGTTTTTAGCTCTTACCGCAACTGCATTGTTAAGTAATTCTGTTTATGCTCAAGAAGCAGCAAAACCTACTGACAATGAAAAAATAACCTATCAGAATGAAACTCTAAAAACCATTCATCAAAGAAAAAGTGTTCGAAATTTTACAGATAAAGAAGTTACCAAAGAACAACTAGAAACTGTAATTAAAGCAGGTATGGCTGCTCCTACAGCTATTAATGCTCAGCCATGGCAATTCCTTGTTGTTACAGACAAAGCTCTAAAAGCCAAATATGCAGAAGGCAACCGTCAAGCAGATATGATTAACAAATGTTCTGCTCTGGTTGTTGTCTGTGGTGACAAAACCATAGGAAATGAAAGAAGCTGGGCTTACTGGGATCAAGACTGTTCTGCTGCTACAGAAAACCTTCTTCTAGCCGTAGAAAGCCTTGGACTTGGTG
>JAEEGF010866125.1_pt1 | contig 14819 bp, 12 predicted proteins | sample 9134171 | NCBI WGS metagenome assembly JAEEGF01 (sample SAMN16246542, study PRJNA631951) | gut metagenome | biome: gut microbiome; feature: rumen; material: AP-attached | host: Bos | place: Iran: Karaj | collected 2018-10 | reverse complement strand
GGATTGCCTGGACAAAAACGTTTGCTTCACCCAGGAGACCACGCTCAGCGGACATAAAACGGAAAGGACCGTCGCGGAGGCCAGGGAAAAAGGCTATGCCGTCCGCCTGTTCTATATCGGCCTGGACAGCCCGGAGGAATGTCTGGCCCGGATCGAAAATCGGGTTCGGCACGGCGGCCACGACATCCCGGAGCCGGATGTGCTGCGCCGCTTCGCGGGCCGCTGGGAAGCCCTGGCGAAGGTGCTGCCCTACTGCGACGAAGCCCACTTCTTCGACAACGACAACGGCTTTGCGGAGGTAGCGGAATATTTGAACGGAGAACTGATCCTGAAAGGCGACCTCCGCCCCGCCTGGATACTGGAATTGGCGGAATATCTTGGGAAGTAAAGCATGCGAGCAGGTCCCGAGGGTAAGGAGAAACAGCCATGAACATGAGAGAAGCGCAGAAGCAGATCTACCGGAACAAAGTTGAAAAGCACTGGAATGTCGACAATGTCGAAAAAGAGCTTTGCCTGATGCAAGGGGAGATCGCGGAGTTTTATGAAGCGTACAGAAAGCGCTTGCCTGCCATCGGTGAAGAACTCGCGGATATTGCGATCTATTTGCTCGGGATCGCGGAGATCCTTCATATTGATCTGGAAGAGGAAATCGCGCGGAAAATGAGCATCAATCAGCACCGACAATATGCAGAGATCGACGGCGTCAATACCCGCATTTCAGATTAGTAATGCTGTCCGAACCTGGACAGTTGAAAGGAACAGCCTTCCATGAAGACCCTGTATGTATCGGACCTGGACGGGACGCTGCTCCGATCCGATCAGAAAACCTCGGAATATACGAACGAGACGATCAACGCCCTTGTGAGGGACGGCATGCTGTTTTCCTACGCGACGGCCCGATCCTGGCACACGGCGCATAAGGTCACGGACGGGCTGACCGCCGCGTTTCCGTTGATCGTATACAACGGCGCATTTATTCGGGACAACGCCAGCGGGAAACTGCTGGCGGAGAACTTCTTTGAAAAGGCGGACGCCGTAAGACTCGTCGCGGAACTGACAGAGAGCGGCGTTCGACCCATTGTTTATGCTTTTGTTGAAGGTGAGGAGAAATTCTCCTATCAAAAGGACATAATCAACGCGCCCACGCGGGATTTCGTGTTTTCCAGAGCGGGAGACAGCAGAGACCATCCGGTGTCCGATAGGGAGGAATTGACGGCGGGGGAGATATTCTATATCGTTTGCATTGACGAGCCGGAGAAGCTCCAGCCCTTTTTCGAACGCTGCAGGGAGCTGTATCATTGCGTTTATCAGCGTGATATCTACTCCGGAGAACAATGGCTGGAGATCATGCCCAAGGAGGCCTCGAAATCCCATGCGATCATCCAGCTGAAGGCACTGCTCGGCTGCGGCCGCCTGGTGGTTTTCGGGGATGGGATCAACGATCTGGATATGTTTCATATTGCGGACGAAGCCTATGCCGTCGAAAACGCCGTACCGGAATTGAAGGCCGCCGCGACAGCGGTGATTGGGTCCAATGACGAGGACGGCGTGGCAAAGTGGCTCCGTGCAAACTGCATGATCGCTCCGGCAGACTGATCCGCCGGAGCATATCTTTTTTATCCCCCGTACCCCAGCAGCACCAGCACCAGACCGTACACCGCACTCGCCACGGTGCCGGAGACGATCACCGGAGAGCGCGCTGGTGAACATTTTCATCATCGTCCCCGTGATGAGCCCCTCGGCTTGAGTCAAATATAACACAAGGTTTTCATTTAATCGAAGAGGGTAAGCCAAAGGGCGCACTCAACAAGCCCCGACTCAGCGGGGAAAAACGAAAGAAGAACAAGACTAGACTACGGCAACCAAGGGAGGACGGTATCGCTGCCTTGAGTTCAGTAGATGGTAGATGAGCTTCAAGAGTTTCAGGGCAATCGCAATGATGGATTTCTTTTGTCCGAGCCGGGAGCGCTGGCTCCAGAACCAGTCATGGAACGGTGAGTATGAGATGGGACAGGGGACGATTCTCTGTCCGACTCCCACCGTCCCGCCCGCAGGCGACTGTACCCCCATTCTCACCGATATTATAATCAATTTTACATTCAATTATTAACCAAAGAGGATTTCGTTCCACTATACCAGTGAAATCACCGGTGATGAAGAAGGAAAGGAGGTGTAAATATGGATAAGAAAGAACTTGATGCAAAAGTTGAAGAAATTGCAAAAGCCCTTTTGTCTTACTGCGCCGCCAGAACATCGAATCATTTTGAAGCAGAAGATTTAGCACATGACGTCATTTTGGAGATATACAAATCTGCCAATAATATCCGAAATGTCGACGCAGTATATGGTTTTATGTGGGCAGTTGCAGGAAATGTTTATAAACAATGGTGCAAGAACAAGGCAAGAGATAATGGCTGCGAATTAACGGATAATTTGCCGGATATGGCAGATCAATCCGCAGAGGATAACTCTGCGCTGTATCTGCTTCGTCGTGAGTTATCGTTGCTTTCGAATAAGTACCGAAAAGCTGTAGTTTTGTACTACATTGAAAATAAGTCCTGTTCTGAAATATCCAGTTACCTCTCCATCAGTGAAAGCATGGTAAAATACCTGCTTTTCAAATCAAGACAAATCCTGAAAGAAGGTATGCGTATGGAACGAAACTACGGTCAACAGAGCTACAACCCGAAAGGTCTTTCTCTCTTGTTCTGGGGCAACGGAGCAAATCGCTATTACCATTTGTGTGACAGTAAAATATCACAGAACATATTATTTGCCTGCTACAACGATAAGCTAAGTGCGGAGCAGATCAGCCTGGAAATCGGCGTGGCTCTCCCCTATATGGAAGACAAGCTGGCGGAGCTTTGCGAATATGAGCTTCTGAAAAGAGACGGCAACAGGTATTACACAAATATTGTGATTTTCACAAGAGACTTTGCCAAAGAGGTAAATATCAAAACAACCAGGCTGAGGGAAACAATTGCGGATATGCTAATAACAGCGATTGCTGAACATGAGGAAGAAGTCCGCAAGATAGAGTTTTCCGGTGCTGATATGGGAAACAACGCTTTTTCCTGGCAAATGGTGAGCTTTATCCTGTATTTTGCAGTAATCGTAATTCTTCAGAACAAGATTCAAGTAGTCTATCCTAAAGACAAATTTGGCACGGAATTCTTTATCTGGGGTGCCGAGCACGGAGATAAAAACTCCTTGGAATCAGAATTCGGTTTTGGCATCTCCAATGTAGTAAACAGCATTGGCGATTATGTGCAATTTATGGATTTCCCGATTAACGGGGAAATGGTGCATCATTACTTTTTTAACAGGCAGAACGAAACAAATGTGTTTTTGGATGTTGCTAAAGGAAGTACCGAACACTTTAGCGATAACGACAAGGCATTAGCGGCCGATATGGTCCGAAAAGGATATATCATTTCAAACGATAATGGGCCTCTTGTAAATGCCCCGGTTTTCACAAGAGAACAACACAATGCTCTTATAGAAATTTTCGATGAAGCTGCTACCCAAATCGCAAATGAAGCTGAAGCCATAATGGAGACAGTAACCAAGATTCTGAAAAATCACGTTCCCGTACATTTGAAGAAGCTTGCGAAAGATATGGCGTACCTTCGTCTGTTTGAGGATGCAATCTCTGCACCGGTTGCAGTTCTGTATGATCGTAAATACTTGTTGCCGTATAACGGAGATGGTATTCTCCCTACAACCTATGTTATTCTAAAAGGTGACAACAGGGACGGTTCTCACTGATACCTTTCCTCAAACCCCATTGGAGGCGGCCCTTTGGCCGCCTCCGCGATTTTACGCTCCCCCGAAGAGCACCAGCACCAGACCATACACCACGCTGGCGGAGAGCCCGTAGACCAGCACGGGGCCCGCGATGACGAACATTTTTGCCGCCATGCCCGCCACGAAGCCCTCGCTTTTGAACTCCAGGGCCGGGGAGGCGATGGAGTTGGCGAAACCCGTGATGGGCACCAGGGTCCCGGCGCCGCAGAATTTCGCCAGCCGGTCGTACACCCCCAGTCCCGTGAGCAGGACGCCCAGGAAGATCAGGGTGACGGAGGTCGCTCCCGCGGCGTTCTCCTCCTCCAGCCCCGCCAGGCTCCAGAGGGCCAGGATCCCCTGGCCCAGGGCGCAGATGAGACCGCCGCTGAGAAACGCCCGGAACATATCCCGCCCCAGGGGGGAGGGCGGGCAGCGCAGGGCCACGTATTTCCGATACTCCTGATTTGTCATATTGACCATAAAGAAACACCTCATCCGCAGTATTTGCGGATGAGGCGATTTTTATCAGCGGCGCCGGTCTCCGGGACCGGCCGCGGGAGTCGCCCGGCGGGAAACGGGAGAGGCAGCCTCTTCCCCGCCGGGTTTTCGGCGGATCAGTAGATCCACTCGCCGCCCTCTTCCCGTTCGGCGGCTTCCAGCATGCGCACGGCCATGCCCAGCATATCCCCCGCGGGGGCCAGGGCATGGAGTTCCTCGATCAGCTCCCGGTCGTAGTTCTCCCCGGCCCGGGTGCTGCGGTCAAAGATCATGGTGGCCTTTTTGCCGTCCTCGTAGGCCGGCCATGCGGCCATATCCCCATGGTTGGGATCCCCGGTGCGGGCAAAGGCGGCCACGGCTCCGGCCACCTCCCCCTCCAGCCGGTCGGACACCCCGGCGATATTGCAGCAGGGCACCCGGGCGGCATTGTGGAACACGAAGGGGATATCGGCGCAGTGCCAGGCGGGACGGGGCCCGTCCACATCGAAATCCAGGGCGAACACGTACAGATACGCGGGGGCGGAGGACACCCGGGCCTTCTCCTCGATATACCGGGTGGTGGCGCGGCGGGCCCCCACGTCCAGCTTCGACAGCAGCAGGATATCCTTGCCGGGATAGGCGGCCTCGAACCGCTTCACCAGCTCCTCCGTCTGATCCCCGTAGGTCTTCTCCAGGATCCGCAGGCCGGAGTCCCGGTCCGCCGCAGCCGCTCCGGGACCGAAGCCGGTGAATTCCGCGATGACGGTGCCCGCGATGGTGGGCACGGTTTTGGCATAGTCGGTAAAGCCCACCTTCATGGGATCCCCCAGGTACCAGTCGTTGGCCACGGGGCCCCAGTTGATCAGCTTTTTCTCCTCCCGGAGCTTCTTCAGGGCCACCTTGTTGAAGGCCCGCATGAGCACGTCGTAGGGCACCTTTTCCAGCTTCTCCGGCTCGTCGGGGCGGATATCCAGCGTCTTCATCATCTCCAGGACGTACTCCCGGTGGTCCACCGGCTGCGCTTCCCCGCCCTCGAAGATGCCGCTCATGAGGATGGCCTTATGGAAGAGTCCCGCCGCCGCGGGGGTCTGGAGCAGGGTGGAGATCTTTCCGCCGCCGCCGGATTGGCCGATGAGGGTGACGTTCTCCGGATCCCCGCCGAAGGCGGATATATTCCGCTTCACCCAGCGCAGGGCCTCCACGATATCCGCCATGCCCGCGTTCACGGAGTTTTTGTACTGCTCCCCGAAGGAGGACATATCCAGGAAGCCCAGGATATTCAGCCGATGGTTCAGGGTGACCACCACCGCGTCGGCAAATTCCGCCAGGGCGTCCCCCTCATAGGCCACCTGCTCGATGGAGGAGCCGCTGGAATAGCCGCCGCCGTGGAGCCAGACGATCACGGGCTTCTTTGCCCCCTTCTCCAGGGAGGGGGTCCAGATATTCAGATACTGGCAATGCTCATTGGAGGGCCAGAAGCGGTGGGGGATCAGCAGTTCTCCGGTGGGCATGGGCTCGTTGGCCACGGGGCAGATATACCCGTAGTTGGTGGCCTCCTTGATCCCCTCCCAGGGCTCCGCAGGCCGGGGGGCCTGGAAGCGCTTCGCGTCGGCGTACTTGACGCCCTGGAAAATATACAGACCGTCCAGGAAAAAGCCCCGGAGCAGGCCGTCCGCCGTTTTGGCCACGGTGTCGGACGAGCATCGGAAATTTCGCGCCATATCGTTACCTCCTCAGTCAGATTCAATTCGTCGTACCAGTTATTCCTTCACCTGCTTCATGCTCAGGGAGATGCGCTTCTTCTTTTCGTCCACCCCCAGGACCAGGACCTTCACCGTATCCCCCACGCTCACCACCTCGCTGGGATGGCGCACGAAGCGGTCGCACAGCTCGGAGATATGCACCAGGCCGTCCTGGTGGACGCCGATATCCACAAAGGCCCCGAAATCGATCACGTTCCGCACGGTGCCGGTGAGCACCATGCCGGGCTGCAGATCCTTCAGCTCCAGGATATCCGTACGGAAAATGGGTTTGGGCAGCTCCTCCCGGGGGTCCCGGCCGGGCTTCATCAGCTCCTTCACGATGTCCCGCAGGGTGGGAAGGCCCACACCGCAGTCCTCCGCCGTCCGGCCCTCGCCCCGCTCCTTCAGCCGCCGGGGCAGGTCCCCGATGAGACCGGCCTTCACCTCTCCCAGGGTGTAGCCGCAGAGCTCCAGCAGCCGCTCCGCCGCGGCGTAGCTCTCGGGATGGACGCCAGTGTTGTCCAGCACCAGGCGGCTCTCCGGCACCCGGAGGAAGCCCGCGCACTGCTCGTAGGCCTTGGGGCCCAGCTTCGGCACCTTCAGCAGCTGCTTCCGGGAGGTGAAGGCGCCGTTTTCCTCCCGCCAGGCCACGATGTTCTTCGCCGTGGCCGCCGTGAGGCCGCTGACCCGGCGCAGGAGGGAGGGAGACGCGGTGTTCAGATCCGCGCCCACGGCGTTCACGCAGTCCTCCACCACCGCGTCCAGGCTCTCCTCCAGTCGCTTCTGGGGCATATCGTGCTGGTACTGCCCCACCCCGATTGCCTTGGGCTCGATCTTCACCAGCTCCGCCAGGGGATCCTGGAGGCGGCGGGCGATGGACACGGCGGAGCGGAGGTTCACGTCATACTGGGGAAATTCCTCCGCCGCCAGCTTGCTGGCGCTGTATACGCTGGCCCCGGCCTCGCTCACCACCATGTAGCTCACCCCGGGGCAGCGGCGGAGGAGATCCACCGTCATCTGCTCCGTTTCCCGGGAGGCGGTGCCGTTGCCGATGGCGATATGCTCCACCCCGTGCCGGGCGATCAGGGCGGCCAGGGTATCGATGCAGGCGGCCCGCTGCTTTTCCCCGTGGGTGGGGTAGACCACGGCGGTATCCAGCACCTTGCCGGTGGGATCCACTACCGCCACCTTGCAGCCCATGCGGTAGCCCGGGTCCAGGCCCATGGTCACCTTCCCCTTCACCGGGGGCGCCATGAGCAGGGGTTTCAGATTCAGGGCGAAGTTATGGATCGCCCCCTCCGCGGCGGACTCCGTCAGGGCCGCCCGGGTCTCCGTCTCCATGCCGGGCTGGAGCAGGCGGTCGTATCCGTCCGCGATGGCGGACCGGAGGAAGGCCTCGTTCCGGGCGCCGGGCTTCACCATGCCCCGGGAGATCTCCTCCAGGGCCAGATCCCGGTCCAGGGCCAGGGACACCTTCAGGAAGCCCTCCTTCTCCCCCCGGTTCATGGCCAGGATCTGATGCCCCTGCAGCCGGGAAACGGGCTGGGAAAAGTCGTAGTACAGCCGATAGACGCTGTCCTCCTCCTTCGCGGCGGCGGAGCGCAGGCTCCCCCGCTTCCGGATGGTCTCCCGCAGCTTCTTCCGGTTCTCCGGGGAATCGCTCACCTGCTCCGCCAGGATATCCGAAGCTCCGGCCAGGGCGTCCTCCACCGTGGGGACCCCCTTCTCTGCGTCCACATAGGTCTCCGCCAGGGCGGCGGGGTCCTTCTGGGGCTGGAGCAGGATCGCCATGGTCAGGGGCTCCAGCCCCTTCTCCTTGGCAATGGAAGCCCGGGTGCGCCGCTTGGGCCGGTAGGGCCGGTACAGGTCCTCCAGGGCGGCCAGGGTATCCGCCCGGCGGATCTCCGCCTCCAGCTCCGGGGTGAGCTTCTCCTGCTCCCCGATGAGGCGGAGGATCTCTTCCCGCCGCTGCTCCAGGCTGCGGAGATACCGCAGCCGCTCCTCCAGGGTCCGCAGGGCTTCGTCGTCCATGGCCCCGTGGGCCTCCTTGCGGTACCGGGCGATGAAGGGGATGGTGTTCCCCTCGTCCAGCAGGTCGATGACGTTCTGCACCGACCGGGCGGGTTTGTTCAGTTCCTGGGCGATGCGTTCTGTGATCCGGTCCATGGTCTCCTCCGATACGGATCTCCGGTCACAGCAGACCGTAGATCACCGACCGCAGGCGGTCGTTGTAGTACTTGGCGTCCGGCAGCATATCCTGGATCATGAAGGAGGCGGAGAGCTGATCCACCGGATCGGCCATCATCCAGGCCCCCGCGGCTCCCTCCCAGCCGAACTCTCCCGCGGAGCCGTTGGTGAGCCCGGAAACGGGGTCCATCAGGGTGCGGACGCCGTAGCCGTAGCCATAGCCCTTCATCTCCGGGGAATTGCGGAATTCCTTCAGCATATCCGCCGTCAGCAGGTTCTGGCGCATCATCTCCAGGGTCTTCCGGCCGATGATCTTCTCCCCCTTCCAGGTGCCGCCGCAGGCCAGCATCCCGGAGAAGGTCTGGATATCCCGCACGGTGGAGATGAGGCCCGCGTCCGGGGCTTCGTACGCGCCTTCCTCCCGGTACATGCTGTCCAGGGGGTCTCCCAGAAGGGATTCGCATTTTACCACGGATCCGTCCCGCTTATGCATGACGCACTCCGCCATGCGCTCCCGCCAGCCGGGACGGAAGCGGAAGCCCGTATCCTTCATCCCCAGGGGGGCGAAGACCTTTTCCTCCATGAAGCGGCCCAGGGACAGGCCGCTGGTCACCTCCACCACGGCCCCCATGATGCTGATGCCGTAGCCGTACTGCCAGCGGGAACCGGGCTCGAAGAGCATGGGGACCTTCGCCAGGGCCCGGATCTCCTCCCCCAGGCTGTACCCAGCCTGGAACTTGCTGCCTCCCATCTGTTCATGGATATCCCGCAGGCCCGTTTCGGTGGGGCTTCCGTCATGGGCGTAGAAGCCCACGTTCATGTTGAACAGATGCCGCATGAGCATGGGGGTCCTGGAGTCCTCCACCGTCCAGGTGCCGTCCGGCTGCTTCACGCTGAGCTTCAGCTCCTTGTACTCCGGCAGATAGGCGGAAACGGGATCGTCCATCAGGAACGCCCCCCGCTCGAACTCCATCATGCCGCACAGGGCGGAGACGGCCTTGGTGATGGAATGGATGCGGAACAGGGTATCGGGCCCCATGGGCGTCTTCCCGGCCATATCCCGGGAGCCCAGATAGTTCTCGTACAGGATTTCCTCACCCCGGCAGACGGAGAGGCCGGCCCCGGGCAGGTTCTTCTTTTCCACAAAGGACCGGAGCAGCCGGTCCAGGTCTTTTGCTGTAGACATACCCTACTCCTTTTACAGATGGCCTCCGGCAGAGCCGGAGGCCATGATGATCGATTCGGGAAAATCAGTCTTCCTTCTTCTCCTCGGGCTTGCCCTCGGGGCGGCGCATCTGGGAGAAGCACTTGCCGCAGATGTTGCACCGCTTCTTGGGATTGTAGCGGCAGAAGCGGACGTTATCGCCCATGTAGTTGTAGGTGTGCTCCCGGGCGAAGGGCATCTTTGCCTTCTGCTCGTCCGTCAGCTGGATGCGGCTGCGGGTGATGGTGCCCCAGGTGCCGTCCATAAAGGCGGCCTGGAACAGGAGAGGCTTCTTCACGTTGCGGAACTTGATGGGGCAGTGCCACACGTTGGCGGGCAGGCGGACCACGGTGGGCTTGGTGATGATCTTGGATTCCATATGGTCCGGATCGTCGCCGATGGTCATCTCCACCTCCGCGTCAAAGTCGAAGATATCCATGGGATTCGCGCCCATGAAGAAGATGTACTCCTCGGCGCCCTGGTGGAAATGGCAGTCTTCCATGTCGTTGGGGCCGGTGAAGATCTGGTAGCCGCAGTGCCAGGTGGCGCCTTCCATGTAGGTCTCGCCCCGGAAATAGAACTGGGGAGAGGGGCACCAGGGGCCCCACTGGGTCTTTTCCTTGGGGCAGGCCAGCACGTTTTTGGCCACTTCGTCGCTGAGGGCGGGCTTGGGGGCCTTCAGCACGGTGGCGTCGGAGTAGGGCCTTGACTTGTAGCCCTCGGTCACCACGCACTCGGCGGAATCCGGAGCCTTCTCCGGATCGTAGGCGCCGGTGTCGGAGTAGAGCTTCACCCCGTCCTCGTTCACCACGGTCCAGGGCACGAAATCGTAGGGTCTGGGGGGGATCTTGTCCCGATGGGAGAAGCAGTAGCCGCAGTAGGTGCACTTCTTGGAGGGATCCAGCACGCAGCTGCGGATGTTCTCATCCCCCATGTACAGGTACTGCTTTTCGCCGGTGTCCTTCCGCTGGACGTATTTCACCAGGCCGCAGCGGCCGGACTGCATCACAGCCTGGAAGAGAACGGGCTTGTCGATGCGGACGAAATCCAGGGGGCTGTGCCACCAGCCCTTGGGCAGATGGATGATGGTGGGCTCGGTGATGACCACCTTTTCCATGGTGTCGTAGGTGGGACCCATGTAGAAATGGACCTCCGCGTCCCAGGCGGAGAACACGTCCGGCAGCTGGGCGCCCAGGAAGACCAGATACTCGTCCTCCCGGTGGAAATGGGGCTCCGTCTCCAGCCGGACGGGCTTCAGAAAGACCTGGAAGCCCAGGTTGATGCCTGCGCCGGGCATGTCGGTGTCGCCCCGGAAATAGGCCTGGGGAGACAGGATCCAGTCGCCCCAATGGGTCTCCTGGGGGACGAATTCATAGAACAGTTTTTCGAATTTTTCCTGCATGTTGCCGCTCCTTCCTGTATGTTCACATGTTGATTGTCGGATTGCTTTCCCGGAAGGGGCGTAAAGCCCCTTCCCCAAAATGGTGATTCCAGCGCGAAACGGAGTTTATCCCGCCAGATAGGCTTCGTACGCCTCCTGATACACCGCCAGGACCTCGTCCACGCCGATGCCGTGCAGACCCGCGAGATAGGAATCCCACTCGCTCAGGGGCTTGGAGTTATCCAGGAACGCCAGGTAGTTTTCCTGAAGATAGGTCTGGACGTCGGAGCCGTACTGGGCCAGGGTATCATTCTGCTCATCGGTATAGGTCAGGCCGCTGGGGTAGACGTAGTCGTCGTCATGGGGAGTGGAGCCCCAGTACACCACGTAGTCATGGGCGCCCTCGTTGCCGGGCACGTTCCACTGGGAATCCACGTAGAGGCCGGGCTCCGAGAGGCTGTTCAGGGCGTAGATGCACATGACCATGGACCAGTGGACCTCATGATGGACGATGAAATCGGTGATGTAGATATTCCCCTCCTCGTCATAATCCCAGCTCAGGCCCTGGACGCCGTAGCCATAGAAGAAGGCGCCCTCGTCGCTGTACCGCCAGTCCAGCCAGGTGCAGGCCAGAGGGATATTCTCGCAGTCGGCGGAGATGGAGGCGTTGCCGATATGCACCCGGCCCACCTTATAGCCCAGATGCAGGGTCTGGCCCTCCTCCAGCAGGGGCTTGGTGAGGGGCACCCAACCCACGGTCTCCCCTTCGGGGATGACGGCGTTATGCTGGCTGATGGCGGTGGGCCAGCTGTTCACCACGTAGCCCATGGAGCCGTCGTCGATCAGGGGATCGTAGTCCACGGTGCTGGTGAAGGAGGCCCAGTTCTTGCTGATGAGCCCCTCGTTGTACCACTGGTTCATCCGGGTCATCAGGGCCAGGTCGTTTTCCCCCATGTTGCTGAGGTACACCTTGCCGTCCTTCACATACTGGGTATTGATGCCGGAGCAGCGGAAATAGGTGTCATAGCCCACGAATTCGGTGCCGGGGTCCAGGGTGGACAGGAGGATCATGGGATCGGAGGCTCCCTCCTGGCTCATGAAGAAATAGAGCATATCATGGATATCGTCGAAGGTGCGGATATCCTCATAGGTCTTGCCCATATGGGCCAGCCAGTCTCCCCGGGCGAAGGCGCCGGCGGTGAGCTCCAGGGCGTCCCGCAGCTCGTACACCGCCAGGACCAGATCCTTTTCCGTAAAGACCCGGCGGAGGGTATCCAGATCCTTGGGGTCCTTGGTGGCCTCGTACATATAGTTGGGCATGTACTCCCGGTAATCGTAGATGTTCGCGAAGTACCCGTCCTCCACCACCGCGTTCCGGAACGCGCCGGTGTAGTAGGCGTTGGCGCCGCACATGATATCCAGCAGGGAGTCGGAAGCCAGGAGCACGGCGAAGTTGGTCTGCCGGGCGGAAAGGGCCAGGGCTTCATACTCCACATGTACGCCGGTAAGCCGCTCCGCCTCCCGGGGGAATTCCATCTCCCCGTAGCCGCCCTCGCCCAGAACTTCAGGCGTCCAGCAGGCGGTCCACATGGTGATGACTTCATCCGTGGTGCTCAGGGGCAGCTCATAGGTGTATTTCTCCGTGGCAATGCCGTCCGCATCCGCCTGGAACTTGCCCGCGGCGAAATGATAGGGGGATTCGGGGGTGGGTTCAGGCGTGGGCTCGGGAGTAGGTTCCGCGGTCTGCGTCGGCGCTTCGGTGGGCGCCGCGGTCTGCACAGGGGCCTGGGTAGCGGGAGCTTGGGTGGCTTCCGCTACTGCAGAGGGAGACGCTGCCGGGGGCGTGCTGGGTCCGCAGCCCGCGAACAGGGCCAGGATCAGCAGAGCCGACAGGGTGAATGCTGCCATGCGTTTCATATCTGTTCTCCTTTCTATTTTTCTTATTCTATGCTCTTCTTTCCCGGATACGGCCTCCGCGCTTTAGGTACTTTGCACGAAAACCGTCTCGTTTCTTCCTCCAATTATAGCACAGTTCTCCGGGGAGTCAACCGTTTGCCGATCGGCCGGACCCGGGATTCCTTCCGCTGCTTTCGTCCCCAAACTGGCACAGATTTCCCGAACTGTCATTAGTGTTTTTGTCCGGACCATGATAGTATATTGGATGGATCAATTGGAAATGTTATGCCTGAAACCAAAGGAAAGGAGGAATGAGATGAAGTACGAATACGCGAAGATCTCTCCCGAGGAACTGTCGGAGCTGAACAAGCTCCAGGAGAAGCTCTCCGGCGCGGATAAGCAGGTCGTCCTGCTGGCGGTGGAGAAAAAGTTTGAGATCGCTCAGTTGAGCGCTGAGGATCTGGCGAAGATCAACGCTCTGGAGAAGGAGCTTTCCGGAAACGGCCGCGAGGTCGTCCTGGTCGCCCTCTCCCGATAACGGCCGTGCATCTGTAAGAGGAACGGTTTAACGTACAGCCTCCCGGATTGGATCACCGGGAGGCCGTTTTTTTATTCGACCTGAAGCGACCGCTTCAGGTCGATAAGGATTACATCGCCGCTGCGCGCCTTGGCCGGACACGTCGGCACTGGCGGCGATAGCAGTATTTTCGGGCAGAAATGAATTCCGCCCGAAAATGATCCAACCTGATTCCCGCCTGCGGGCGGGAACTCTGCTGAGCGCGATATTCAACCGCGTCTGACAGCTCACCACCTAGAATAATAGAATGTCATCCTGCAATCGGCGCGATCAATCAGAACGCAGCCCTCTTCTCCATGGTTGGAAAAGCCTTTTCCGAACAATTGGAATCGGATGAGATCCGGATCCCCGGCGCTCTGACGGTGCAGCTCATGCCAGGCCTCGTCGGACCCGCTCCATTCCGCGGCGGCCTGAAGCTGTCCGATCCTTTCGATGAGCCTATCCTCCGTCGTGCGGTAGGACAGCCGGAAGACTTCCCCGCCCTGCAGAAACTGCGGCCGGTAACAGAAGTCCGCCTCCTGTGCATCCTCCGGAACGTGCGGGGGGAAACATGCACTTACCGATTCATTGCCGTCGATCCTGTCATACGCGCGTTCATAGAACTTTGTATCCGTGGTAACGGTCGTCGCGGCACGAAGGGAAAGGAAGAACACATAGCCAAGGGACAGCAGCAGGAACAGAACGGACAAAACCGCGGTCAGCACCTCCGTCACCCGGGAGGAGAGGATCCCTCCCCGGGCGAAAAAACCAATGGCGCAGAGTACGGCAGCAGGCAGCAGGAGAAGCAGGGTCTGGCCCCAAAGCGGCTGCACCGCAGTCGACATGAGGATCGCAGCCAGCAGGAAGCAGACAAAGGCAAGGCCGCTCATGACGAACGGCAGCACGGCGTGGTTGTTCTTCATCCCTTGCTCTTCCCTCCTTTGCACAGCCGGACCCTATTCCGCCGAAGCAGAAAAAAACCGGATCGGGCGGATGCCCGGCCCGGTGGGTCATTCTACTCATCCTCCCGCTCCACGGTGACGTTGTTGAGACCGTTCTTTTCGAATTCGTCCATGTATTCCTGCATCCGCTGGGTGAGCTCGCTGTTCCCGCCGCTCTCCCCCGGTCCCATGGCCAGGTCCCGCCGGGCCAGCTCCTCCGCCAGGATATCGAAAAAGATCCCGTCCTCATAGTCCAGGATGGCCTCCTGGATGCCCCCTTCCTCGAAGCCCGCGGAGGGGACCACCTCCCCATCCACCATCTCGAACAGGGAGTACATGCCGGTCTTGAGACAGTAGGAGAAGCACTTGGATTCCACATCGTCATAGGCCTGGATGCGGTTTTCCCCCCGCATGGAGTTCATTACCCAGTTGCCCACATAGACCAGGTCCAGCAGACGCCGGAATTCCTTATCCGTCAGTTCAAGGGTCATCGGAAGCCACCACCTTTGCGCCGTAGTGAAGGCATTATACCCTTCCCGGGGGAAAATTTCCACCGTTTCCCGTCAAATCCCGCAGAAAAAATCCCCGTCCGGTCCTTCCTGCGGATTGGGGCTGTTCCGGCGGCCAAAAGTATGCTATACTGATTCAG